>VAPL010176518.1_pt1 | contig 11287 bp, 10 predicted proteins | sample 3395061 | NCBI WGS metagenome assembly VAPL01 (sample SAMN08290444, study PRJNA428436) | hydrothermal vent metagenome | isolation source: Deep-sea hydrothermal vent chimney 2 | place: Pacific Ocean: Juan De Fuca Ridge | depth 2182 m m
AGCTGGCCCGCACCCAAAATGCCCACACGCCGTTCCAGGGTGTCGGCCTGGGGCAGTTCCCGCCAGTCGTGGCGGCGCTGCATGCCCTGATAGATATGGAACTTGCGATGAAAATGCAGCACCCGGTGCAACACGAATTCCGTCATATGCCGGGTCAGGGCCGGATCGACCATGCGCACCAGCGGCACATGGCGGGGCCATGTCCGGTCGTCAAGGATGCTGTCGACCCCGGCCCCCAGGTTGATGATCGCCTTCAGGCCGGGAAATTTCATCAACGCCCCCGAAGGCGGCCGCCAGACCAGCGCGATATCCACTTCGTCATAATCTTTCAGGCCCGCCATTTGATCGGGCCAAACGTGGAAATCCCGCGCCATGTCGGCTTCCGGCATGGCCTCGGCCAGGGCTTGGCGCCAGCGTTCCGGGTCGTCGTTTTCGCTTAAATAGACAATCGCGTTCATGTGCCGACCAGGTCGTTTTCATCGGCCTTCAATTCCAGCGCCGCGGCCATCAGGGCGCGGGTGTAGGGCTCCTTCGGGGCGGCGAAGATATCGCCCGCCGGCCCCTGTTCGACGATTCGGCCCCGCCGCATGACGACGATATGGTGGGATACCGCGCGGACCACGCGCAGGTCATGGCTGATGAACACATAGGTCAGGTTGTGGTGTCGTTGCAGGTCGCGCAGCAGTTCGACTATCTGCGCCTGCACCGACATGTCCAGCGCGCTGGTCGGCTCGTCCATGACGATCAGGTCGGGTTTCAGAATCAGGGCGCGGGCAATGGCGATGCGCTGCCGCTGGCCGCCGGAAAATTCGTGCGGGTAGCGGTCCATGGTGGCCGGGTCGAGCCCGACTTCTTGCAGCGTCGCGGCGATCAGTGTCCGTCGTTGCGCCGGCGTTCCGCCCAAGCCGTGCACCAGCAACCCTTCCTCGACGATTTGCAGCACCGACATGCGGGGGCTCAGGGATCCGAACGGGTCCTGAAAGACAATTTGCATACGCCGCCGCAAGGCCCGCAGGTCGTCGCCGGAAACACTGCGCAGGTCGACGCCCGCGAAATCGATGGCGCCCCGGCTTGGTTCCAGCCTTAGCAGGGCGCGCGCCAGGGTGCTTTTGCCGGAGCCGGATTCACCGACGATGCCCAGCGTGTGGCCGCGCCTGACGCTGATGCCGACGCCATCGACCGCCTTGACGTGGCTCTGGACCCGACCGAATATCCCGCCCCTGACGGGGAACCATACCTTGATATCGCGCCCGGTTATCAGTTCCGGGGCGCTTGCGTCGGCGGCCTCCGGCGCTCCTTTGGGTTCGGCGGCCAGCAGCATTTGGGTATATTCGTGCTGCGGATTATCGAATACCGCAGCCGTCGCGCCATGCTCGACGATGCGGCCCTCGCTCATCACCGAAACATGGTCGGCCATATGGCGGACAATGCCCAGGTCATGGGTAATCAGCAGCAGCGCCATGCCCAGCCGGTCTTTCAGTTCGGCCAGCAGTTTCAGCAACTGCGCCTGGATGGTGACATCGACCGCCGTGGTCGGTTCGTCGGCGATCAGCAGGTCCGGGTCGTTGGCCAGCGCCATGGCGATCATGACCCGCTGCTGCTGGCCGCCGGAAAATTCATGGGGCAGCGATTTCATGCGCCCGACCTGATCGCCCAAACCGACCAGTTCAAGCAATTCGACAACCCGGTCACGGGCCTGGCCGGCGGTCATGGCCTTGTGCAGCAGCAGCACTTCGCTGATCTGTTTCCCGATGGAATGCAGGGGGTTCAGGCTGGTCAGCGGTTCCTGAAAAATCATCGCCATGCGATCGCCGCGCAACCGGCGCATGTGGGCTTCGGTCGCCTGTATCAGTTCTTCGCCGGCGAAGCGCACCGAACCGCCCGGATGCCAGGCCAGCGGGTAGGGCAGCAGCCGCATGACCGACAGCGCCGTCACCGATTTGCCCGATCCGGATTCGCCGACCAGGGCCACGGTCTGGCCCTTGTCCAGCTTGAAGGATATATCGCGGACGGCCTCGACCTCTTTTTGGCCGTGCCCGAACGAGACGCTCAAATTCTCAATTTCCAGCAAACTCATCGAAAGGTCTTCCGGGGGTCGAAGGCGTCGCGCACCGCCTCGCCGATGAAAATCAGCAGGCTCAACATGACGGCCAGGACGAAAAACGCCGACATACCCAGCCACGGCGCCTGTATGTTGGCCTTGCCCTGATTGAGCAGTTCGCCCAGTGACGGCGATCCCGGCGGCAGCCCGAAGCCCAGGAAGTCAAGCGCCGTCAAGGTGGTGATCGAGCCGTTCAGGATGAACGGCAAGAAGGTCACCGTGGCGACCATGGCGTTGGGCAGGATGTGTTTGTACATAATGCCCAGATCGTTGACGCCAAGGGCGCGGGCGGCGCGGACATAATCGAAGTTCCGGGCCCGCAGGAATTCCGCCCGCACGACGCCGACCAGGGCCATCCACGAGAACAGCAGCATCAGGCCAAGCAGCCACCAGAAATTGGGCTGGACCACGCTGGCCAGGATAATCAGCAGGTACAGCGTCGGCAGGCCGGACCAGATTTCGATAAAACGCTGGAACAGCAGGTCGGTCAATCCGCCGAAGTATCCCTGCACGGCCCCGGCCCCGACGCCGACGATGGAACTGAAAATTGTCAGGGTCAGGCCGAACAGAATCGATATGCGAAACCCATAAATCAGCCGGGCGACGACATCGCGGCCCTGATCGTCGGTGCCCAGCCAGTTGCGGCTTGACGGCGGTGCCGGGGCCGGCGTTTTCAGTTCATAATTGATAGTGTCATAGCTGAATGGTATCAGCGGCCAGATAATCCAGCCTTTTTCCTCGATCATGTCGCGCACGTCCGGGTCGGCGTATTCGGTGTTGGTTTCGAGAAACCCGCCGAACACGGTTTCCGGGTAATCGACAAACACCGGCACGTAATAGGCGCCGTCATATTTGACCAGCAGCGGCCGGTCGTTGGCGATCAGTTCGGCGAACAGCGAAACCGTGAACAGGCCAATGAACAGCCACAACGACCAGTAGCCGCGCCGGTTGGCGCAAAAATTATCGACACGGCGGCGGTTCAGGGGGGTCAGTCGCATTTATATTACGACCCTCTTTTTTCAAAATCGATGCGCGGGTCGATAATGTGGTACATCAAATCGCCGATCAGGTTCATCACCAGGCCAAGCAGGGTGAAGAAGAACAGCGAGCCGAACATCACCGGGTAATCGCGATTTAACGCCGCCTCGAAGCCGAGCAGGCCCAGGCCGTCCAGCGAGAAAATAATTTCGGTCAGCATGGCGCCGGTAAACAAGATGCCGATGAAGGCGGCGGGGAATCCGGCGACCACGATCAACATGGCGTTGCGGAAAACATGGCCGTACAACACCCGCCGTTCACTCAGTCCCTTGGACCTGGCGGTGATCACGTATTGCTTGTTGATTTCGTCCATGAACGAATTTTTGGTCAGCATGGTCAAGCCGGCAAAACCGCCGATCACCAACGACACGATAGGCAGCGTGATGTGCCAGAAATAATCGCCGATCTTGCCCCATGTACTCAGTTCGGCGAAATTGTCCGAGACCAGACCGCGCAACGGGAACCAGTCCAGATAGCGCCCGCCGGCGAATATCACTATCAGCATAATGGCGAACAGGAAACCGGGCACGGCGTTGCCGACGATGACCACGCCGCTTGACCACATATCGAATCTGGAACCGTCGCGCACCGCCTTGGCGATACCCAGCGGAATGGATATCAGATAAACCAGCAGCGTCGTCCACAGGCCCAGGCTGATCGATACCGGCATTTTGTCGAGCACCAGATCGACCACCGAACGATCGCGAAAGAAACTGTCGCCGAAATCGAAACGCAGGTAATTGCCCATCATCATCAGGAACCGTTCAGGGGCCGGTTTGTCGAAGCCGAACTGGCGTTCGATTTCCTTGATGAATTCCGGGTCCAGGCCCTGGGCGCCGCGATATTTGCTGGCCTGGTTACGGCCTGTCGGTTGCGCCGTTTTCGGGGCCTGTCCGACTTCCGCGTTCGATGCGCCGCTGACCCGGGCCGTCGCCGCGACCTGCAAGCCTTGCAGTTTGGCTATGACCTGTTCGACCGGGCCGCCGGGGGCGGCCTGAACGATGATGAAATTGACGACCATAATCCCGAACAGGGTCGGCACGATCAGCAACAGGCGGCGAAGTATATAGGCAAGCATGGCTGGTTACCGGCCTCTCAGCGATTTCAGTCCCTCTATGGTAGAGCGGGCGGCGTCTTCGTTGATCCACCAGGTGTCGAACTGGGCGCCGCTGGTCGGCGTCACCACGGGCCGTTCGAACTTGTTCCAGAACACCAGCCGGTCGTAGCTTAGATGCCAGTGTGGAATAACGTAAAAGCCCCATTGCAGGACCCGGTCCAGCGCCCTGGTCCGGGTGACCAGGCTTTTCCGGTCGGGCGCCGCGATCAGCCCGCCGATCAGTTTGTCGATGACCGGATCGCTGACGCCGATCAGGTTGCGGCTGCCGTTCTGTTTGGCCGCCGCCGATCCCCAGTAGCCCAGTTGTTCGTTGCCCGGCGATTGCGATTGGCCCCAGGAAAAAGTCAGCATATCGAAGTCGAAAGTCTCCAGACGCCTCAGGTACTGCGCCGAATCGACGGTCCGTACCCGCGCCTTGACGCCCAGCCGTTCCAAATTCTTGACGAACGGCAGGGCGATTCGTTCGAAGGCCGGGCTGACCAGCAGAATCTCGAATTCCAGGGCCTGACCGGTCGCCTGGTTGACCCGCACGTTATCCTTGATAACCCAACCGGCTTCCTTCAGCAGCCGGTCGCCCAGCCGCAGGTTAGGCCGGATACGGCCATCGCCCTTGGTCTTCGGCGGGTTGTATTCGGTAGTGAAAACCTCGTTTGGAATACGGCCGCGAAAGGGTTCCAGAATTTTCAACTCGTCCGGCCCCGGCAAGCCGGTCGCCGCCAGTTCCGAATTGTCGAAGTAGGACCGGGTCCGGGTATACTGGCCGTAAAACAGGTTGCGATTCGACCATTCGAAATCAAACGCGGTGGCCAGCGCCTGGCGTACGCGGCGGTCCTTGAAGATGTCGCGGCGAATGTTGTAGACGAAGCCCTGCATCCCCGCCGTGCGATTGTGGCCGACTTCGATTTTCTTGATCAGCCCCTGTTCGACCGCCGGGATGTTATAGGCGGTGGCCCATGTTTTCGACTGGTTTTCGTTCCTGAAATCGAATTCGCCGGCCTTGAAGGCCTCTACCTGTACGGTCGTATCGCGGTAGTAATCGTAGCGGATGGAATCGAAATTATTGCGGCCGACATTGACCGGCAGATTGCGGCCCCAGTAATCGTCCACTCTTTTATAGCGGACGTAACGCCCGGCCTCGAAGCCGTCGATTTTATAAGCGCCGCTGCCAAGCGGCGGTTCCAGGGTCGTTTTGGCGAAATCCTTGCCCTGCCAGTAGTGTTTGGGCAGCACCGCCATCTGGCCGATAATCAGGGGCAGTTCACGGTTGCGGTTGTTTTTAAAGACAAAGCGAACGGTGCGTTCGTCGATCTTCTCGACCCGGTCGACATCGGCGTAATAGTACCGGTAGCTGGGCTCGCCCTTTTTCAGCAGGGTCTCGAAGGTCCAGATCACGTCGTCGGCGGTAATCGGCTTGCCGTCATGCCAGCGGGCCTCCGTGCGCAGCACGAACTTGACCCATGACCGGTCTTCCGGCGTTTCCACCGTTTCGGCAAGCAGGCCATAGGCGGTGAACGCCTCGTCGGCGCTGGCGGTCAGCAAGGTGTCGTACAGCCCGCCCAGGCCGACCGCCGCCTCTCCCTTGATGATAAAGCCGTTGAAGGAATCGAAACTGCCGGCCGCCGCCAGCTTTACCGCGCCGCCCTTGGGGGCATCCGGATTGACGTAGTCGAAATGCTTGAAATCCGGGCCGTACTTGGGTTCGCCGTGCATGGCGATGGCGTGGACCGGCCGGGCCAGCGCCGGGGAAGTAAAAAGCGCGGCGGCGGCAATCAGCAAGGCAGTCGGTAATCGGATCAAGATTGCGGCTCCTGCGAGGATACGTAATTTTTGCTGAATGTTGGCGGTGGGCCGTTTCATGTTCAAGGATCGCTTAGCTATGTGTCTTATTTGTGATGGGCGTTAAGCTGATAGAATGCCCAGCGCGGCGCGATGCATGCGGGGGTCTCCGGCGGCGATGACGCGACCGTCCGACTTTATCGACAGCGGCGATCCCTGCCAATCGGTGATAACGCCGCCGGCCCCGTTGACCACCGGCGCCAGGGCGCAAAAATCGTATATTCCCATTGTCGACTCGACGACCAGATCCATCGTGCCGCTGGCCAGCAGGCCATAGGCGTAGCAGTCGGCGCCGTAGACGACCGGGCGGCATTGCCGCCGCAGGGCCTCGAATTTCCCGAAATCGTCATCGGGGAACATCTGCGGCGAGGTCGCCGATAACCAGGCGTCTTTCAGCCTGGCGCAGGGCCGCACCCGGCTGGCGACGCCGCCGAATTTAGTCGGTTGTCCGTGACAGCCGACCCAGCGTTCGCCCAATGCCGGCATATCGATCACCCCGATAATCGGCAGGCCGTCTTTCAGCAACGAAACAAGGGCGCCGAACAGGGGCTTGCCGGTAACGAACGAGGTGGTGCCGTCGATCGGGTCGATGGTCCAGACGTATTCCGCGTCGATTCGCTGGCTGCCCAGTTCCTCGCCTAGGATACCGTGATCTGGATAGGCCTCGGCGATCAGTTCCCGGATCGCCCTTTCGGCTTCCCGGTCGGCGACCGTGACCGGGCTTAGATCGGCTTTCGATTCGATGTCCATGGGGGCGCGAAAATATTTCATGGCGACGGGGCCGGCGGTATCGGCCAGCCGCACCGCCAGGTCGCACGCTTCGGACAGGTCCAATGCCATTACGGCAGCGGTTTCGGGCTGTCGCTCAGGCTGCGCAGGTAGGCGATAACCCCGGCCCGCTTGGGCGCTTTCCTGATGCCCCTGAACATCATCTTGGTGCCCTTGACGTATGCCCTGGGGTCGCTCAGGAACGCATCCAGGTTTTCATATGACCATTGCCCGCCGAGCCCGGCCAGGGCCTTGGAGTATTTATAGCCTTCCTGCGACCCCCTGGCCCGGCCCAGCACCCCCCACAGGTTGGGGCCGATAGTGGCGCGAGCGCCCTTTATGTCGGTGTGGCAGCCCTTGCATACGCGGAATGCCTTTCGGCCCGCCTGCGGGTCGGCGCCGGCCAGCCGTTCCGACAAATTCTCGGGCGCGGCCTTGGCGGCGACAGGTTTTTCGGGCTTCGCCGGTTTCCCGACTACTGGTTTTTCGACCGCCGGTTTTTCGGCCACCTGTTTCGGACTGAAGCCGGGTTTCGGGCGCACCGCGAAATCGCCGATCAGGTTGACTACGGCAATCAGGGCGGCGGTCAAGACGACGGCCAGGGCGAGAGACTTGAAAAAACCTGAATCCATGGGACCGGAACCTTTAATTTGATAAAGCCGCCGTTATACTGCGGCACACCCGCCGATAATTCAACCAGCGAAAGAATGTCAGATGAACGCGCCTTCCGATATCCGCCGGCCGCCGCAAAATCCACTGATCGTAATACCGGCGCGGATGGGCTCCAGCCGGCTGCCGGGCAAGCCGCTGGCCGATATTTGCGGCCAGCCGATGATCGTCCAGGTCTGGCGGCGGGCCATGGCGACCGGAATCGGCCCGGTCATCGTGGCCTGCGCCGAACCGGAAATCGCCGCCGCGGTCGAAGCCGCCGGGGGCCGGGCGGTGTTGACCAGGGCCGACCATCCATCGGGGTCGGACCGGGTCCACGAGGCGCTCTGCGCGATTGATCCGGATCGCCAACACGACGCCATAATCAATATTCAGGGCGACCTGCCGACTATCGAGGCGACCGCCGTGCGGGCCGTGCTGACACCGCTGCAAAATGCCGACGTGGATATCGCCACCCTGGCGACGGCGATCACCGACCGGCGCGAAAAGACCGATCCCAATGTGGTCAAGGCGGTGCTGTCGCTGCGGCCCGGCGAAACGGTCGGTCGGGCGCTCTACTTCAGCCGCCAGCCGGTGCCCCACGGCGACGGGCCGCTGTATCATCACATCGGCCTGTACGGCTTCCGCCGGCAGGCCCTGGAACGCTTCGTCAGGCTGCCGCCGACGCCGCTGGAACAACGCGAAAGGCTGGAACAGCTGCGGGCGCTGGAAGCGGCCATGCGGATCGATGTCGCGCTCGTTGACACGGCGCCGCTGGGTGTCGATACTCCGGCCGACCTGGAACGCGCCAGGGCCATGCTGGAAGCCGGGAAACAATGACCGAGAGTGAAAAAACAATCGCCTTTCAGGGCGCCATGGGGGCCTATTCGGACCTGGCCTGCCGGGCCGTCTATCCGGACTGGCGGACGCTGCCCTGCCACACCTTCGAAGATACCTTCGCCGCCGTCACCGGCGGGCGGGCGGAACTGGCGATGATCCCCATCGACAACACGGTGGCCGGTCGGGTCGCCGATATTCATCACCTGCTGCCGGCCTCCGGCCTGCATATCATCGGCGAACATTTCCAGCGCGTCGATCATCATCTGCTGGCCCTGCCGGGCACCAAAATCGAAGAACTGACCCACGTCCACAGCCATGTCCATGCCCTGCCGCAATGCCGCAGGATTATCGCCGAACTGGGCCTGAAAACGGCGGTTTACGCCGATACCGCCGCCGGCGCCAAAATGATCGCCGAACGCGGGGAAAAAAGCCATGCCGCCATCGCCTCGGAACTGGCCGGCCGGATCTATGGTCTGGAATCCCTGCGCGCCAACATTGAAGACGCCGAACACAATACCACCAGATTCCTGATAATGACCGGGGAGGCCGAATTTCCGGCGCTCGACGACCGTGACTGGGTGACCAGCTTCGTCTTCAAGGTGCGCAACGTTCCCGCCGCCCTGTACAAGGCGATGGGCGGATTCGCCACCAACGGCGTCAACATGACCAAGCTGGAAAGCTACATGGTCGGCGGCAGTTTCACCGCCACCCAGTTCTATGCCGAAATCGACGGCCACCCGGAACACCGCTCGGTCGCCTTCGCCATGGAGGAACTGGGTTTTTTCACGTCATTCGTCAAGGTTTTGGGCGTTTTTCCGGCCAGCCCGTTTCGCAAGCTTCAGGGGGACTAATCTTCGGCGAGCCAGTCGTTGAGCAGTTGCCAGGCGATCGAATCCCGGGTCGGCAGGCGCAGTCCTTTTTCCGGGAAGGCGGCGACCTGGGTTTTGGTGAACCAGCGGGCGTCTTCAAGTTCGTCGCCGCCGTAATCGATGTCCAGTGAACTGGCCTTGGCCCGGAAACCCATCATCAGCGACGATGGAAACGGCCAGGGTTGGGAGCCGCGATATTGCACGTCTTCCGGTTTGACCAGGATGCCGGCTTCTTCCATAACCTCGCGGGCGACCGCTTCTTCCAGGCTTTCGCCCTGATCGACGAATCCGGCCAGGGTCGAATACATGCCTTTGGGCCATTTGCCCTGGCGGGCCAGCAGACAGGCGCCGCCTTCCGGGCCGGGCCGGGTCACCAGCATGATAACCGCCGGATCGGTGCGCGGAAAATATTCCCGCCCGCAGGCCGGGTTGACGCAGCGGCGCAACCGCCCGGCTTCTTCGGCGGCGGTGACCTGGCCGCATTCGCAGCAATAGCGGTTGTGCCGGTGCCAGTACATGTTGCCCCTGGCGAAGGCCAGCAGCGCCGCGTCCCGATGGGTCAGCAACGGGCTGACCTCGCGCAGGTCGATAAAACGGGCCTGGCCGATAGCCGGGGTCAGGGTCGGCAATTCGTGTTCGGAAAGGTCGATGGCGAAATAGGCGGCGCCCCGGTCGCCGTCGCCGTCTTCCGTGGTCAGCCCCAGCAAGGCCACTTCACCGGCTATCTGCAACAGCCCGCGGGCGTGGTCGCCCTGTAGATGGATGGCCCCCGGATGCTCGTCGCCCAGGATCAGGTTGGCGTTGCGCCAGACCGGAATTATGCGGGTCTGGCGATGGTGCAGCATGTCGTCGATCCACGTTTCGTCCCGACGCCGGTTGGGCGCCCGGTGCAGGCCGGTGGATGTGTAATAAAGCCGTGTCGACACGATGAAATCCTGACAAACAATGGAAAAAACCGCTAGATTATAATGCCAAGCGTTGGCAATGCGTTAAACATTCATTTACGCAGACGATCTAACGTACTGAATCAATTGATATCATCGCGCGGTTTGTGTAGTTTTTTCGGCAAGCGGCCTGGCTGCCGCCGGGTTTTTTTAGCGATTTGCGGAACAAGGATTCCCCATCGGATGAGGTTTACACGCTTTCCAGCGCTGATGGGTGTTTTGCTGTTGCTTGCCGGGTGTGCGCGGGTTGATGGCGGTTTCGCCATGTTCGAAAGCCCGTGCCAGGCGCCGCAGCCGGAAAAGCTGGCCGGTATCGACTGGGACAAGGCCCGCAAGATCGACCTGCGAATCCGCCAGGACACCTTCACCCCGGCCTATCTGGGCCTGGCCCAGGGCGTTCCCTACCGTCTGCTGATTGAAAACGCCGATGACAGTCGGCATGTCTTTCGGGCCAGGGAATTTTTCCAATCCATCGCATTGGCCGATGTCCGGGTAATCAGCGGGCCGGGGGCCGGCGTGAACCAGGGATATCCCTGTTCCGGGGCCATATCCATAGCACCCGGCGGCGTTGCCGAGGCCCGCTTCGTTGCGGTCCGTGACGGGGTCTATGAATTCGACGATAATCCGCTGCTGCTGTCCTTCGCCCTGACCGGCAGCGCCGGCGGATTTATCATTATTGAACCGAAACGGATTATTCCGGAAAGCCCGGTCAAACACCTGAAATTACAGGAACGTAAACCGCTGCTTGTCTCGCCGGTCGCGGCCCCGTCCGGCGGCCTGTTCGATGACGAACCGGCCCCCGGACAACCGGTTGAGGCGGCCCCGGAAGTGCCGCTGGAAGAACTGCCGGTGGAAGAACTTCCCGATCAGGCGGCACCGGCCGATGACCGGCCCGCGGCCCTGCTGGAACCGGACCAGAAGCCGGCCGCTCCGGACATCGACGACAAGCGGCTGGACCAGGCCCCCGCCGCCGACCTTTTTTCCGACTGATTGCCCGCTCGAAAGCATTGACCGCGACAAGGCCTGATCTGTTATAGTGCCGGCGGGAGATCGGCGACGGACGTATTCCTCGCCAACCCGGTCAGGTCCGGAAGGAAGCAGCCGTAACGAGTAACGATGCGGGTCG
>VAPL010731304.1_pt1 | contig 11286 bp, 10 predicted proteins | sample 3395061 | NCBI WGS metagenome assembly VAPL01 (sample SAMN08290444, study PRJNA428436) | hydrothermal vent metagenome | isolation source: Deep-sea hydrothermal vent chimney 2 | place: Pacific Ocean: Juan De Fuca Ridge | depth 2182 m m
CGCCTCTCACAAATCAAAGATTTGTTGCGAAACGCACTATTTTTCAATCAATCGCAAAGCTCTTGAGAAAAATAGGCGCCTACGGTTCTCATCCGACTCAATACAACTACACAATAAAAAAAGACCCCCTGAATGGGGGTCTTTTTTTTATTGTGTGCTCCCACTACAGGATATGTTTAGAACTTTAGATTGGGGTAAAATAAAGAGCGAATTACAGTTTAGCGGGATATTTGAAATGTTTCCAAGTATGACACTTCAGAACTAGAACCGCCTAAAAACTTCTTATCTTTAAGCTCGTTTATATATTGTTTATGCTTGTATTGTAGCTAATGTTAGTTTTATACTTTTTCTTTCCATCCTAAATAATTTGGGTACTCATCAACCCAAGGCACTTTACCAATCATTCCAGAATGGAGTATTGCTTGGAGCTGGTTTTTGTCTTTTTGTAGATTTACCTCAATAAGTTTGTGTTCCACTTTGTGTTTATACAATATTTCCTTCTCTTGAAGACTTGCGTCATCATCAAACCATAAGAAATCTTCAGAAAAGTCTATCGCTTCAGTTTTTAATTCTTTCCAAGTAGTTGGTCGTATCTTCATTTTTTCAATCAAATCATAGTCGTGTTGATGTACTTTATTGGATTTTAAGTACTCAAAAAGTCTTTTATCAGAACCGTCTTTGCAATGTGTAGTAAGCCAATTGATTGTATAGCTACCTTTTTGTTGATTATAAGCTAAGTGTGATAGAAAAAACCCAAGGTGTAATGCACCCCTGCCTCTATTTTTCAAATCGTCCAAAAGTATCACTCCATCAATATCAAGATATATATTTTTCATAATTATTTTCTATAAATTTTCGTTTACTACGTCAATATTTCTTTGTGTTTTTTCTTTTAATGCTCCGTGTGGAGCTATGAGCACCGCTTGATTGAAATGATAAAGAGCCATCTTCTTATCTCCTGCATTTGTGTAACAAATACCTATGCCGTGAAAGATATTCCACAATACAATTCTTCCCTCTGTAGCAGACCCAGCTCCATCTGTATAACTTAAAAACAATTTGTGTGCTTCTGCAAACTTTGAGAGAGCCAATTCCAATTTTCCCGCATTTCCAGCAATTTCACCTGCCTCTATTATATTAAAGACATCATTGTATTTTATCTTTACAATTTTCATAAAACTATTCTATCAATCTTGATAACTAATGTAAACTAAAGTAAAGTATATGAATGGACAGAAATCCCATAGACATAAATAATGAGAGTAAATGCTACTTAGACGAGAAGGAGCTATTTGTTTTATATTATCTATATAGGAACAAACATATATCTACAATGTGGAGTAATGTGTTCGTTCCTAATCCCACTACCGTTACTGCAAAACCAGATGATACCCCAGAAGAGCTGTTTGAAAGAATGACTTACAGAGGACAATCTGTAATAGTTTTGAGACATCTTCTTGATTTAGGTAAGTTGTTAGACGAGGAAGGTTTTTCTATATATTGCAATGCAGATTATAGTTTAGTTGAAGGTGGATTTTTGACTGATTATATTGGAGATACTATGTCCCAATATTTAGAAGATACAGAAGAAGGAAGAAAAGATGAAGTTAAGTATAAAAAATTAAATGAAAAAACAATTGATTTTTTAAAGGATTTATTAAGCGGAAAAAGAGATACTGAAAATATAAGAGATAGTGTTATGTTTACTAATTTAGCAAATCCTCAGATAGAAGCGTACAGAGAAGCTGTCTTGAATGAAAAAGCTGATAAAGATTTTATTGAATTGGTTGATAAACTTATTATTGAAGATGAAGGTGGTAGATGGGATACAGAAGAGGTAGAAAAGTTTTTAAAGATTTGGTATGGGAATAATAAAAGTATAATAATAAGTAAAAAAGAGGGTATTTTTTATGAAAATCACCAACAAAAACTAGCTAGAATTATATTTGAAAATATAGATATTCATTTGAATATCAAAAGCACTGAAAAATTGGAAAAATTTTTGATTAGCTACATAGAGCAATTTAAAAGTAATGCATTAGACGGACTATGCAAAAATGGATTAACAAGAAGCTTTTTTTCAAGTGGAATATCAATACCATTACACACAAAAATGTTCGGCTATAAAAGGCAAAGAGAAGTATTACTTAATCACATAGAAGATAAATATAAAAAATACCAAAGAAGTGATTTAGAGATTGGAAGTCCTTATGTTGAACCTGAATATATAGGAGATGATGAAAATGATGGCGTTAAGGTAGTTTTATCTGAAGTAAACGAAGAAAAAGAATTATTTTTATTTGTACATACAATGATAACTCTCGCTTATGATAAAGAGCTTAAAATTGAAGATTTTTGTTATGGAAGTAAAGGTATTTTTGATATGTACGACAGGGGTTTTCTCTTTAATATAAAACTGGAAGCAGGAGCTTTTGGTTTTAATGATGCACAACAAAAAGAAAATATATATTTTTACGAAGATAAATCTATACTGTGCATAAATAAAAAAGAAATAAAAGTACAAAAATTTAAAGACCAATATCATACGCTTAGAATTATGTTTGAAGAACCAAGTAAGGAATGGTATTTCTCAGAAATATCTGAGAAATGCGATGTATCGGCAAATTATCCTGACAAGAAGTTTTATAATGCTATATATCAGATAAATCAGAAACTAAAAGGAAAAGGTATTGAAGATTTCTTTATAACAACAAGGCAATCAGTAAAAATAAACGATAAATATCTGTCTTAAAGTTGTCTTAAGCCGTCTTAAATTAGCCATAGAGTAACCTGAGAATATCAGGTTATTTTTATGCGAAAAAAAGAAACGCAAAAAGAAAGAATATCGGAAAATATCGGATATTCGGAAGATGAAAAAAAGAATGAGGATTTTGAAAATCTGTCAGGTTTCTTTGATTTAGCTTTCAGGGTCGCGTTACGAGAGGGCATAAATATTGGTCAGCTTGATTATTATCAGAATAATAAAGAGGAATATGATTGATACTGTGATAATGACAATCAAATGGAATAGATTTCAGGTACAGGATTATAGTAAATTTCACACAACAAAGAGCGAGTTGCTTGCAGTTAGAGGTTTCAGGAAATTTATCAATAATCCAACCCCACAAGATAAGCGTGAAGGTATTTACAAGCCAAGATTAACGCTAATAAAAAGAGGTGCTGATATAAGTCTTAAGATAGAATTTTCTATACCCAAACTTATCTTTGGAAATAACCTTGATGAGCTGGAAGAAAAAGACTTTAAACTTGTTGTAAAGACGTTAAATCAAAAGTTAGAAGATATGGGAGTATGGACTACTGAGAAATTTATAAAAGAAGCTGAGATTTCTTCATTTCATCCGTCAAAAAACATTGTTTTAACAGATGGATATACTTCATCTTTTGCAATAAAAGAATTAGCAAAGATAAACTTAAACAGGAAATTAGATTTTAGTGATACAAAGTTTAGAAATGACGGCTCTGCATTGCAATATTACTCTGTTTCTCATTCGTTCGTTATCTATGACAAGATAAGCGACTTAAAACAACCAAAAGCAAGAGCGGTAGACAAAGAGCAGACAATACAGCAATTAAGTTTATTTAGTGAAATAAAAGATTTCAAAAACCATACTGAAATATTAAGACTTGAAGTAAGATTGAGTAAAAAAAGAAAAATGAACGCTGTGTTAGGAAAAAACAGCTATTCAAAAAATCCTTTGTTTGAAGATATATTCAATAAAGAACTTTGCCAAAAACTTGTTAGGTATTATTGGGATACTATGATTGCTGATAAGAATATATTTATTTTTGATATGCTCTCTAGCCCACTGAGGATTTTACACAGAACAATCAAAAACGATAGAAAAATTAAACCGAAACAAGCAATCTATTTAACAGGACTTGAAATACTGTGCAAAGATAAAGGTATTAGAGAATTGAGGCAAACCGTAGAGATTATATCTAAACCGAAGACTTGGTATAACCTAAGTAAGGACATATTAACGATAAATGGTTATAAGAAGGATTTAGAACCACACGGATTTATAAGGAATATTGAAGAAGGCATTAAAGAATTTGGAGCATTTAAGTTATCAATTCATAAACTTGCTATGTAAAGCATTGTAAAGTATTATAAATAGTAATAAAATTGATTTATGAAAGAAGAAGAAAAAAAAGTTTTAGAAAAAGCAATAAAAAGTAACGATGGATTACTATCTCCTGCTACTATGATTAACTCTTTTTCTGGAGGCAATAGAAGTGTTCCAGAAAATCTTGTTGCTCTCGGTTATTTAGAGATTGTTCCAGAAGAAATAGGTACTGGCACGACTATAAATTTTTACAGGGTTACAGAAAAAGGTTTTTCGGTATTCTATCCTATATATAAAAGACTTTGGTATTACTTCAGTGGAGATTTAAGAACTATTATAGTTTCTGTTATAACTGCTTTAATTACAACAATCATAATAACTTTAATAAAAAATTAGTATGAAAAATAAAAATCAAGATTTAATAGAGAAAACATTAGCTATTTTAGAAGACTATGCTAGCAGAAAAAAACTTATAAACTATGGCTACTTATATGAAGAGTTAGGACTAGATAGAAAAAATCCAGACCATAGAAATACTGGAGCATATATATTAGCCGAAGTTAATCGTATTACTCTTAATCAAAATAAGGTAATGTTATCTGCGATTGTAACTTTATCTAGCGAGCAAGCACCAGCAAAAGGTTTTTTTGATTTTGCTGTTGACCTTAAACAAATACCAAAAGGATTATCTGAAGAAAATAAAACTATTTTTTGGGCTGAACAAATTAAGAAAATATTTAATGTATACAAGAATAAAGAGTTCTATAAAGCAGAAGATTTGGCAGAAAAGCTTGATGTGAATATTATGACGATTTACCGCTACATTAAAGCAGGTAAGCTTACCGCTTACAAAATTGGTAAGGAGTTTAGAATTGACAAGGAAGAATTTGAGCAATTTTTAAAAAATGTAAAAACAGGAAAATAATATGAATAAGTTAAAACAAACATTAGAAAAAGTATTAAAAACGGAGTCGTTATTTGTTGATTCTGAATCAGGAGAATTAAATTATATAAAAGTAAAAGATTCTGCTGACAAGATTGATGAAAAACTTATTGCTCTTCTTGCTGATAATAAAGGATTAAAAGAGAAATTCTTTACGAAAATTAAAGATGTTTATGTTTTTAACATCAATGATTTCAAATACTTTTTAGATGAAAGTAAGGTTGATAATTCATATACACAATACGAAAATGAAATCGGGCTTGCAGACAATAACGGACTACTTGAAAACAGAAGCGAGGTTGTTTTAGATTTTCCATTTAAAGATTGTGTTTTAGAAGGTGGGCAAAGTAACGAAGAAGGTAATGATACATATTTTGAACAATCTGATAAAACAGGTAAATATCAAGAAAAGCAGTCTAAAAGAAATGAAATTTTCTTTAACCAAGTACTTGCTCACGATGAGATAGACAGGCTTTACGACAGGAAAGCTTTTGTAAATTGGAAGCGATTTACTAAAGACAGCAAGAAAGACGGCGAAGCAGTAAAAGAAATTAAACGAGATAAGACGGGTTTGATACAGGAGAATTTGATTATTAAAGGTAATAATCTTCTTGCTTTACATAGTCTAAAATCTGAATTTGCTGGAAAGATAAAACTTATCTATATTGACCCTCCATACAATCCACCAAGCAGTAACAATACATTTACATATAACAATAATTTTAATCACTCTACTTGGCTTACCTTTATGAAGAATAGAATAGAGGTAGCTCAAGACCTTCTTTCAGATAGCGGGGCTATGATTATTGCTATTGATGAGAATGAGCAAACATATCTTGGAGTATTGATTGATGAGATGTTTAAAGGTTACGAAAATCATTGCGTAACTATTGTCCATAATCCAAGAGGAGTACAAGGTACAAATTTCTCATATACAAACGAGTACGCTTTCTTTATATTTCCTAAGGGAACAAAAACTATAAAAAACAGAAAGATTACTGAAGAAGATATTTCTTTTTCTAATTTAAGAAATTGGGGAGGTGAATCCGAAAGACATAATGCTAAAAATTGTTTTTATTCAATTCTAGTAGATAAATGCACAAAACAAGTTATTGATTTTGGAGATGTTTGTCCTGATAAGTTTAATCCAAAGATAAACATACATAATGGAGATTTTGTTGAAGTGTATCCTGTAGACAAAGAAGGAATAGAAAGAAAATGGAGATACGCACGACAAAGTGTTGAAGAAGTGAAAGATTTACTTGCTGTTACAGAAAAAAATGGTGTTTATGATATTCAAATTGGAAAAGATTTTGGACAATACAGAACGGTTTGGATTGATAAAAGATATGATGCAAATGAATACGGCACAAAGCTAGTAAAAGATTTAGTGCCTGAATCAAACTTCAGCTTCCCTAAGTCTCTATGGAATGTTTACGACGCAATTTATGCGGTTGTTCGAGATGATAAAGACGCTATTGTCTTGGATTATCACGCTGGCTCAGGCACAACAGGACACGCAGTTTTGAATCTTAATGAAGAAGATAAAGGAAATAGAAAATTTATTTTGATTGAACAAATGGATTATATTCAAACAGTAACAGCTCCTAGAATAAAAGAAGTGTTAAAAAGAAGTAAATCTGATAATTCATTTATCTATCTTGAACTTGCAAAATGGAACGAACAAGCGAAAGAAGAAATACAAAATGCAAAAGATTTACCTTCTCTTGTAAAACTCTTTGATACTTTGTACGAAAGATACTTCCTTAACTACAACGTAAAAATAAAAGACTTTAAAGAAAAAATAATCAAAGAAGAAAACTTCAAAAAGCTTACACTTCCACAGCAAAAGAAGATGTTTCTTACAATGCTTGATTTGAATCAAATGTATGTAAATGAAAGTGAAATAACTGACAAGAAATATGGTATTAGCACAGAAGACCAGAAATTAACGAAGATTTTTTATAGCAAAAAATAGTATGGCAGAATTACACGAACAAATAAAAAATGCCATAGAGTTTGGTACGCCAAAACCTGAAATTCCAAAGGATATTTCAGAAAACTTAAAGTATGATTTTTTTGACTGGCAAAGAGAAGCTTTCCAGTATTTATTGCTTAATGAAAAAAGAATAGAGGATGTAAAAGAACCTACTCACTTGATGTTTAATATGGCAACAGGTACAGGTAAAACGCTTGTGATGGCTAGCTGTGTTTTGCATTACTATAGAAAAGGATACAGAAAGTTTATTTTCTTCGTGAATCAAAAGAACATTATCTATAAGACAGAAAATAACTTTATTGATAGTAATCATAATAAGTATCTCTTTGCGGATAAAATTGTGATTGATGACAATACTATCAATATCAAAAAGGTTGAAACTTTTTCAAAGAATAATGAAGGTATAGAAATAAAATTAACTACTATTCAACAGCTCTATAACGATATTCACGTTCAAAAAGAAAATCAGGTATTGCTAGATGATTTGATAAAAAAGGATATTGTAATGCTTGCTGACGAAGCTCATCACTTGAATACTGATACAAAGAAACTTCAGGGAGAATTAGATTTACATACAGAGCTAAGCGATAAAGCAGGTAAGGATGAAATAGAAAAGAAAGGCTGGGAACATACGGTTATTGAATTACTATTAAATAAAAACGGTAAAAAAGAAGAAAATAGAAATATACTTCTAGAATTTACTGCTACTATTCCTGAGATTCAAAAAGTAGTAGATAAATACGCCTCAAAAACTATTTATAAGTTTGGATTAAAAGAGTTTTTATCCGCTGGATATACCAAAGAAATTAACCTGCTCTCTTCTACTTTAGAGAAAAGAGAGCGAGTATTACAAGCTCTTCTATTTAGTTGGTATAGACACGAAATTGCTCTAAAAAATGGCTTATCAAATTGGAAGCCAGTAATATTATTTAGAAGTAAAACGATTGAAGAATCTAAGACTGATTTTGAAGATTTTTTAACAATGGTAAAAAATCTAAAAGTTTCTGATTTTGGTTTTCTGAAAAACATTGAAGATAAGTTTACGCAAGGAGAAGACTCTTATGAACAAGGTAAATCAAGAGTATTGGATTTGATTAAGTTTATTAAAGATGAAGGAATTAATAAATCTAAAATAATTTCTTTTATCAAAGATAACTTTGAAAAGCGAAACTGTATTATTACAAACTCTAAGACAAATAAGGCGAAGACAAAGGAAAATATTGATGAAGATGTAGATAAACTATTGAATAATCTTGAAGATAAAGATAATCATATACGAGCTATATTTACCGTAAGTAGACTAACTGAAGGCTGGGATGTTTTGAATCTATTTGATATTGTCCGTCTTTATTCAGGACGAGATGAAGGAAAAGATACTAAAGGAAATAGAAAGGCTGGAAGTACTACCGTTTCTGAAATTCAACTTATTGGACGAGGTGTACGATATTATCCATTTCCATATCAAGATAAAATAAAAAACAAAAGAAAATTTGATGAAAATTTAGGTAATGAAATGCGGGTACTTGAAGAACTGTACTATCACAGCGATTCAGACCATAGATATATTGATGAATTAAAACGAGAGTTAAAGAAGAAGGGTTTGATTGATGATGGAAGAATAGAAAAACGATTTAATATCAAAAGAGACTTTGCACAAAGTACGTTCTTTAAGAATGTAAAGATTTGGAAGAATGAACAGATAGAAAATCCTGAAAGAAAGCAAAAGACACTAGATTATTTAAAGGGTAATTTAGAGCTTAAATTTGATTTAGAAAATCTTGGAATGAGGGAACAGGAAGTTGATTTTGATAATGAGGATTCTGATACAGAGAGATTAAATATAAATGAGACAAACAAGAAAACTATCTCAAGAAAAGTACGAGATTTTGAAAAGCATATCTTTAATAAGGCTGTAAGTATTAAAGCTAAAAAACATAATTCATTGCTAAGATTTAATTTTCTAAAAGAAGAAATAAAGATTGAGAGTATGGATGAATTTAGAGATAAGGTTATTGGAGACCTTCAGATTAAACTTATAACAACAAAGAAAAACTACGATGAAATTACAAACAAAGAAAAGCTTGATGTTCTATTAAAATTTCTAGATGTTTTATTTACTGAATTAAAGCAACATATCAATCCATACAAGGGTACTGAATTTAAGGCTTATAAATTAAGTGAGTTTTTTGATGACGAGATTAGAAAGAATGTGAAGAAAGATGATGAAAGCCAGAGATTAGAGGATGAACTGAAATACGAAGATTGGTATGTTTTAGACCAGTTTTATGGAACAAGTGAAGAAAAAGGTTTAATTGAATTTGTTAAAGAAACAATAATTAATCTGCAAAGTAAGTACAAAGAAGTGTATCTATTACGAAATGAGGAACAGTATAAAATATATGACTTTAAGACTGGACAAGGTTTCCAGCCTGACTTCATTCTATTTCTAAAAGATAAATCAAAACTTTATTATCAGATTTTTATTGAACCAAAGGGCGATAACCTTTTGGATGTAGACAGTTGGAAGAATGATTTTCTGAATAAAATCACAGAAAAGTATTCTGATAATAAGATACTGAAAATAGAAAGCAAAAACTATAGCTTGATTGGATTACCATTATTTAATCAGAATAATAACAAGGAATTTAGTGAAGCTTACGATAAGTTAATTAAATAACAATATGAAATCAGTAATATTAGCAAGAGTATCAACAGAAGAACAAAAAGACGCAGGTAATTCTCTACCTGCTCAGGTTAGGCGTATTGAAGATTATTGTAAGAGAAAAGGTTTTGAGGTAACTGAAACTTTTAGTTTTGACGAGAGTGCTTATAAAATAAAAAGAGATGAGTTTGACAATGTTTTAGACTATTTGGAAAAGAATAAAGAAAAGATAGCTATCTGTTTTGATAAGGTTGATAGACTTTCACGAAATGTATTTGATAAAAGAGTTTCGTTATTGTATGAAAAAGCTATCGCTGATGAGGTAGAGCTACATTTTGTATCTGATGGACAAGTTATAAACTCTAAAATGTCGGCAGTTGAAAAGTTTCAATTTGGTATGAGCTTGGGGCTTGCTAAGTATTATTCAGATGCTATTAGCGATAATGTTAAAAGAGCTTTTGAACAAAAAAGGTTAAAAGGCGAATGGATAGGCGGAATACCTTTTGGCTACAAAAACATACCCCTAGACGAGCATAAACGCCTCAGGAAAGACATAATACCAAATCCTGACACTAGACACATTGTTGTGGAGCTTTTTGAAAAATATGCTTCTGGGAATTATTCTTGCAAAAAGTTAGCAATGGAAATGGAAGAAAGGAAAATAAAAACATCAAAAGGAAAACCTTTATATCACAGCGTAATTCACAACATTCTAAAAAATACTTTCTATCACGGATTAGCTTATTCAAAGACATACGATGTTTATTATGAACATAAATATGAACCACTTATAACTAAAAAACTATTTCTGAAAGTTCAGGATGAACTAGCACGGAAAAATAGAAATCCAGTTAAAACGACAGGTAGAAAGCAGTTTATATTCAATGGCTTGCTTAAGTGTGCTAATTGCGGTTGCTCTATGAGTGCAGAGTTAAAGAAAGGTAAATATGTATATTATAGTTGCACAAACGGCAAAAGAATTTGTAAAAGGGAGTATGTGAAGGAAGAGGTGCTTTTAAAGCCTGTAAGGCAGTTTCTGGGGCGAATAAAGCTAGATGACGAGCAGATAAGTAAGCTTGTATCTAATCTTAAAAAGAACCACGAAAATCAGAGCTTGTATCACAAGAAAAAGATAAAAGAAACAAATCAAGAATACGACAAGTTTCAGAACAGAATAGACAAATCTTTTGACTTGCTTGCAGACGGTAGTATTACTAAGGACATATATGACATAAAACTGAAAGAGTACAAAGAAAAGCAGTACGATTTAGGCATACAAAAAAACGAGCTTACAAAAGCTGATGAAGACTATCATATCGTTGCAAAGACTGTGCTAAACATCGCACAGAAAGCAGAAGAGATATTTGAAAGTTCGGAAGTAACTGAAAAGAATCAATTTATGAAATTCCTACTTCAGAACCCTGTTGTTGATGGAAAAAAACCAGTGTTTGCAATGCGAGAACCATTTTCAAGTATCGCAAAAGCATCTGGTCATCCTACTTTGCTCCGCGAGTAGGATTCGAACCTACGACCTAGCGATTACACGAAATCCAATTGTTTCCAAAAGGCGTGGACTATATCATCACCCATCTCA
>VAPL010117717.1_pt1 | contig 11285 bp, 9 predicted proteins | sample 3395061 | NCBI WGS metagenome assembly VAPL01 (sample SAMN08290444, study PRJNA428436) | hydrothermal vent metagenome | isolation source: Deep-sea hydrothermal vent chimney 2 | place: Pacific Ocean: Juan De Fuca Ridge | depth 2182 m m
ACATGGCCGGTGATGCGTTTGCCCTGACGGGAAATGCCCATCAGCACGGTGTTTTGCCGCCATGAAAGCCCGATAGCCTGGGCGGTTTTTCCTTTGATACGCGAGTTTTCGGTAACCACGATTTCGATCACGTTCAGCCCGTCGCCATCGGCGCGCAACCTGTCCTGTCGGGCCTGATCAGCGAAATCCAATGTCAGCGCGGCGCGAAATTCATCCAGCGCATCCGGGGTTGCTTCCAATACCAGCGCGTCACCGGCTCGTAGTCTGGTGTTTTTCTGAGTGCCATAGCGGCGCTTGCCACCACGCACCAATCCAAGGATTGCAACGTCGTTTTTCTCAGCGACCTCATAGTGTTCGCCCAGCCGGGTATCGATAAGCTTGGACTCTTCAGGGATGGTCAGCTCGGCAATATATTGCGCCAGTTCGTCCATGGCGTCCCGCTCAATTTTACCGCCGGTATGGTCCGGAATCAGCCGCCAGCCTACCAGAGCGACAAAGATCAAACCGGCAAGGGCGGTGATACCGCCGACAGGGGCGAAATCAAACATGCTAAAAGGTTCGCCAAAGGCATCCTCGCGGATGGTGGCGATGATGATATTTGGCGGCGTACCGATCAGCGTGACCATGCCGCCAAGGATTGTGGCGAACGAAAGCGGCATCAGCGACAGGCTGGGGGGGCGCCCGGCTTTGCGGGCGGTCTGGATGTCGACGGGCATCAAAAGGGCAAGGGCGGCGACGTTGTTCATGAATGCCGATAATATACCGCCAATCGCGCCCATCAGGGTAATGTGCGCGCCAAGGGAACGCGCGCTGTCAACCAATGTGCGGGTGATCAAAAATACAGCGCCCGACCGCACCAACCCAGCCGATACCACCAGAACGAAGGCAACAATCAACGTGGCCGGGTGGCCAAACCCGGCGAAAGCGTCGGCCTTGGGAACCACCCCCAGAACGACGCCAATCATCAGGGCGGTAAACGCGACCAGATCGTAGCGAAACTTGCCCCACAGCAACATGGCAAAAACGCCGCCGAAGAGGGAGAAGAGAATAATTTGGTCACTGGTCATAACGGGTCCGCCTGTTTGTCCCTAAAGAACCGGATCGCGCATCAAATTGCAACGCCTTGCCGGGTTGCCCCGCGTGGCTGGCCTGCACTATAGAGGCTAAGCAGTAAAATATATGAGGAAACAGCTAAATGGCAGGCCATTCCAAATGGGCGAATATCCAGCACCGCAAGGGGCGTCAGGACGCTGTGCGCTCCAAACTGTTTTCCAAACTTTCCAAGGAAATCACCGTGGCCGCCAAAATGGGAGACCCGGACCCCGACAAAAACCCGCGCCTGCGAATGGCGGTGAAAGAGGCCAAGTCGGTTTCCGTTCCAAAAGACGTCATCGACCGTGCGATCAAGAAATCGCAAGCCGGTGAGGGCGATGATTTTGAAGAAATCCGCTATGAAGGTTATGGGCCAAACGGGGTTGCGGTGATTGTTGAGGCGATGACCGATAACCGTAATCGCACCGCCTCGACCGTGCGTTCGACTTTCACCAAGAACGGCGGCAATCTGGGTGAAACCGGCTCGGTCGGGTTCATGTTTGATCGGGTTGGCGAAGTCACTTATTCGGCAGAGGTGGGTGACGCTGACACGGTGATGATGGCGGCGATTGAGGCAGGTGCTGAGGATGTGGAAAGCTCCGAGGATGGCCATACCATATATTGCGCCGATACGGATTTGAACGACGTATCCAACGCGCTAGAGGCAGAGCTGGGCGAAAGTGCTTCGACCAAGCTGATCTGGAGGCCAAACATGACCACCGAGATGGACCTTGAAGGTATGCAAAAGCTGATGAAGCTGATTGATGCGCTGGAAGATGACGACGACGTACAGCGAATTACGTCCAATTTCGAAGCCTCGGATGAGGTGATGGAGCAGCTTTGAAGCGAGCAAGTTTTGCCCCACAGGAACCGCTACCCTCCGGCGGTGAAATTGAAGCGGCTTAGAAATACTCCAGCCGACACTTTCTGAAAAAATTAGGGCCGCGCCCTAAAAGCGCTGATCCGGGGAAAACGAATGAATAGACCTTGTGGGCCATGGGGAATTCAGGTTTCGTGCGGCCATGCCCAAACATGACAATCACGCCGCTGGTATCTTTTTTATGCTACTTACCGGTTTGTTCTTTGTCGCCGTCAATGTGATCGTCAAACATGTGGGCGGGGACATTCCGGCAGCGGAAGCGGCGTTCCTGCGGTTTGTCGCCGGGCTGGTGTTTCTGGCGCCGGTTTTTCTACGCCTATTCAGGGAACCAATCCCGCGCCGGGTGCTGCCCTGGCTGGCTCTGCGTGGGCTGTTTCACACTTTGGCGGTGATGTCCTGGTTCTTTGCAATGGCCCGTATCCCGCTGGCCGAGGTCACCGCGATTGGTTACATGGGCCCGGTATATGTCACCATCGGCGCGGCGCTGTTTCTGGGGGAAAAGCTGGCAGCGCGCCGGTTGATTGCGGTGGCATTCGCGCTGATTGGTGTGCTGATCATCCTGCGCCCCGGATTTCGCGAACTGACCGCCGGCCATTACGCGCAGCTTGGCGCAACCCTTAGTTTTGCCGTGTCCTTCCTGTTTGCCAAACGCCTCGCGTCCGAGCTCAGCCCCTCAGCCATCGTCGCCATCCTGGCACTGGTGGTTACTATTGGTCTGGCCCCCTTTGCGGCCGCCGTTTGGGTCACCCCGACCCTGAGCCAGGTGCTGTGGCTGACCCTTGTGGCCGCCTTTGCCACGGCCGGTCATTATACCATGGCGCGCGCCTTCGCCGTGGCTCCAATTGGTGTGACTCAACCGGTGACCTATTTGCAAATCATCTGGGCCGTACTGTTTGGCATGCTGCTGTTTGATGAACCGATTGATGGCTGGGTATTGCTGGGAGCCTCGGTGATCATTGCCGCTGTCAGCTTTATCAGTTGGCGCGAAGCAAAGCTGAACCGGCAGGCTGTCACTCCGGTGGATACTGCCACCAAGGTTTAAGCCGGGTTCGCAAGACCCTTTACCGCCTCGGTGTCGGGGGTGTTCAACTGCGCGGGTCGAGCAATTTGGCCAGTATCCGGTCCTTGCTGACCTGACCGATCAACTCACCATCTTTCACCACACCAACTGGCTTGCCAGATTTTCCGATCTTTTCCATTACCTCGCGGATGTCAGTATCCGGGCCGACGGTCAGCACCGGGAATTTTCCGGCCTTTTCCATCACATCGCGCGCGCACAGAACTCCTAGCGGGTTCATATGGGCGACGAAATCGGCAACGTAATCACTGGCAGGCTTTGAAAATATTTCCTGCGGCGTGCCGCTTTGTACAATGCGGCCCCCTTCCATAATGGCGATACGATCCCCTAGCTTAAACGCCTCATCCAGATCGTGGCTGACGAAAATGATCGTGCGTTTCAGGTTCTTTTGCAGGTCCAGCAGTTCGTCCTGTAACCGGGTGCGGATCAACGGATCAAGGGCCGAAAACGGCTCATCCATCAGCAGGATCGGGGCGTCGGTGACGAACGCGCGGGCCAGCCCGACGCGCTGCTGCATACCACCAGACAGTTCACCAACCTTGCGATCTGCCCAGTCCAACAGGCCGACCAGTTCCAACTGTTCCTCCACTTTCGCGTCCCGCGCAGCCTTCTCCATGCCGCTCAGTTCCAACCCCAGTCCGGTATTTTCGCGCACGGTCCTCCACGGCAACAGACCGAACTGCTGAAATACCATGGCGACGCGGTGCTGGCGGATATGGCGCAGCTTGGCGGCGGATGTCTTGGTGACATCAAGCATGGCGTCGCCAGTATTCACATGAACCGAGCCGCGCACCACCGGGTTCAGCCCGTTCACTGCGCGTAACAGTGTGGATTTACCAGAACCAGACAGACCCATGAGAACCAGAATTTCGCCGGTTTCAACAGTGATAGAACAGTCATGTACTCCCAGTATCTGGCCGGTTTCCTTCTGGATTTCAGCTCGTTCACGGCCCTCATCCATCATTGCCAGGGCAGTTTTGGGCTTGTCACCAAAAACGATGGATACTTTGTCAAATTCTACAGCCACCCCCATGTTCAGCGCCTCACCCTAAGCATCCGGTCCAGCATAATCGCGACCACCACAATCACCAATCCGCTTTCAAACCCAAGCGCCGCGTTGACTTGCGACAGTGCCCGCACCACCGGCACACCCAACCCGTCCGCGCCAACCAACGCTGCGATAACCACCATCGACAACGACAGCATGATCGTCTGGTTCAGCCCGGCCATGATCTGCGGCAGTGCGTAAGGCAATTCCACTTTCCACAGGGTTTGAAGAGGGGTAGAGCCGAATGCCTCTGCGGCTTCCAGCAACGGCTTGGGCGTGGCGCTGATACCAAGGTATGTCAGCCGGATTGGGGCGGGGACCACGAATATCACAGTGGCAACCAGACCTGGCACCATGCCGATGCCAAAGAAAACGATCATCGGGATCAGGTAGACGAATGTGGGCAGGGTTTGCATCAGGTCCAGCACCGGACTAATGGCGGCATATAGCCGTGGCCGATGCGCCGCGACGATGCCTATGGGCACCCCGATGGCCATACAGGTTATGCAGGCGAACGCCACCAGCGTCAGGCTCTCCATGGTTTCTTCCCAATAGCCCTGATTAAGAATGAACAAAAATCCTAGCAGGATCAGCAGGCAGGTTTTCCAGTTACGTTGGATCAGCCATGTCAGCGCGACAAACAGTGCGACAATGACCAGCGGATTAGGATAATTCAGTATCGTAAGGACAAGATCGATCAGCCAACTCAGCCCGTCTTCAAAGCTCTCAAAGAACCAGTCTGCGTTTTCCCGCAGCCATTCAAAGCCGGATTTTGCGGTTTTTCCCACAGGGATTTTCGTGCCTGTCAGCCATTCCATATCAGCCCCGCCTGTTTAAGAATTCAGATAGAAAAAGGCCCCAACGTTTATGCCGGGGCCTTAATAATTTGACCTACAGACCCAAAGCCGCTGAAACAGCCGCCACCGCGTCACCACCATCTTTCGTGGTCACACCGTCCAGCCATGCGGCAAACGCATCCGGGTTGGCCTTTAGCCATGCCGAGGCCGCATCATCTGCGTCTTCACCTTCGTCCAATATCGCGCCCATAATCTGGTTTTCCATATCCAGCGTGAAGGCCAGGTTCTTTAGGAACGCGCCAACATTGGGGCATTCATCAACATATCCTGCGCGGGTGTTGGTGTAGACGTCACCCTCAGCGCCAAACCATTCTTCGCCACCAGTCAGATAGGTAACTTTGAAATTTGAGTTCATCGGATGCGGTGCCCAGCCAAGGAAAATGATCGGCTCATTTTTGCTGGATGCCCGGTCAACCTGCGCCAGCATCCCCTGTTCCGAGCTTTCGACCATTTCAACGGCACCCATGCCGAACGTGTCAGCGTTGATCAAATCCATAACGATACGGTTGCCGTCATTGCCAGCTTCAATGCCGAATATCTTGCCTTCCAGTGCGTCCGCGTTGGCTGCAATATCCGCGAAAGTCTTGATCCCAAGTGCTGCCCCTGCGGCGTTGGTCGCCAAAGTGTAGGCGGTGCCGTTCAGATTGGCGCGCACCGTATCAACGGTTCCGGCCTCGCGGTATTTCGCAATGTCGCCTTCCATCGTCGGCATCCAGTTGCCAAGGAATACGTCAACGTCGCCCTGCTCCAGCGAAATGTAGGTTACCGGCACGGACAGTAGCTTGATGTCGGTTTCATAGCCCAAAGCCTCAAGCACGATGCTTGTGGTGGCCGTAGTGGCGGTGATGTCGGTCCAGCCAACATCCGAGAAAGTTACGGTTTCACATCCGGCGGCCAGAACCGGTCCGGCGATTGTGATCAGCGCAAGCGCTGATATTGTTGATCTGAGTTTCATTTAGCAAACCCCCTGAGATTTTCTGATTGATGGATCAAAATTGATGGATCAAAATAGAGCCAATATTCCCGACATGTCCAGAAAATTACGCCACGTATGGCGGCTTAGCGACAGCGAAAATATTATCCGGTTTGACGCTGATCAAAGCGTGCAATGAAAAATTGCGGGCAAACTGATGGCGAACCATCAACAAGGAGAACTAAATGAGCCATACCCCAAACGAATTGGCAGACGAATTTCCACAGGAAATTACTCGTATCCATGAGCTGAAACAGTCAAACGCCCGTTTCGCCAAATTGTTCGACGAATACCACGAAGTGAACCGCAGCGTTCACCGCGCTGAAACGGATGTAGAGCCAACAGATGATTTGCACCTGGTGGAAATGCGTAAAATCCGCCTGTCACTAAAAGATGAAATCTGGGGGATGATTTCTGCGAAAGAATAACGAAGGGAAGTTTAGGGTTTAGTTTTGCATAAGAAACTCTGAAAGTGCGTTCAACGCACCTTCTGTCCACACCCCCTGGTGGCCGATGTCGGGCAGGGCTTCGAGGTGTTTCACATCAGAACCGGCCAGTTCGAAGATCATTTGACCGTGGGTAAAAGGCACCAGTTGGTCTTTGGTGCCATGCAGAACCAATAATGGTTCCTCTACTTCGCCAACGATCGCAGCGGTGTCCCAGATTTGCGTCAGGACGCCGGACAGATCGATGCTGGGGTACTGGATTTTCGCCAGATCCGGGATCGAGGTAAACGGTGCTTCCAACACCATGCCTGCCGCCTCTCTTTGCACAGCAATCCTGACGGCCACCGCTGTTCCCAGGCTTTCGCCATATAAAATGACTGGCGGGTTCGGGCTACCTGTCAATTCAGCTATGGTATCAAATACTTGTAGTGCATCACTGGTGATCAAGGCCTCATTGGGTTTGCCAGTGCTGCCACTGGAACCGCGATAGGCCAGTGCTACGACGCCGTATCCCTGATCCAGAAAATGGGTAAACCGGCTGGCCCGGGCCGACAGATTTCCGGCGTTCCCCGGCAGGTAAAGTATCGTTGGTTTTGCATCCTCAGATTGCGCAACCCAAAGGATCAGGCTTTCACCATCTGTTGTCTCAAAGCTCTGTTCGCGCAGTCGCGGCTCACCCGCGTCAGAGGGCGCAATCTGCTCGCTGTCGAACGGATAAACTGACTGCAATTCATAGGTGCTAATGAACCATTCCGTGTAAGACATGAATGCAATCAGCGCCAAAGGGGGCGTTAGCATCGACAGGCTCCGGTTGTTTCACCCAAGCTTGACGCGCCTAATGCGTTCGATCAAGTCTTTCATTCTAACGAATACGGCACCAGCCCACGGATGTCATGGTTGACGCTCAACCCCTGTTCCAGTGGCGGGATAGATCGCTGATGGCAGGTTTTGCGCTCACATATCCGGCAGGAAATGCCGATTGGCTCAAAGGCTTTTGCGTTTCTTACATCCAGATCATCGGCATAGATCAACTGTTCCGCGTGTTTGACTTCGCAGCCCAAACCAATGGCATAGCGGCGTACCGGGGCGCGGTAAGAGCCGCCCGATTTTGACACGTCACGGGCCAGGCACAGGTAACGCACACCATCCGGAGTTTCCGCCAGTTGGCGTAAAAACCGACCCGGTGTTTCGAACGCCTGATGCACATTCCAAAGGGGGCAGGCGCCGCCGAAACGGGCGAATTGTAGTCGCGTGGCGGAATGGCGTTTGGTAATAGTTCCGGCCTGATCAACGCGCACAAAGAAGAACGGAACACCCTTCGCACCGGTGCGCTGCAATGTGGACAGGCGGTGTGCAACCTGTTCGATAGAGGCCCCGAAAATATCGGCCAGGCGTTCCAGATCGTGACGATTTTCCTGCGCGGCTTTTTGAAAAGCGCTGTAGGGCAGCAAGGCCGCACCTGCGAAATAGTTTGCCAGCCCGATCTTGGCGATATCGCGGGCTTCTTCAGTCTGGAAACGCGCCAGATCAAGAGTGGCTTCCAACAGATCATTCTGTGTGAGCAGCGCAATCTGGTGCAACATCTGGAACCGCTGTGTTGAGGGTTGTGCGTTTATCGAAATACTCAGCTGCCTTGTTTCAGGGTCAAATTTTCGCAACTCTGGCTGGTCGGCAAAGATGCCATTAACACCAATTTTTTCAAGCGCGTTAACGCATGCAGCCTGCGTGTCCAGTCGTCCATCATTTGGGGCTGCAAAGTTTTCAGCAGCGCGGTCAACCGCATCAATGTAGTTGTCGCAATAATGGAAAAAATCCCGTACCTCTTCCCACGCTGACGGCTTAATCGCACTGTCCTGTCGCCCCAATGCCTCATCCAGAGATGCAAGCCGTTCATGGGTCTGACGATAGGCGCGGTGTAGTTCCAGAAAACTGCGGGTCAGGGAAGGGGCGTTGGACGCGACAAGCCGCAGATCGGCCAGCGGCGGCGGTCCATCGGCAAATACCGGGTCAGCCAATGCTTCGCGCATATCGGTGACCATGCGTTCGGTGTCACCACTGGAAAGTTCTGTAACATCAAAGCCAAATTCCTGCGCCAGCGCCAATACCACCCCCGTACTGACGGGGCGATTGTTGTTTTCCATCTGGTTCAGATAGGGCAGCGACACGCCCAACTTTTCGGCGAATACCTTTTGGGTCAGCTCCAGTCGCTTGCGCATTTCCCGCAACTTGGCACCGGCATAGAGTTTCTGGGTCGCCATCGGAATACCTTTGCAAGTTTGCTATTTGCTTAGTTAACCTTTGCAAACCCTGTCAGGCAATCCTTTTTGCTTTTTCCCGCGCGATGACCAGCAAAATCATTATCACCGACAGGACCGACACAATGAACATGATCCAAAGCAGCGGAAACGGCCCACTATCCGGGTTAAGCAATGATCCGGCCAGCGCCGACAGTGCCGCACCTCCGCCCATCATAATCGCCCCCCCAAGCCCGCTTGCGGTTCCGGCCAGATGTGGACGCACGGAAAGCATGCCCGCGGTGGCATTGGGTAGGATCAGACCATTGCCGACACCGACAAAAATCATGAAGCCAAAGAATGTAAATATCGTTCCCAAACCGTTCAGCGACAGGATTAACGAAATGAATACGCCGGTTGTCGAAATTATAGCCCCCCACAAAACCATGCGGTTCACGCCAAAACGGGTGGCGAACCGCCCTGTGAAAAAGTTCCCAAGCATATAGCCAAGGGCCGGTGCGCCAAAAAACAGTCCGAGTTTGGAAGGCGGCAGGCCGTAGACCTCTTTTCCTATAAACGGGGCTCCCCCCAGATAGGCAAAGAAGGCACCTGATGCGAAAGCCGCAGCTAGGCAATACCCCCAGAATCGGGGCGATAGCAGCAGTTCGGGGTACTGCGAAAATTGCTGGCTAAAACTGGTGGAACGGTTGGTGTTTGTCTCGCCAACATCCGCCCAGATCAGCCAGAATACCGCAGCCCCCAGCACCAAGAACACCCAGAAATTCGCCTGCCAACCGAATTTTTCATCAAGCAACCCGCCGACAGCCGGGCTAAGCATCGGGATGATTGCCATGCCCATGGTGATGTAGCCGATCATTGAAGCGGCCTGAGATTGATCATACATATCGCGCGCGATGGCTCGCGACAAAACCATCGCCACACCGATGGTCGCTTGTATCATTCTGAAGACCAGAAAGACCTCTATGTTAGGCGCATATATACAGCCCACTGTTGCGACCAGAAATACTGCCATCCCCATTAGCAGGACCGGGCGCCGTCCATAGCGATCAGATAGCGGGCCGATGAAAACCTGCATAACCGCCACCATCCCCAGATAGAGCGCGACGGATAACTGTGCCACCCGGTACTCGGCGTTGAAATATTCGGCCATCGCCGGCAGCGAGGGCAGGAACATGTTCATCACCATCGCCGACATGCCGGTGATCAGCACCAGAGTAATCATATGGGGCGGAGTCGCTGGGTTCAGGAAATTTCTGGCGGGTTGTGATGACATTAGAGTCAATTACGTTGGCGCTGAAGTGTTGTCCAGTAAGCAGTGTAGAGGGGGTGTGCCGGTTGAGATAATTTGCAAATTTGCACTTAGCAATTCAGTATTAAGCTAAGATTTGCAAATTTTCTGAAATTTTCTTTCCGAAGCGGCTGCCAGCCTGTAGGCTACTGAAATCTAAAGGGAGCACCCACCCATGCAAGACATTCTACAGGAACTGGAAATCCGCCGGAACACCGCCAGGCTAGGCGGTGGTGAAAAGCGGATCGAAACCCAGCACGCGAAAGGCAAGCTGACTGCGCGCGAACGGGTGGAGCTGTTGCTGGATGATGGGTCGTTCGAAGAGTTCGACATGTTCGTGGCACACCGCTGTACCGATTTCGGGATGGAAAAACACCGCCCCGCAGGGGACGGAGTTGTCACCGGCTGGGGAACAATCAATGGGCGGATGGTCTATGTCTACAGTCAGGACTTTACAGTGTTCGGCGGATCGCTGTCGGAAACCAACGCCCTGAAGATCTGCAAGATTATGGATATGGCAATGCAAAACGGCGCACCGGTGATTGGGATCAACGATTCCGGTGGCGCGCGTATTCAGGAAGGGGTCGCATCGCTTGCCGGATATGCCGAAGTGTTTCAGCGCAATATCATGGCTTCAGGCGTGGTGCCGCAGATCAGCCTGATCATGGGGCCTTGTGCCGGCGGGGCGGTTTACAGCCCGGCGATGACAGATTTTATTTTCATGGTGAAAGACACTTCTTTCATGTTCGTCACCGGGCCGGATGTGGTGAAAACCGTGACCAATGAGGTGGTAACGGCGGAAGAGCTAGGCGGCGCCACGACCCACACCCGCAAATCATCAGTCGCGGACGGGGCATTTGAGAACGATGTCGAAGCCCTGACCGAAGTGCGCCGTTTGGTGGATTTCCTGCCGCTCAACAATAAAGATAAACCGCCGGTGCGCCCCTTTTTCGACGATCCGGGGCGCCTGGAGGCCAGCCTTGATACCTTGATCCCGGAAAACGCCAACACACCTTATGATATGAAAGAGCTGATCCTACAGTTGGCGGATGAGGGTGATTTCTACGAGATTCAGGAAGAGTTCGCCAAGAACATCATCACTGGTTTTATCCGGCTCGAGGGGCGCAGCGTTGGTGTTGTCGGCAATCAGCCGATGGTTCTGGCCGGATGTCTGGATAATGACAGTTCACGCAAGGCGGCGCGGTTTGTGCGGTTCTGCGATGCGTTCGAAATCCCGATCCTGACATTGGTGGATGTGCCGGGTTTTCTGCCGGGCACCAGTCAGGAATATGGTGGGGTGATTAAACACGGCGCAAAACTGTTGTTTGCGTATGGCGAAGCGACCGTGCCCAAGGTTACGGTGATCAC
>VAPL010248392.1_pt1 | contig 11284 bp, 7 predicted proteins | sample 3395061 | NCBI WGS metagenome assembly VAPL01 (sample SAMN08290444, study PRJNA428436) | hydrothermal vent metagenome | isolation source: Deep-sea hydrothermal vent chimney 2 | place: Pacific Ocean: Juan De Fuca Ridge | depth 2182 m m
CCTGCGTATCTTCCAAAAACTTCCATTACCAAAATTCTTTCATGAGATCCTGCGGAAGTTCGCAAATTATTGGTCATACTTATTGTGCGTGTTACACAAGTACTAAATCCAATGCAATAATCTGTACCTGGTACATCGTTATCCATTGTTTTTGGAATAGCAACTACCTTAACACCCTCTTTATACAATCTAACACCATAACTCAAAGTATCATCACCTCCAATCGGAATTAAATAATCAATTTCTAACCATTCTAAATTTTTAATTATTTCGGGGGTTAGATCATTCACTTCTTTATTATAAGTATCTTTTAAATGATCTGGTACTTTATCCTTTGGCATATGACTTGGTCGCGTTCTTGAAGAATGCAAAAAAGTTCCTCCTGTACGACCTGCTTTGTCTACAATTTCATTAGTGAGTGTAATAAAACAATTACTGTTATCGGCTTTTTTATCTCTTAACAGTTCTGTTATACCAGCCCAACCTCTTCTTAATCCTATAACTCTGTAACCTTCACGGTTCGCTCTAATAGTAATTGCCCTAATTGCAGGATTGAGTCCGGGAACGTCACCGCCACCAGTTAAAATTCCAATTACACCTTTTATTTTTTTTGTGTTTGCCATTGTATTAAGAATGTTATAAAGTTAATAACTAAAGAAGTATTTTCAACCCACATAATAGCTAGTATATTTTAGAAATAGCTATAAGTTAAGGGTTTTAAACAAACCCATAATAGAAATTATGGGCTTGCAAATAATTTTAAATTATAAAGAAGCTGAATATTCTAACAAGTCAATTATTTTAGTTGAATAACCGTACTCATTATCGTACCAGGAAACAACTTTTATAAATTTATCTGTTAAAGCAATTCCAGCTTTAGCATCAAATACTGATGTTCTAGTTTCACCTACAAAATCTTGAGAAACTACCAATTCTTCGGTATATCCTAAGATTCCTTTCAATTCGCCTTCAGAAGCTTCTTTCATCACTCTACAAACCTCTTCATAGGTTGCGCTTTTACCAATATTTACAGTAAGATCTACTACAGATACATCCATAGTTGGAACTCTGAATGACATACCTGTTAATTTTCCATTTAAAGAAGGAATAACTTTTCCCACCGCTTTTGCTGCTCCAGTTGAAGAAGGAATAATATTATGTAAGGCTGCTCTTCCTCCTCTCCAATCTTTCAATGAAGGTCCGTCTACTGTTTTTTGAGTTGCAGTAGTGGCGTGAATAGTTGTCATCAAACCATCAGTAATTTCAAAATTATCGTGTAAAACTTTGGCAATTGGAGCCAAACAATTGGTAGTACAAGATGCATTGGAAAAAACATTTTCATCTGCTTTTAATTCTTTGTGATTAACCCCCATTACAAACATGGGAGCATCTCCTGATGGAGCTGAAATGATTACCTTTTTTGCTCCTGCCGTAATATGCATTGCTGCCTTTTCTTTAGCAGTAAAAAAACCGGTAGCTTCAATTACGTATTCGGCACCTATTTCATCCCATTTTAAATCTTCTGGATTTCTCTCTGCAGATATTCTAATTTCATTTCCGTTTACTACTAATTTTCCGTCTTTTACCTGTACATCACCGTCGAATTGACCATGAACTGAATCGTATTTTAACATATAAGCCAAATACTCAACGTCTAGCAGGTCATTTATTCCTACCACTTGTACATTTGGTCTTTGTGATGCTACTCTAAATGCTAATCTTCCTATTCTTCCGAATCCATTAATTCCAATCTTTATCATTTTTATTATTTAATTTTTAGGTTGTCAATATTTCTGATATTCTTAATATTTCTTTATTTATAGAGTGATGTTCTTTAATGGCTTTTTCAAGATCAACAGTTACCATTTTATTATTCTTGATACCTACCATTAGGTTTGATTTACCATCTAAAAGTAATTCAACCGCTTTCACTCCCATTCTACTTGCCAAAACTCTGTCAAAACAACTTGGAGATCCTCCTCTTTGCATGTGACCCAGAACAGATACTCTAACTTCATATTCGGGAAGGTTATCTTCTACATACGATGCTAATTCATATACGTTTTTACCCGATTTATCTCCTTCGGCAACAATTACAATACTAGAAGTTTTTCCTGAACGCCTACTGTGTTCTAATGAATTTAGCAGTCTATCCAAACCGAGATCTTCCTCTGGAATTAAAATTTCTTCCGCTCCAGCGCCTAAGCCCGAATTCAAAGCGATAAATCCAGCATCTCTTCCCATAACTTCTACAAAAAACAATCTATTGTGTGAACTTGCCGTATCTCTTATCTTATCTATTACTTCGACTGCTGTGTTTAGTGCAGTATCATAGCCAATAGTAAAATCGGTACCGAAAATATCGTTGTCAATAGTTCCCGGAATTCCAATGATAGGGAAGTTAAATTCTTTTTGAAAAATCATACCTCCTGTAAAAGTTCCATCTCCACCAATAATAACCATGGCATCAATATTTTCTTTTACAATATTTTCATAGGCTTTTTTCCTACCTTCAACTGTTCTAAATTCCTCTGATCGCGCCGATTTTAAAACAGTGCCTCCTTTTTGAATTATATGGTGTACACTTCTGGCATTCATCTTCAAATAATCTCCTTCGATCAATCCTTGATAGCCTCTGTAAACTCCAATACATTCAATTTTATAATATGCTGCTGCACGGATAACTGCTCTTAAAGCGGCATTCATACCAGGAGCATCTCCTCCGGAAGTTAATACTGCTATTTTTTTTATAAAATTCTTCATATATTTTAAAAAATCACACAAAAATAAAAATAATTATCCTTTTTTATGCGATAAAAGTCAGATTTAAACGAAAACGTTTGAGAAATTTTCAATTTGATAATAAAAACTGACTTATTCTTTTTATCAATAATATTTGTCTTCTATTTTTAGAATTCCTTACCAGGGTTTTCGGCATAAAATGATTCAAAACAACCCCTGTCTGCTAAAGTAACAAAACACTGCCTTTTATCTTTACCTCCAAAAGTTATATTTGAAGGCTTTTTTCCTTTTAAAAGGATTTGTCTTATTATTTTCCCATTTGGATCGATTACAACAACCTTACCCGCATCGTAACGACAAACATATAAATTACCTTTATTATCGCAACGCATTCCATCGAGTCCGAAATCTTGAAATGTGTAAAAAAGCTGCTTATTTGATAAGTCTCCATTTTCCTTAATGTCATAAACCCAAATCTTTCTTTGAACAGATTCGTTTACATATAATTTTTTACCATCATTACTTACTTCAATACCATTAGCGGTTCCCATATTTGATTCGAGCAAATGAAAACCGTTTTCGTCTACTTTCCATAATTTCCCCGTACCATCTTTCCAATTCGGATCACTTGCATATAATGTTCCGTTTGGTGAAATAGCAATATCGTTTGGTTGATTTGCCGTCGAATCATGAGCGTAGATTACAACTTGATCTGTACCTTTATTAATTTTTAAAATATTGTGATTTACATAATCTGCAATATACATATTATCATTCTTATCAAATCTGATTCCGTTTCCGATACTCCCATTTGACAAGGTGATAAAAAGAGAAGGTTTTCCTTTTCCATCTACAATTCCAATAGTTCCTTCCTTTTGAAAATTTACCGCATATAAATTTCCTTTACTGTCTACTGCAGGGCCTTCAATTCCTTTGGTAAATAAATTTTCCTTGGTAAAATCAAAGCTCTTATCTTCTTTTTTACTACATCCTATAATGGACCAAATAACTAATAGGGATAATACTAATTTAATTTTCATTTCACTTGTTATAATAAATAAAAAAAATCCGTCTAAAGAAATTAACTCATGGTTTGAATTAATTTCAATTAGACGGTAATAAAAAACTCAAAATAATTAATTAAAAATGATATCTTTTAAAGGCTTCTAAAGCCGCATAATCGGCCAAACCTAGATCATTATATTTTTTTGCTGTCTCTTTATTTCTATCTTCAGCTCTCATCCAGAATTCTCTTGAATCGTCACCTTGGAACATCACACCATCTTTTTGTGATTGATGAAAAAAGATTGCTTGTTTTTTCTTTTGAACTTGGTCTGGACTCATTGGTACAACCATTTCAATTTGATGCACATCCCATTCATGCCATGCTCCTCTGTATAACCAAACCCAACAATCATTCAAATAATTTTCTTTTTTTAATTGCTCCAAAGCAATAAATAAAGAATCTAAACAAACTTTATGCGTACCATGTGGATCGGCCAGATCGCCCGCTGCATAAATCTGATGGGGTTTTATTTCATCTATAATGTCAAGCATTATTTTTATATCTGCATCACCAAGTTTATCTTTTTTCACTCTTCCTGTTTCATAGAATGGAAGGTCTAAAAAATGAACATTTTTATCAGACAATCCTAAATATCTTGTAGAGGCAATAGATTCTTTTCGCCTTATCAGGCTTTTCAATTTCCTAACAGCAAGGGTATCTATATCATATTCTTTTTTCGTTCTCAAATCTTCAATAATTCGGGAAGAATTAGAATCTTTGCCATTCAAATCAAACGACACTTCTGCAAATTTAAGTGCTTCTTCATCTGTAACAGCTATATTACCCGAAGTTTGGTAAACAACATGAACATCATGACCTTGTTCTACCAATCTATCAAAGGTACCTCCCATGGAAATTACATCATCATCGGGATGCGGACTAAAAATAATTACTCTTTTTCTTGCTGGAGCATTTCTTTCTGGTCGATTAGAATCATCTGCATTGGGTTTACCTCCAGGCCATCCGGTTATGGTATGTTGTAATTTATTGAACATTTTAATGTTTAGATTATATGCTGAACCTTGCTCAACCAATAAACTAGACATTCCATTATTATTGTAATCTTTATCTGTTAATTTTAAAACAGATTTATGTAATAATTCACTTAACCAAACCACAGCTTTAGAAATTAACTCATCTTTCCAAATGCAATTTTTAACCAACCATGGTGTGTTTATTCTTGTCAATTTATTCGAAGCACCTTCATCTAACACAAAGGTCACATTATCGTGATGTTGTAGATATGTTGCCGGAACTTCTGACGATATTTCACCTTCTATAGTGTCTCTTATTACAGAAGCTTTATTTACCCCCCAGGCCATTAGAACAACTCTTCTTGCTTTTCGTATCGTACTAATACCCATAGTAATAGCAACTCGCGGTACATGATCGAGGCCTAAAAATGCTGAAGAAGCATCCATTCGCGTTATGTGATCTAAAGTAATGTTTCTCGTACCAGAATTATAGTGTGACCCCGGCTCGTTAAAACCAATATGCCCTGTTCTACCAATACCCAAAAGTTGAAAATCCAAACCACCCGAATCTTTAATTTTTAATTCGTAATCAATACAAAATTGATGTACCTCATCTGCTTTTACACTTCCATCTGGAATATTAATATTTTCAGGTAAGATATCAATATGGTTAAATAAATGCTCATGCATGAAATACCAATAACTTTGGGTATTTTCCTTTTGCATTGGATAATACTCGTCTAAGTTAAAAGTTACCACATTTTGAAAACTCAAACCATCTTCCTGGTGCATTCTAACCAATTCTTCATAAACCTTAATTGGTGAAGAGCCTGTTGCTAAACCTAAAACACAAGTTTCTTTAGCTTCTTGTTTCTGTCTAATCAAATCTGCAATTTCTTTTGCTACTTCATGAGATGCAATGTCTGAATTTTTAAAAATAACATTGTGAATTTTTTCAAATCTGGTTTCTTCAAAAATCCCAGCCTCTTTATGTTTTAATTTAATTTTCATGAATATAATTACGAATTTAACAAGATTTATAAGGTCTTAAATGTAGCCTAAGATTATATAAATTAAATAAGAGATTTTAAACAGTGATTTAAAGAAATCTCACTAATTCTTATTAACTCTTTAATTGAAAGCTAAAGTCAATGAAATTATTGATTATCTAAAAAATAATCGACAAATGACCCGAAAATGGGAATAGATGCCATTTATTATTGAATTAAGAATTCATTACTCACATTAAATTTTGGCTTGATGCATATTGTCCTTAATTAAATTATTCTTTTTTTAGCCTTTGGATAGATTATTAACAAAGTAGAAATCAGTACAATATTCTTAAAGATATATTGACCCAACAGCGTAAATGTAAATGGTTTTTTTACAAAGGTAGAATCTGAAAATGCAATAAATGGAGTAAACGTAAAAACCATATGAATTAGAGCAATAATAACCGCTTGTTTTAAGTAAATATTAAAAACCAACATGAGGCCAACTCCTAATTCCCAAATGGCCAAGATCAAATAACTTAAATTTAAAGGAATTAAATCCATGGTTAGAAATTGTATGGTATCTTTGGCAATAGACTCGGCCGGACTTAAATTAGGGAAGAATTTAAGAGCTCCGAACCAAATATAGATCAATCCTATACTAATTCGCAATAAAGATATTTTAAACTTGAAGTCTGTCGAAATTTTGAAAGGTTGTTTCACTAATTGATTTAGTTAATTAAATGAAGTAAATATAGTAATTTTAAACACTTTTCTATTAAATAAATAGAGTTACCCATTAAGTTCACAATTGGTTGTATATAAGTATAATATATAATAAATTATATTCAAATTTAAGAATGATAAAAATTTGATAAATAGTAGCTTAAAGAGAGTTTTGCAAATAAATAAGATTGCCTTGAGTTATTAGCAGAGCTAAAGTGGCAAGATGGGTTTCATTGCAAAAGTTGTGAATCAAATAGATACAAAAAAGGTATACAACAAGCGAGTTGGAGATGTAACAAATGTGGCTATGATGAGTCTACCACTACGAAGATATCGTACATTATGGACAGACTAAATCAATCTTTTCGGAGTGGCCTCATCATTCAATAATTCGAATCTTATATCAAAGAAAGAACAACAAACACATGCAAATCAAAAATAATTGCTTTTCCAAAACACCGAACAATCATAATAGTACAAAATAAAAAATTACTTAAATATGTTTAAATACAGTATTTTTTTCACAATTCTGGTATTGAATATTTTATGCTCATGTGACTCAATTACGCTTGAAAAAAGATTAAAAAATCATGTTCACTACCTTGCCTCCGACACATTGAATGGCAGGGAGACAGGCACTGAATATGGTAAAATGGCTGCAGCGTATATTCAATATGAGTTTACAAATATTGGTCTCAAACCAATGGGGGAAAACGGAACTTTCTATCAGGATTTTACATTTCTTACTAATAAAACTTTAGGTAAGAATAACCACCTGAGTATTAATGGTAAAGAACTGGTAATAGAAAAAGATTACTTTCCATTAAGTTTTTCTGATAACGGTGAAATTGAAGGAGAAATATTTAATAAGAGATCTGGTTTATATGACAAGGAGACAGTATTAAAATTTCAAAACATAAATAAATCTACAGGAAAAAGTATCTTTCTCATTGAAATTGTAAAGTCTGATTCAATTAATAACCTAAGTGAAGGGCAGAAATATCATGATTTACGAAACCTGGCAAGTATTGCTGAAAAGCAGGGTGCTGTAGCTGTTATATTTTATAGTTGTGACTCTTATTTTGTAGATAGTAAAATAAATTTTACAGAGAAAATCCCTTCTGTAAATATTCCTGTAATATTCGTTACTAATTGTAACTTGATCAAATCAGAATCTATCCAAATCGTAAGCCTACAGGTTGAAAATTATGAAGACCGGAGAACGGGTAGAAACGTCATTGGTTTAATCGATAATGGCGCTGAAAACACTATTGTAATAGCCGGGCATCATGATGGGATTGGAAATGGTGAAAATGCCGATTCATTTGACACAGAAGATAATAAATTAATTTATTATGGGGCTGATGATGGAGCAAGTGGCATATCCGTATTAATTGAATTCGCCCGATGGATTAAAAATCGTGGATTGGACCAAAATAATTATTTATTCATTTCTTTTTCCGGTGAAGAAATGAAACTTCTGGGCTCAATATATTACATTAATAATCCAACAATTGATTTAAGCAATATTACATATATGATTAGTTTAGATCATATTGGACGCATGGATCCTTCCGAAAAGGAAATTATCTTATATGGTGTAGGAACTTCTCCCAGCTGGAAGAAGTTATTGAATGGAATACAGATAGATGGAGTTTCAAAGACAATGTACGAATCTGGTATGGGTCTAACTGATTATACATCATTTTACATTAAAGATATTCCTGTTTTGGGATTTAACACGCAAGTCCATGAAGATTTTCATAGACCTTCTGACATAGCAGAAAAGATAAATTATAGCGGTATGGCAACAATATTTGATGTTCTTACTCAAATCGATTCCAGTCTTAAACATTCCGGGAAATTAGAATTTTCGACTACTAAAGATATTGATCCACATGAAATTCTAAAATATATTTTTCGCTATATCGATTACGCATTTGAAGGCTCCTTAAATAAATAATGCAATGCAAAATGTCACCTATTCAGGTTGTAAATTTCAAGAATTGGCTTTGACAAGTGCATTCTTATTACAATAAAGAGTATTTGCAAAAAAAATATAGAGGAGTGTTTCTTCAGATTTAACAGAAGAGATAATAGAAAGTCAATTTTATAAAATAATTGAAGAATGTACTGCTCATAAACGATTTACATGGAAACAATTTAAAATTTATGCGATGTAAATGGGTAAGCCTATAAATAAATTGCAATTATTTAAAAATTTCTTTTGGACTTATCAACTCATTGATCATTCTAATATATTTTTCAGGTAATAAACTCAAGCCATATAAGTATGACGCATTCATCCAACCAAAACCTTCTCTGGTTATATATTCAAACTGAGTACCAACATTTCCATACTCTGCAAATACTTTATGTGTAGCAGTCACTACATCGTATTTTTCGGGTATCGTTCCATTATAGTCAACTGCATTTTTAGATATCATCCACAACCACCTATATATCAATTCATAAGCTTTTTCAGAATAATTATATTTTAAAAGACCTTTCCAGATCATCATTTGATGAGGTGCCCATCCATTAGGATAATCCCATTGTCTTGCTGGTCTGTTTTTAGTTATCGATCCTCTAGATTCTTCTGTACAACCTGCCACACCACCTAAACACACCAATTTGGGTAAGGTTTGATCAATCATTTTTTTTGCCTGCAATTTATTAGGAATTTCTGCCCACAAAGGAAGTATAGAAGTAGCCGAAACAAAGGGTATTTGTTTTTGATTTACAAAATCATAATCATAATAAATCGCATCTTCTTCATTCCATAAATAATCAAACATCAATTGTTTTCTTTTTTCTGCTTTTGAATTCCAATATTCATTAGTATATATTTTTCCATTATCAGCTTCTAATTCATTATTAAAATAAGTCTTGATTAAATAAGAAAAATCTTTTTCATATTTGTATAAAAAAGTATTTAGGTCTACACAAAGTAAATTAGCACATCTGTTTTCCAAACGATACGATGTATCATGTCCACTTTCTCTAACACTTCTATCGTGAACAAAATAATCATCTAAATTCTTATTGTTTATTTCTCTATTGAGATAAGCCTTTTCAAATTCCTCAATCGATATTCCTTCTCGAACAGCATACGGTCTTAATATTTCATTGAAATGACCTTCCTCTACTTCAGGTGGAATTCCAATTCCTTCAGCAAAATACCTATTCAAACCTGTTTTGGTAAGTCGCTTTCCCTCTACCATCCAAACCGTTTCATATTCCTTTATTGCTGTTTTAATATGTTGCTCTAACCAGTTCAAATTGGCTCCATTTACTTTTTTTTCAAAGACCTCCTTTATTAAAGAGGTGTAAAATGGAGGTTGTGTTCTGGTTAAATAATAAGTTCTATTGGCGTTTAATATTTTCCCATAATACTCAATTTCATATTGAAAATTGTCGGCCATATTTTTTGCCAGTTCTTTTTTAGGCCCCAGCAACAAACCTATTGCCTCAAAATAACTATCCCATCCATACATTTCGTTAAATCTCCCTCCCGGAACCACAAATGGCACACCCATAGTTTTTTTATTTTCCATTTTTAATTTTAAGGATAGAATTCCTGGTTTGTCATTGATGCTTTGCACATATTCCGGATCGATAATTTTAGGCAATTTAACAACCTTCAGTTTACTAAATAATTTTTCTAATTCTTTAAAATAATCGAAAGCCAACTTATCTTGAAACGGAACATATATTCTTTGATCGAATGAAGAAGATTTTTCATCAGAAAGTACATGGCTCAACCCTTTTTTATCAATACTTCGTGTAAGACCATCCCAATAATAATTTTCGATCATTCTACTAAACCTTTGAACAGGTTTTTCAATTACCCTCTCCGTTTCAATTAAATCGGTATTCTTTTCTTTAGCCAGAATCAATTCCTGTAAAAGGTTAGAAAGATAATAGGTTCCTTTAATAGGTATGCTTTGATTACTCTCTTGATTGACCAGGATAAATAATTTTGGCCCTTTATCTTCAATCGTAATTTTTTTATCACCATCGGTATCTTCTGACTTAAGTAGTTGCTCAATTGTTTGATCTATATTAACTTTTAATTGCATTTTTTTTATTAAAAATTTGAAGTGATATTAATAATAAGAACATAGGTATCAAGGAAAAATAAAACGCAGTTTGACCGTCGAACCAATCAAAAACATGACCTGTAATAATAGATCCTGTAGTACCTCCTAATGCTGAAAACACTACAATTAATCCAGACATGGAACTGTGCATATGCTTAGGTAATGAGCTTAAAATAACCGAGTTAATTGCCGGGTATATGGGAGATAAAAAAACGCCCATTAATGGGAATAGATAAACCACAAAAGGTGCATTAAACCAGGTTACACCCACCGTATTCTCCATATTGTGTGTTAGGGGAATAGTAATTAAAACCACCGCAGCACTCATAATAATACAAAAGGAAACCACTTTTATCCAATGAAACTTTTTAAGGGCAAATCCTGCTCCAAATCTACCAATGGCAAAGGCGCCCGCCAAAACTCCACCTGCCTGAATACTCATACTGGCAGGAACTTGCAAAATATCTTGGTAAAATGTGGGAGTCCAGGTTTGAAAACTTTGTTCAATGAGTACATATAAAAAAACGCTTATTACAAATATCAAAACCAATGGCATTACAATCATTTTAATCATTTCTATAAAATCATCGCTTGTAGATCTTCCTTCAATTTTAGATCCTTTTTCATCGAGTTTTGTAAATAAAAGTAGAAGAAAAGCAAAAATACTTAACACGGCTAATA
>VAPL010117377.1_pt1 | contig 11282 bp, 8 predicted proteins | sample 3395061 | NCBI WGS metagenome assembly VAPL01 (sample SAMN08290444, study PRJNA428436) | hydrothermal vent metagenome | isolation source: Deep-sea hydrothermal vent chimney 2 | place: Pacific Ocean: Juan De Fuca Ridge | depth 2182 m m
AGCCTTGCTGCGATTGTGGCTGCAGAGATGGGGGCGGCATTCCGTTCGACGTCGGGCCCGGCGCTGGATCGTCCCGGTGATCTCGCCGCCGTGATCACGAATCTCGAAGCCGGAGACGTGCTGTTCATCGATGAGATCCACCGCCTCCCCCGGCAGGTCGAAGAGGTCATGTACCCCGCAATGGAGGACGGACAACTCGACATCGTCGTGGGGAAGGGCCCTGCTGCACGGTCGATCAAGATCGACCTCCCGAGCTTCACACTGGTTGGTGCCACGACGAGAGTCGGGCGTGTCGCCCCACCACTTCGCGACAGATTCGGGTATGTGGCCAGACTCGACTACTACGGCAGTGATGATCTCGCAGCGATCATCCGGCGCTCCGCCGTGCTCCTCGACACGACGGTGACCGAGGACGGATGTCATGCGATCGCACACCGATCGAGAGGCACCCCACGAATCGCCAACCGGTTGCTGCGTCGGGTGCGCGACTACGCCGCTGTCCGGGCAGACGGTCTCGTCGATGCTGCGACCGCCGACATCGCGCTCGAGGTGTTCGAAGTCGATGGAGGGGGACTCGACAAGGTGGACAGATCCATCCTCGATGCCGTCATCCGCAAGTTCGGCGGTGGTCCGGTCGGGCTCTCCACGCTCGCGATCGCGGTAGGTGAGGATCCTGAGACCGTCGAAGACGCCTACGAACCGTTCCTGATCCTCGAGGGCTACCTGCAGCGGACGCCGCGAGGCCGTATCGCCACGGAACGAGCCTACCGCCATCTGGGCGTCGACCCGATCCCGGATCGGGACCAGGGACGTCTGCTCTGACCGTACCCTTGTGCTGTGCGCACCGACGAGTTCGACTACACGTTGCCCGAAGAGGCGATCGCCCAGTTCGCGATCGAGCCCCGTGACGACGCGCGCCTCCTTGTGCTCGAAGGCCTCCAGGACCACAGATTCAACGAGCTCCCCGAAGTGCTGAGGAGCGGGGACCTCCTGGTCGTCAACAGAACGAAGGTACGCGCTGCCCGACTCCTTGGTCGGCGGCGACCCGGTGGGGGGAAGAGCGAGATCCTGCTCACCCAGCGTGTCGATCCGAACCGGTGGCGAGCGCTCCTTCGACCAGCGGCAAAACTCCACGCAGGCACGGTCGTTGATTGTGGCACCCTCACGGTGACCATTCTCACAGACCCGATCGGCGGCGTTGCGACCGTCACTGTCGAGGCGCCCGGGGACGTCGAGGAGGCGATCGAACAGTCCGGGATCATCCCGCTCCCGCCCTACTTCAAGGGCACACTCGAGGACCCCGAGCGGTATCAGACCATCTTTGCCCGTGCCGTGGGCTCGGCCGCAGCCCCGACGGCCGCGCTCCACTTCACACGCGAACTTCTCGACGGCCTCACTCTGGCGGGTATCGGGATCGCAGAAGTCGAACTCGAAGTGGGTCTCGATACGTTCAGACCGATGAGCACCGAGACGATCGAAGAGCACCGGATGCACACGGAGCGAATCCATGTTGGTCCCGACGTCGTCGAAGCATGTGAAGCCACGCGTTCCGGTGGTGGCAGGATCGTCGCCGTGGGGACGACCGTTGTGCGATCACTCGAAAGTGCGTCACCGGCGGCCGGTGTACTCGAAGAGTTCGCGGGACCGACGAGTCTGTTCATCCAACCGGGGTATGAGCCGCGGATCGTCGACGCGCTCGTGACCAACTTCCACGCACCGAGAACGACACTCCTCGTGATGCTTGCAGCACTGGTCGGCGATCGATGGAGGACCGCATACGAACACGCACTCGCGAACGGGTACCGATTCCTCTCGTTCGGAGATGCCATGTATCTCGAGGTTGACCGATGAGCGAACCCGTGTCCTTTGTGACCTCGACGGTCGATGGGTCGGCTCGCACCGGTGTGATGTCGACACCCCACGGTGACGTCGAAACTCCGAACTTCATGGCGGTCGGTACGCGGGCTTCCGTGAAGCTTCTCGACACGGAGGATCTCGATCGGCTCGGAGCACAGATCGTGCTGTCCAACACCTACCACTTGATGTTGAGGCCTGGCGAATCGGTCATCGAGCGGCTCGGCGGCCTGCACGAGTTCATGGCGTGGGACAGGCCGATCCTGACCGACTCAGGGGGGTACCAGGTGCTCTCGCTGTCGCCGACGATCTCTGAGGACACCCTCGTGTTCGCCTCCTCATACGACGGATCCCGCATCGAGCTGACCCCGGAACGGTCGATCGCCGTCCAAGAAGCGCTCGGAGCAGACATCGCGATGGCACTCGACGTACCGGTTGGTCTCCCGGCGCCCCGTGAGGCGACGGAGACGGCGATGTACCAGACGCTGCGATGGGCCGAGCGCTCGAAGGCAGCCAAGAAGCGAAGCGATCGAGCACTCTTCGGCATCGTCCAGGGTGGATCGGATCTGGAGTTGCGGCGTATCTCGGCCCGCGAAACCGCCGCGATCGGATTCCCAGGTTTCGGGATCGGTGGCCTCGCCGTCGGCGAAACGCCACAGGAACGGGCAGAGGCGATCGAAGCGACGATCCCGGAGCTGCCACCGTCGAGTGTTCGCTACGTGATGGGACTCGGCGACACAGAAGGTCTTCTCGATGCGATCGCCCACGGCGTGGATCTGTTCGACTGCGTCATACCGACGAGGCTCGCGAGACACGGCAAGGCACTCACGAGAGCCGGCGACATGTCGATCAAACGTGGGGAGTGGGAGCACGACGCTCGTCCACTCGAGGAGACGTGTGACTGTGTGGCATGTCGACGCTACACGAGGGCTCACATCAGGCACCTGTACCGCACAGGTGAACTCACCGGGCATCGGCTGCTCACGCTGCACAACCTCGCGTACACGTACCGGCTCATGGCCGACGTCAGGCGTCACATCTCCCAAGGATCCTTCGCTGCCTTCCACAAAGATGTCGTTGCACGTCGGAAGCAGGGACTTGGATTCGCCGGGCGCTAGCATCTCAGGGTTCCCGTACGGAGCAGCCATACCCCTCCCGGAGGCTCACCCTCGTGACCGTATCTGCATACTTCCCAGTGCCGCTCATGGCTCAAGCCGCAGCGGGCGGGAGCTCGATTCTTGCGTTTCTGTTCCCGATCCTGATCCTCGGTGGCTTGTTCTACGTCCTGTTGATCCTTCCCCAGCGAAGGCGACAGAAGAAGATGGAACAGCTTCGATCCGAGATCACGGTCGGCGACGACGTACGGACGATCGGGGGCATCCTCGGTCGGGTCGTTGGAGAGGATGACGAGGTCTTCACGGTCGACCTCGGCGGAAGCACGATCCGTATCGTCAAGCGAGCCGTTGCGGAGAAGGTCACGGAGGACGAGAAATGACCCGTAAGAAGGCGTGGATCACGCTCATCGTCACGGTCGCCATCGCGTGGGGCTCCCTTGCAGGGATGCTTGCCCTCGGCTGGGCACCGAAACTCGGACTCGACCTGCAGGGCGGTTTCGCCGTCACGCTCGTTGCGCCGGAGGGAACGGATCAGGACACGCTGAACACGGCCGCCGACATCATGCGTCGCCGCATCGAGAACCTCGGTGGCGTTCAGGAACCTGAAGTCGCCGTCGTCGGTAGTCGTGCAATCGTCGTCCAGTTGCCCGGTGTCACCGACAGGGAGCGGGCGCTTCAGGCAGTCGGCACGACCGGTGAGCTCTCCTTTCGAGCCGTACTCGGTGAGTTCCGGGCATCCCCGGCACTCACCGCACCCGAGGGAGACCATCCCGAGGGCCTCGACCCCGTGACGGGTCTCACCGCTGCAGACGACGTCACGAAGCGGGCGTACCTTCCATCACAGGACGACCTCCGCGTCTACGAAGTCGACGGCGTCGTGGTGACGACGCCATCGGGTACCGTCGTGTTCCCGACCGGTGCCGACATCACGGATGCCCGTGTGCAGTTCACATCGGGGGGCTTCGGAGGGCAGTGGGTCGTCGTTCCCGAGTTCACATCCGAAGGTGGAAAGAAGTTCGGTGAAGCGACCGGCTACCTCGCCAACTTCCCGTCGGGAAGTCCCCAACGGCAACTGGCCATCGTGGTCGACGGGGTGGTGTTCTCGGCTCCGGCAGTCGCCGATGAGGTGCAGCCGGGAGTGGGCCTCGACCCGAACGCCGTGATCATCACCGTCGGCAACGCTGAGAACGCCGAAGAGGAAGCACAGAACCTTGCTGCGATCCTCCGCTACGGCGCCCTGCCGACCACGTTCGAACGTGAACGTGTCGAATCCATCTCCGCCTCGCTCGGCGCCGATTCACTCAAGGCCGGCCTCGCTGCCGGATTGTTCGGCCTGCTGCTCGTTGCCGGATACATGCTGTTCTTCTACCGGTCTCTCGGCATCATCTCGATCACGGGTCTCACCGTGTTCGGTTCACTCCTGGTCGGGACGATCATCTTCCTCGGCCAGACCCAGGGGACGACCTTGACACTTGCAGGAGTCACCGGTGTCATTGTGTCCGTCGGTATCACGTCGGACTCCTACATCGTGTACTTCGAGCGGATCAAGGAAGAGTTCCATCTCGGACGCGGTCTGCGCCCTGCGATCGATCACGCATTCACGAGCGCGTACCGCACAGTGTTGACCGGTGACACGGTGACGTTCCTCGGTGCTGTGCTGCTCTTCGTCCTCGCGATGGGGCAGGTGAAGGGGTTCGCTCTCACCCTCGGGATCGCAACACTCGTCGACGTCATCGTCGCCTACTTCTTCACGAGGCCTGCTGTATATCTCATGGGCCGGGGCCCTCTCGGTGAGGCAGGAGTGTTCTCTATGAAGGGCGCCATGGGCAAAGGCGAGCGAGAACACGTGCTCGAGGCAGCGGAGGTGTCGTCATGAGTGTCCTCACCCGTATGTACCAGGGAAGCACGACCTTCGACTTCGTCGCCATCTCCCGCAAGACCCTCATCGTCTCTCTCACCCTCGTCCTCGCCTCGATCGTCATGATGCTCGTACGGCCCTTCAACCTGTCGATCGACTTCACGGGTGGCGTGCTCATCACGGTAGAGAACAAGGCAGACGTCTCCGTCGAGGCGATGCGCACTGAACTACGCTCGGTCGGATACGGGGACGCCCGTGTGCAGATCACCGGAGACGGGTTCATCCACGTCCAAACAGAGTCCCTGACCGCGGACAAACAGGATGCGCTCACGGCGGCGGTCGCCACCGCCGCCGGCGCAGATGTCAACGACCTCAACGTGTCGGCGGTCGGGCCGACGTTCGGTGCCGAGGTCACTCGCAAGGCGCTCGAAGCGCTCATTGTCTTCCTCATCGTTGTGGCACTGTTCATCACGTGGCGCTTCGAATGGAAGATGGCGGCTGCTGCACTCACCGCGCTCTTCCACGACCTCATGATCGCGGGGGGGATCTACGCCTTGATCGGGTTCGTCGTCACGCCGGCAACCATCATCGCAGTTCTCACGATCCTCGGGTACTCGCTCTACGACACCGTCGTCGTCTTCGACAAAGTCAAAGAGAACGTCCACGATCAGGATGAACGCACGACGTACACGAGCATCGTGAACCTGTCCATGAACCAGGTACTCATGCGCTCCATCAACACGTCGCTGACATCGCTGCTCCCCGTCGGTTCCCTGCTGCTGGTTGGCTTCCTGGCGATCGGAGCCGAGACGCTCAAAGAGTTCGCTCTTGCACTGTTCATCGGCGTAGCGGTCGGCACGTACTCGTCGATCTACGTCGCAGCGCCGCTCCTGGCTCGGTGGAAGATCACGGAACCCGAGTGGGAACGTCGCGAACGCAAGGCTGCCAAACGCTCAGGTACCGGTCAAGATGCCGTGCTCGACACCAAGAGAGTCGATAAGAAGAAGGCCGACGAGAAGCGGGCCAAAAAGACCGACGAGAAGAAGATCGAGACTCCTCCTGGCACGTCGGACAGCACCGTACCGGTTGCAAGGCCACCGAAGCAGAGGCGTAAACGTCGGTAGACTCACGGGATGAGTGAAGAGCCTGGATCCGACACCGTATCAACGGGCACTTTCGTCGACCCGGCAGTCGCAGGCAGAACACCAGACGAGATGTTCGAAGATATCGTTGCTTCATTCACACGCGCCCACCCTTCCAAGGACACCGATCTGCTCGAACGGGCATATAGGGTCGCCGAGGAACAGCATCGGGGACAGAAGCGTGCCACCGGCGATCCGTACATCGTTCACCCCCTTGCCGTGACGGAGATCCTTGCGGACTACGGACTCGACGAGGCTTCTCTCGCTGCTGCCCTCATGCACGACACGGTCGAAGACACCGACCTCACCCTTGAAGGTGTGCGAGCCGAGTTCGGCGACGAGGTGGCACTCCTGATCGATGGCGTCACGAAGCTCGATCGCATCAAGTTCTCCAGCAGAGAACTCGCCCAAGCAGCGACCATTCGCAAGATGGCCGTGGCAATGGCCAAGGACATCCGTGTCCTGGTGATCAAGCTTGCCGACAGAACACACAACATCCGGACGCTTGCACCCCTCCCCGTCGAGAAGCAACGACGGGTCGCCTCCGAAACGCTCGACGTCTACGCCCCTCTTGCCCACCGTCTCGGCATGCAAGAGATCAAGCACGAGATGGAGGAGACGTGTTTCGCGATCCTCCATCCAGGACGGATGGCCGAGATCTCCGAAGCCGTGACGAAGCGGTCGCCCCAACGTGAACAGCACCTGGTCGAGGTGATAGACGATGTCTCGAAGTCTCTCGCAGACGCAGGGATCCTGGCCGAGATCACGGGTCGCCCGAAGCACCTCTATTCGATCTACCGAAAGATGGTTGCTTCCGGGCTCGCGTTCGAAGACATCCACGACCTCATCGGTATCCGCATCATCGTGAACGAAGTTCGCGATTGCTACGCGGCACTCGGTCTCGTCCATACGTTGTGGCCCCCGATCCAGGGACGGTTCAAGGACTACATCGCGATGCCAAAGTTCAACTTCTACCAGTCGTTGCACACGACGGTCGTCGGCCCGGGCGGGAAACCCCTGGAAGTCCAGATCCGCACCCATGAGATGCACGAGCGGGCCGAAGCAGGTATCGCTGCACACTGGCGGTACAAGGAAGGATCGAGTGGGGATGACGATCTTCCCGTCCTCCAGGACATCCAGGACATCCAGGACGACGCCGAAGATCCAAAGGAGTTCCTCGAGAACCTCAAGTTGGATCTGTACCAGGATGAGGTGTTCGCCCTCACGCCTCGTGGGGACGTCAAGACCCTCCCGAAGGGCGCCACACCGGTCGACTTCGCGTACCGCATCCACACCGACGTTGGGCATCGCTGTTCCGGAGCGAAGGTCAACGGAAGGCTTGTTCCACTCTCGACAGAGCTCGAGAGCGGTGACATCGTCGAGATCATCACCTCGCGCAGCCAGGATGCCCACCCAAGCAGGGACTGGTTGGAGTTCGCCAAGTCCTCACGGGCGACGTCGAAGATCAAAGGGTGGTTCACGAAGGAGCGAAGGGAGTCCGCACTCGCCGAAGGGAAGGATGCAGTCACCAAGGCATTGCGGCGCGACGGTGTTCCCCTCCACGGTATAGATGGTGAGCTGAAGAGCGTCGCCTCAGACTTCGGATTCGATGACATCGACTCGCTGTACATGTCCGTGGGAGAGAACCGAACCAGCCCCCAAACCGTTTCACAGCGGGTGGCGAGGCGCCTCAAACCAGAGGACTCCGCAGAGGCGGTCGTCGCCGAACGCCTCCCTGTCCCTCACAAGAGACGACAGCGAACCGTGGGCGACGTCGTGGTCGAAGGACTCGAAGACATGCTGGTACGCATGGCGAAGTGTTGCGGACCGGTGCCCGGTGATGACATCGTCGGTTTCGTCACTATCGGCAGAGGCGTCTCCGTCCATCGATCCGACTGTGCCAACGTCGGTGCGCTCACGATGCAGTCCGAGCGCATGGTCGACGTTGCTTGGGCGGCCGAGCAAACGGGAACGTTCTTTGTGTGGATCCAGGTCGAGGCTCTCGACCGCACCAAGCTCCTGAGAGATGTCACCGCGGCGCTGTCGGATTACGGCGCCAACATCCACGCGTCCTCCTCGGTCACGGGACGAGACCGTATCGCTCTCCTGCGCTACGAGATAGAGCTCTCAGACCGAGAAGCACTCGAGTACGTCCTCAGTGGCCTTCGGTCCATCGACGGGGTGTACGACGCGTACCGACTCGTCCTGTGACCCGAGAGGCCCCACCATGACCATGCTCATCGATCTTGCTCCGCTGTGGCACTTCCAGACGAACGCGTACGTCGTTGCTGCCGAACGCGGTGGGCCGGCGGTCGTCGTCGACGCACCTCCCGACCCCGACGGCGTCGGGAGGCTCCTCGCCCGTCATGATCTGACGCCGATCGCCGTGCTCGTGACTCACGGGCACATCGACCACGTCGGGGGCATCGACGGTCTCGTATCTCCAACGGTCACTGCGTATCTGCACCCCGACGATGTCGACATGGCAAGACACCCCGGCGAACAGCTTCGGGCACTTCTCGGGCAGCCTGTCGGTGATCTCGGAACCGAGGTGATCGCAGCACCGTTCAGTGATCTGTCCGATGGTCAGCGTCTCGACCTTGCGGGCGTGTCCTTCGATGTTCTGTTCACGCCGGGGCACACCCCCGGTCATTGTTGTTTCCACGTCGCGGACGAAGCGGTTCTCTTCTCCGGCGACCAACTCTTCCAGGGCTCCATAGGCAGGACCGATCTCCCCGGTGGGTCGTACGACACGCTGATGGCTTCCATGGCAAGCAAGGTCATCCCGCTCCCACACGAGACGAGGGTTCTCCCAGGACACGGTCCTGGCACTACGCTTGCCGCCGAGCGAAGGCTCAACCCGTTTCTCCAGGAGTTGTTGTGACCATGTTCCGCGCACCGAAGGGGACCATCGACGTCCTTCCACCGGATTCCGGGCGATGGCGCGAGGCCCATCGCATCTTCGACGAACTCGCCGAACGGTTCGGATACGGACTCGTCCTGACGCCCATGTTCGAAGACACCGAGGTCTTCGCACGCGGTGTCGGGGGGGACACAGAGGTCGTGGAGAAGCAGATGTACACATTCACGGACAAGGGCGGCAGGTCCGTGACATTGCGCCCTGAGGCGACCGCGTCGGTGGTGCGAGCCGCGATCCAGGCAGGAGGCGTTCAGGGTCGGCTCAAGGCGTCGTACTGGGGCCCGATGTTCCGCTACGAACGCCCGCAGAAGGGTCGACTACGCCAGTTCTATCAAGGGGGCGTCGAGTACCTTGGATCTGCAGCACCCGAAGCCGACATCGAGGTGATCGAGTTCGGATACCGCTATCTCGAGCAGATGAACGTTCCGGACGTCGAGGTGCGTTTGAACTCGATAGGTGACCCGGATGATCGTGCCCGGTACCACGAGGAGATCAGAGCGTTCCTCCACGAGCACTACGAGGAGTTGTCTGAGGACGCAAAGAGACGGGTCGACTCGAACCCCATGCGCGTGCTCGACTCGAAGGTCGATGCCGAGATCGTTGCCGGTGCACCGAAGCCGGACGAGTTCCTCGGTGGAGAGGCATCAGAGCACTTCGCAGCGGTCCGTGAGGGACTCGAATCGCTCGAGATCCCCTACACGCTGGACCCATCGCTCGTACGTGGCCTCGACTACTACAACCGTACCGTGTGGGAGTACGTTCCAACCCGATACGATGCTGCACAGTCGAGCGTCGGTGGGGGAGGGCGCTATGACGGGCTTTTCGAGCTCCTCGGTGGGAAACCGACGCCTGCGGTCGGCCTTGCAATGGGTGTGGATCGGATCCTGCTCGCCTCTACCGGTATCGCGGATCGGCCCCTTCTCGACGCCTTCGTAGTTCTCGTCGACGAGTCGAGGCGCGAGGATGCCAGACGGCTCGTCTCACAGCTCCGCAACGCCTCGTTACGCGTGGACATGACCGATGTTCGGCGGTCGGTCAAAGCACAGTTCAAAGAGGCCGACCGTCGCTCTGCGTCGGTGGCACTCGTCATCGGAGACGAATGGGCCGTTGGGCGTGTCTCGGCCAAGGACCTGGCCTCCGGTGAACAATCAGAGATAGAAACGAAGGAGATCATCGCATGGCTACAGGCCCGATGAAGTCGATTGGTGCTGGTGAGCTCCGGCTCGAGCACGCTGGAGACCAGGTGACCCTGGCCGGTTGGGTTGGGCGTCGTCGAGACCATGGGGGAGTGATCTTCGTCGATCTGCGTGATGCATCCGGCATCGTGCAGGTTGTTCTGAACCCTGAGGATCGGCCTGCAACCGAAGATGTCCTGCGCGGCATACGCCTCGAGTACTGCGTCCAGATCGTCGGTTCCGTGCGTCCTCGCCCCGAGGGAACCGTCAACGACGAGTTGCCAACGGGTACGGTCGAAGTCGTTGCATCGAAACTCATCGTGCTGAGCCCATCGGCCGTGTTGCCGTTCCAGCTCGACGACCGTACCGACATCGATGAGACGCTACGGCTGGAGTACCGGTACCTCGACATGCGTCGGAACCGGATGGCCGAGAACCTTCGTGCACGCTCCAGGGCGATCAGAGCGATGCGTTCGGTCATGGACGAAGGGGGGTTCCTCGAGGTCGAGACCCCGACACTGATCGCTTCGACGCCTGAAGGTGCCAGAGACATGCTGGTCCCATCCCGTCTGCGGAAAGGCAACTTCTACGCGCTCCCACAGTCACCCCAGCTCTTCAAGCAGTTGCTCATGATCGGTGGTGTCGAGCGCTACTACCAGGTGGCCAAGTGCTACCGGGACGAGGACTTCCGAGCCGACCGCCAGATCGAGTTCACACAACTCGATTTCGAGGGGTCGTTTTGGGGCCAGGACGACGTTCTCGATGTCCTCGAGAAGGTTGCTGTGCGCGTCGTCGAGGATCTTCGGGGTGTCGTACCAAAGACGCCTTTCCCACGTATGACCTATGCCGAAGCGATGAGCCGGTACGGCTCGGACAAGCCGGACGTCCGCTTCGCCATGGAGATCGTCGATCTCTCGCACGTGTTCCAAGAGACGGGGTTCAAGGCTTTCTCCGGCGTGCTCGAGGGAGGAGGCACGGTCGCTGCGATCAACGCCGGACCACTCGGTCTCGCAAGATCGGGTCTCGATGCACAGGTCGCAAGGGCGCAGGAGCTCGGTGCCAAGGGCCTCGTATGGATGGTCGTCGAAGAGGACCGTTCGCTACGTTCACCCGTAGCGAAGTTCCTTTCCGAGGCCGAACTCGACGGCATCGTCGAAGCAACGACAGCTCACCCCGGTGACACGGTGCTGATCGTTGGCGATTCCTCGAAGGTCGTCC
>VAPL011130712.1_pt1 | contig 11276 bp, 8 predicted proteins | sample 3395061 | NCBI WGS metagenome assembly VAPL01 (sample SAMN08290444, study PRJNA428436) | hydrothermal vent metagenome | isolation source: Deep-sea hydrothermal vent chimney 2 | place: Pacific Ocean: Juan De Fuca Ridge | depth 2182 m m
CCTTTATCGGCTCAACTCCCTCCAGCAACAAAATCTTTGCAACAACCTGTTTTGTGCCGATGAAAAGATTTACTGTTGAATTATGTTTTATTTTCTGGTTTGCCAACCCCTCTATCCAAACATCAATACTGCTAAAACCTTTTATAAAACCTTTTCTACAAAGAAGAGCGCCTTTCTTGAGTGGAAATTTAGAATTGCTTTGCAAGTTTATAGCAGTTCTAAGCGAACTATTAGCACTTTGCACATCTTTGTCATGAACTTGCAAATTTTTTATCTTAAATTCTTGATTAATTTCAGGAGCAAATACTTTATCACCCACATTTATAGTTCCATCAAGCACAGTTCCTGTAACAACTTGACCAACACCAGCTAGCGAAAAAGATCTGTCTATATAATATCTAAAAAGTCCGTTACTCTTCTTTTTCAAAATCGGCAGGGAAAAAAGTATCTCTTTTAGTTTTAGAATTGAATCTTTATCATAAATACTAACAGGAACACAAGAAAAAATTTCTAAATTTTTCAGCGTTTTTAGATACTCTTTTACCTCTTCTTCTACCTTTTTTAACATATTAATATCAACCAAATCACTCTTTGTCAAAGCGATTATTATGTTTTTTACATGTAAAAGATTGAGGATTTCAAGATGCTCTATAGTTTGAGGCATAAGTCCCTCATTTGCATCAACCACAACCAAACTAGCATCAAAACCAAAAGCTCCAGCTATCATATTTTTAAGGAGTTTTTCGTGTCCAGGCACATCTATAAAAGCAACATTTGTATTATCATTTTGAATGTGAGAAAAACTAAGGTCTATAGTGATACCTCGTCTCTTTTCTTCGTCCAAACTATCTCCACTAAAACCACTTAATGCCTCTATAAGTGCAGTTTTTCCGTGATCAACATGACCTGCAGTTCCTATTATGATGTAATTCATTTAACTGTCTCCTTTCTTAGGAAGTAAATTCCTAAGAAATTCCTCTCACTAAAGCACGAAGTTAAAACTTCTGTATTGTTCATTTTACTATCTCTTGTATTATTTTTATTATTTCATCATCTTGTCTTAGCAATATACTTCTAAAATCTAGCAAAAACATATCTTTTTCTATTCTTCCTATGAGTAGCTTTTTTCTAAATTTTTTTTGTATTAATTCAGCTTTTCCTTTTACATGTAGAGCTATTGAAGGGAATTCTCTGTTTGGTAGAGTTCCTCCTCCCATTACTGTTTTTGTCTCTATCGCTTCACATATATCATCGCCAAATAATTTTTGTATTTTTGATACTCTGTTTTTAAGATTATCTGTGCTTGTAAAAAGCATACTAAGTGTAGGAATTTGTTCAAACTCCTCTTTTAAGTATGATTTTATACTCTCTTCTAAGATAGCCAAAGTTATTTTATCAACTCTTAACATTCTTAAGAGCTGATTCTCTTTAAGTTTATCTATTAGCTCTTTTTTTCCAGCTATAATTCCAGCTTGAACACTTCCAAAAAGCTTATCTCCACTAAAGCTTATAAGGGATGGACTGTGCTTTAATATTTCTATAAGGGACGGCTCTTTTTGTCCTAAATTATATGGCAATACTGGGATATACCCGCTTCCTAAATCATAATAATCAAGTAGGTTATTATGCAAACAAAGTTCTTTAAGCTTTTCATAAGGTGTATCTTCACTAAACCCCTCTATTGTAAAATTTGATTGGTGAACTTTCATAAGCATTTTTGTATTCTCATTGATGACTTTTTCATAATCACTTAATTTTGTTTTATTTGTAGCTCCAACTTCTCTTAAAATTGCTCCACTTTGGCTCATTACTTCTGGGATTCTAAAACTTCCACCAATTTCAACCAATTCACCTCTTGAAACTACAACTTCTTTATCTTTTGCAAATGTATTTAAGATAAGAAAGACTGCGCTTGCATTATTGTTTACTACCAAAACATCTTCTACATCTAAAAGAGTCTTTAAGTGAGTACTTACATGCTCATATCTTTCACCTCTGCAACCCTTTTCAAGATTGTACTCTAGGTTTGAATAGTTACAAATAACAGGTATTGCTCTTTTTAAAATCTCTTTACTTATCAAACTTCTACCCATATTTGTATGCAGTATCACTCCTGTTGCATTTATAAGAGGTTTTAGAGATGGCATAAAAACTTTTTTATATGATTTATCTATATCTTCAACCATAATTTCATAATCTACACTATCTTTTTTTTGACAAAGTATATCATCTCTTAGTTTCGATATTTTCTCTTTTGTGATTTTTGCAAGCAATTTTTGATTGTACTTACTAAAACACTCTTCTTGTAAAATTTTATCTATCTTTGGTATCTCTCTTAATTTACTTTGCATCTATTTCCTCACTTGGATTTGGAAGATTATTTTCATTAAAAAAGTACTTTTTATTTTGTATCTTGGTTAAAATCCCTTTTTTTGATAGTTGCCTAAAAAATTTTATGACTGTAGGTTTACTAACATCAACTCCCGCCATAATATCCCCATATGAGTAGTTGAACATTGACTCTTCATCTAAATTTTTGAGTATAAATTTTACGAGTTCTACCTGTTTTCCGTCTGTTACAGCCGATATTGTTTTTATCATATTGTAAGAGCTTTTTATCTCTTTTTGTTGAGCTATTGGCAAAAATACATCATGAATAGAATTTAGTAAATCTTTTAAGTTTATAGGTTTTACTATATAATCCTCTACTTTTAATTTTATCGCATCGATTAAATACTCTGTATCTGTATAAGCAGTTGCTACAATAGCTGGAATATCATAACCAAACTCATACTTTAGCTTTTTTAAAAACTCTATGCCGTTTTCATGTTTTAGATTTATATCTGTAATGATTATATCAATCCTATTTTTTTGTATCACTTCCATTGCATCTTTGCAGGTAAGAACTGCAAAAATATTTTTGACAAAATCTTCTAAAACAGATGTTGTATGTTTTAGCAATTCAGGCTCATCCTCTATATAAAGAATATTGAAATTACTTAATATATCTAAATTTCTTTTGTTCATGACCTAGCCTCCTCTAAAGGTAGTTCTACACTAAATAATGCTGAGTTGTAAAACTTAATTTGACCAAATTTATGTTTTATATTTTTGCAATATATCTTTCCCATCATATGTCTTTGAACTAACTCTTTTGACATATAAAGTCCAATTCCCGTGCCCATACTATTGTGTTTAGTGGTAAAATATGGGTCAAAAATCTTTGTTATTATATCATCTTTTACACCACCGCCATTATCTATGATATTTATGATTATACTGTTTTTTGTCTGTTTTAAAATTATCAAAATCTTTTTGGCTTTTAACTCTTTTTTGGATACGAGTATATCTTTTGAATTGTTTATAAGATTGAGCACTACATGAATAAGTTCATTCTTAAATCCATATGTTTTAATCGAATTGTTTGCAACAAACTCCAACTCAATCTCCTCTTTTTCTAATTGATATTTTGACAATTCTATAGCTTTTTGTATCGATTTTTTTACATCAAATATCTGTTTTACACGATTTGGCATAAAAAAATTCCTAAAATCATCAAGCGTATCAGACATATTATTCCCAAGCTTCAAAGCATCTTTAACTCTGCTTTGTATAAAATCTCCATCCAATCTTCCCATTTTATGCTTGCTTTCAAAACTTTGAATTATCATCATCAAAGCTCCTAAAGGCTGTCTCCATTGATGAGCAATATTGTGCAAAACTTCACCCATACTTGCAAGTCTGGCTTGTTGAAACATTATATTATCTTTTTTTCTACTATTTTCAACCTCTTTTTTTACCCTATCTTCAAGCGAAATATTTAATACTCTTAACTCTTTTGTTTTCTTTGAAATATTTTCTTCGAGCGAATAGTGCAACTCTTTAAAATTGTTGATTATAACGATAGAAACTAAAATTATAAAAGCAAAAGCAAAGCTTAGAAGAAACAGAAGCATTATAATACTTGTATTAAAAAGCTTGTCATTTGCCTCTTTTCTTGATATTGCTCTAGTTAGATTATTTGTGATAAGAGTTGAAAGATATATGCTAATTGAATTTGTCTCAAGTATAGTGTTATTTATCAGTTTTTTGTCTATTTCTTGTTTTTTACTTAATATGGATATCAAAATTGTAGTTTTTTTATTGATACTTTTTATTTTTTTCTGTATATTTTGTATTATTCTTTCTTCAAATACTCCTTTTTTAAGCAAATCATTATTTAAAAGAAAAAAATTCAACCAACTACTTGCAAACTCTGGTAAACCACCTACTCTTTTATTTGTTTTATTTCTATACTCTTTCCACTGTTTTTTTATAAGCTGATTTGCTAGACTTAGAACTTCTACACCCTCCGCTTTACTTATTTGATTCTCTTTAATGGCGCTTAGTGTCTCTTTTATATTTACTTGGTATATATCCTTTATCTCTTCAAGTTTTACTTGTGGTTTTGTATGATTTTCAAACAGAACTTCAAAATCATATTTTAGAGCAAATATAGATACGAACATCAAAAAACCAATAAAAATCGTTCCACCAAGAATGGTAAATATTAAGATTTTTGTTTTATTTGCAAACTTTACATGCTCTAGCTTTTTATTTGCATATTGAAAAAACTTCTTCATGGTTTTTTAGCTAATACCTTAAATTTTCCATCTATGAACTTTGAAAGATAAACTCTGTTTAAAAGCTGTGAATTTTTATAGTGAATTTTTATATCTCCTAAAGTGTTTTTACTCAAATGTTTTATATGGTATAAAAAATCTTTCGCATTTATATCGCCATTGAGCTCTCTTAGGGATTGAGTCACAACTTTGGCAGCTAAATATGACTCAAATGAGGCTAAAGTTGGCTTATGACCAGGGTAATAAAAGGTTAATAATTTTCTATACTCTTTGGTGATTTTTGTATTATCACTATATGATGGTACTACTTGAGAGAAAACTATATTTTTCCCATTGTCATTTAATTCACTCATCAAAGCATCAGCATTTACAAATGATATAGGACAAAATATAACATTTTTAAAACCACTTTGTCTTGCTTTTTTTATAAATCTAGCCGTTGGTTTATATGCTCCTACCAATATAATAGCTTGAGGTTTGTTTTGCTTTATATCATAAATCGCTTGTTTTATGAAAAGCGTATTTCTTTTATAAGTTCCTTCACTTTGTAGGGTTAAATTCTTTTTTTTAAGAGCACTTAAAAGTGCGATATATCCCTCTTCCCCATAATCATCATTTTGATAAAAAATAGAAAATTTACTCAATTTTTTATTTTTTACAAGATAACCAACCAAAGCATCAATCTCCTCTTTGTAGGAGCTTCTTAGATTTACAATATTTTTAATCTTTGGTGTTCTTAGAAAACTAGCTCCCGTATAAGGGGCGATAAAGGGGATATGCTTATCTTTGATAATTGGCAATACTTTTTTTACTGTGGGAGTTCCAACAAAATCAAAAAGAGCAAATACCTTATCTTTATATATCAACTTTTTTATATTTGTTAGAGTGATTTCTGGTTCATACTTATCATCATAATATATAAAATCTATCTTTTTACCATCAATTCCACCTTTTGCATTTACATGATTAAAGTAGGTGTTTGAGCCAATTACAACCTCTTCACCTAAGTTTTGATTTATGCCACTAAGCGGTAACGACGCACCAAGCTTTATCTCTTTCATATTAGGTTTATCATCTTTTGATACTCCTAATAAAATAACAATAAATATAAAAATAAATATATATATATACTTTTTCTTTACCAATATTTTATCCTTCACGGTAATTATAGCAAAAAGTTTACTGTTTCCGCTACTAACAGGATAATTAATATCCTATTAAGAAGATTTTAATAGGATATTTTATAGTATATGGTAAATATAGATTAACCAAAAGGTATATATAAAATGAAAAGTGAGTATCTATTTTTAACTGATGATAAATTTAAATTTCCTCTAGATGAAAGTATAAAAATTCTAGATGAAATAGATGACAATGACTATATAGTAGCAAATACTGATATCTCTTCTACGCAAATATATGCACCAGAAATTAACCTTTATACTAATAATAGTGAAGATGAAATCAGTAGTAAAATTCATAATATCAAAAGTTTATATGATATAAGGTCTTTAGTTTTTGACCTTGCACAAGATATTGATTTCACAAAAGAGGTTAACAACGAGTTACTAATAGTAACACTTGAAGATAAAAAAGAGAAATATGACAAAATATTACATAATAATAAATTCGGCTCTACTGCGATAAATCCTAGCATGGTTTTGGATGTAAATGGACATATCGGAGAACTGAAAGTTTTAATCAAAAAAGATAATCAAGAGTACGAAGTAGGGTGTGACCAAATCATATGGGAAAATGCGCCACAATTCGCTATGAAACAAAGTGGAGTTTATGACCCAAATACTTTGGATTTAGGCAAAATAGAAGAAACCATCATCGACAACTTAAATGGCTACAAATACAAAAACTTCATACTCTATAACTCCGACATATGTCAATACAACGAAAGAAGCGTTGAGATATGCGGTAAATGTGCTGAAGTTTGTCCAACTGTATCGATTTTAAAAGAAGATGAAACAAAACATTTAGTTTTTTCTGATATAGATTGTCATGGATGTGGTGGATGCGTTAGTGTTTGTCCCTCAGGCGCACTTGATTATACACAAATGCCTCGCGTTGCATTTAGCGAAATTGCACAATTTTACAAAGACAAAACTGCACTTATAATCCCTAGAAAAATGGAAATTGGAAATATAAATATAGAGTTGAAAAAAGGGGTCTTGCCTTTGGCCATAGAGGGAGAAAAGTATCTACACGAAGCCCATATGATTAGTTTGATTCAAACAAGTGGAAATCCTATTATATTTTATACTGATTTTATCTCTAAAGGAACGGGAGATGCAATCAGAATCATCAACGAAATATTTGGAAGAAAGTATGATAAAAAAGCGGTATTTGTATGCAAAGATGAAGATGAATTAAAAGATGCCTTTAACAATATCCAATCTATCCCTGAGTGTAAATATGGAATAAACGAAAATAATATGAAAAAGAGAGAGATTTTTTCAGCTAGGCTTGCTTATCTAGTTGGTAAAGATGATTTAGGTATTGTAAAAACTGGCGAGCATGTGCATTATGGAGATGTGATTATCAAAGAGGAGAATTGCACACTTTGTTTAAGTTGTGTAGGAGCTTGTAATGTCAAAGCATTAACCGCTCATCCTAAAGACAATTCACTTAGATTTAATCCAAGTGTTTGTACAAATTGTACTTATTGTGAAGTAGTTTGCCCTGAAGCCGATTGTTTACGCATTATAAAAGATGAAATATCTCTAAAACCATCCTACTTCGTACAAAATATAATAGCAAAAGATGAACTTTTTAAGTGTATAGAGTGCGGAGTCGAATTTGCACCAAAAAAAGCAGTAGAAAAAATAGCAAATATGATGAAACCTATGTTTGGAGACGATGAAATTAGGATAAGAACTCTGTATTGTTGTGCCAATTGCAAACCAAAAGTAGTACTCCAAGCACAGATGAAAAAGGGGGCAATTCATGGATAAAAAATCGGTTAACAAGGCAAGGTCAATCTACTATGGCTTGATGAGCAAAATGTTTGTTTTTAGCTCTGACGAAGATAGATATGATGATATTGTAGAGGTTTTAAATAGGCTTATAGAAGCCCCTCTTGATGAAAACTCAGGTGAAGCTTTAAAAGAGATTAGAGATTTTATACAAACATATGGGAGCAAGAAGTTATCATTAGAATATGATGAGCTCTTTAGTAATCCTGAAACAAAAATTATCAGAGATACAGCTAGCTTTTATGATGAAAGCGTAGAGAGCGGGAAAAAAAGAGTTATTGTTAAAAATTTTTTAGGAAAAACTAAGATAAGAAGAGATGAAAAAAGATTCAAAGATAATGAAGATAGTATCGGTTTTTTAGTTACTTTTATGCATGAATTAACAGAACTTATCATACAAGGTGAATTACAATACGAAAGTGTTGCTCATTGTCTATTTGAAGAAGTTATAAATGAGTTTATAGATGAATTTATAGCAGATTTATATGAGCATAACAAGGCAAATGCCTATAAATCTTTGGCTATTGTGCTTAATGCTTTTATAACATTTGAAAGAATGTATTTTGAAATTCAAAAACCAAAACCAAAAGAGACAATGATAAAAAAAGAGGAGCCATGCGAATTTATAAGTGATAAAGAGGCTCAAAGAAGGGCTGAAAATAGAATCAAAAAAGCAGCCAATTCGCTTGTAACATCTTGTAGTTTAGAAGATGCTTTTGAAGTAAAAGAGGAGAAACTAGGAGATTTATAAATCTCCTAGTATAAGAAGTTTTGAAAGAAAATAGTGATTCTTTTTCAAAACTTCTTAGTGTTAAGAGGTAATACTAATTCCCAGTAAGGAGGAAATATATGAAAAAAGATAGAAGAAGCTTTTTGAAAAAAGCAGCATTTGCTAGTGCAGTCGCAGCAACTAGTGCAATAGCAGCAACCGCTACTTCAAAAAGTGATGTGTACAGTTCAAACGGCGTTGTTGTAGGACACTCTAATAAAAAAGAGATTCTCTACAAGAAAACAGAGGCTTGGAGCGATTATTATCGTTCGGCTATGTAGTTGTAAAGGAGAGAAATAAGTATGCAAAACAGTACTCAAAAGGCTCTTTCTACTAGGATTGGTCGTAGATCATTTTTGAAAATGGCTGCAATTGCAGGTGCATTTGGTGCCACTAGTGCATTTGCTAGCAAAAATGTAACAAGACCAGCGACGGAAGATGAGATAAAAGACCCATTTCCAGGTTCAAAGTTTGTAAAAACAATCTGCACATCGTGTTCAGTAGGTTGTGGCGTTACAGCTGAAGTTCAAAATGGTGTCTGGGTTAGGCAAGAGGTATCGCAAGACCACCCTATTAGTTTGGGCGGACATTGCTGTAAAGGTGCTGATATGATTGATATGATCAAATCAGAGGTAAGATTAAAACATCCAATGGTAAAAGAAGACGGACAATGGAAGCGTATCAGTTGGGATACTGCATTTGAAAGAATTTCTAAAAAATTGAATGATTTAAGAAAAAATAGTGGACCAGATTCTGCGATGTTTTTAGGTTCAGCAAAATTTAGTACAGAGCAGTCATATTATTTTAGAAAATTTGCTGCAATGTTTGGTACAAACAATATAGACCATCAAGCTCGAATTTGACATAGTGCAACAGTCGCCGGTGTGGCGAATACATGGGGTTATGGCGCTATGACCAATTCTTTAAATGATATACAAAATGCAAAAGCAATTATCATTTTTGGAGCAAATCCTGCGGTGAACCATCCTGTTGGTTTTCAACATTTTTTAAAAGCAAAAGAGCGAAATAATGCTCAGCTCATCGTTGTAGATCCAAGATTTACAAGAACTGCGGCAAAAGCTGATTTGTATGCTGGCATCAGGCCAGGAACTGACATACCTTTTATGTATGGTATGCTAAATATCATCTTTAAAAATGGCTGGGAAAACAAAGAATTCATAAATGACAGAGTTTATGGAGTAGATGAAATAAGAAAAGAAGCGGCAAAATGGACTCCTGATGTTGTAGAAAATGTTACTGGAGTTAGTGCTGAAAAATTGATGCAAATCACAAGAGTATATGCAAGATCACACCCAGGTACACTAGTATGGGCCATGGGTCTTACTCAACACAGTATCGGCTCTTCAAACACTAGAATGGCTCCAATCTTACAACTTTGCCTAGGAAATATGGGTGAAGAAGGTGGTGGATGTAATATCCTAAGAGGTCATGACAATGTGCAAGGTGCAACTGATATGTGTTGTCTCTCTCATACACTTCCTGGATATTATGGATTAAGTGACGGCTCTTGGAAATACTTTGCTTCATCTTGGGGCGTTGATTATAAGTGGTTAGTCGGTCAATTTAAAGCCAAAAAGATGATGAATGAAAAAGGATTTACACTCTCAAGATGGTATGCTGGTGTTTTAGCTGGCAAAGCTGGAGAAGATAAAATTTACAATGCAGGAACAAATATAAAAGCTCTGTTTGTTATGGGAAATGGAATTACTTCCATCGCTCAGCAAGCAAAAGTAAAAGAGGCACTTGACAATTTAGAATTAATAGTCCTTGCTGACCCATTTGTAAATGAAGCAGCAGTTCTAACTGATAAGAAAAACGATGTCTTCTTGCTCCCTGCTGCAACTCAATTTGAAACAAGTGGTTCAGTAACTGCTACAAACCGTTCAGCTCAATGGAGAAGTCAAGTGGTTGAACCAATGTACGAAGCAAAAACAGACCAAAATATTATGTTTGAGTTTGCAAAAAGATTAGGTTTTTATGACGAGTTTACAAAAGGTATGCTCATCAAGGAAAATAAAAAAACATTTAAATTCCCTGAAGATGCAACTGATGAGATTGCAAGAATTATAAAAACTATAGGACTTACTGGCTGGACTTCAGCAAGATTAAAAAGACACCAAGAAAATTGGGATAAATTTGATCAAGTAAGCTTAAGAGGATATGGACCAATGAAAGGTGAATATTATGGACTTCCATGGCCTTGTTGGACCGAAACTCACTCAGGAAGCCCTGTTCTTTATGATATCCATAGATCTGTAAAAGATGGTGGAATGGGCTTTAGAAATAGATTTGGATTAGAGCATGATGGCGTTGATTTACTAGCTGGAAAAAATTCTGCTCCTAAAGACTCTAAAGATCCAAATGGCTATCCAGAGATAACTGCTAAGAATATCGAAAAAGTTTTGGGTATTACTCTTAGTGCCTCCGAAAAGAAAAAGATAGGCAAAAACTGGAAAGTTGACAAAAGCAATATAATTGCCGAAAAATGTATGGAAGCTGGAATTGCACCTTATGGTAATGCAAAAGCAAGAGCTGTAGTATGGACATTTCCTGATAAAATTCCAATGCACAGAGAGCCAATCCACTCTCCAAGAGAAGATTTGGTTAAAAAGTATCCAACTTATAAAGATAAACCAAATCATTATAGAGTTGATACACAATATATTTCCAAACAAGACGAAGAGAATTGGAGTAAGAAATTCCCACTCAACCTCATCACAGGAAGATTGGTCAACATGAATGGTGCGGGAGTTGAAACTAGAGCTAGTAAATATCTAGCAGCTCTTAGTCCTGAAATGTTCTGCGATCTCAATCCTGGACTTGCCGCAAATTATGGTATAAAAGATGGTGATATGATGTGGATTTATTCACCTGAGGGAG
>VAPL010217993.1_pt1 | contig 11275 bp, 13 predicted proteins | sample 3395061 | NCBI WGS metagenome assembly VAPL01 (sample SAMN08290444, study PRJNA428436) | hydrothermal vent metagenome | isolation source: Deep-sea hydrothermal vent chimney 2 | place: Pacific Ocean: Juan De Fuca Ridge | depth 2182 m m
ATCTGTTCATTAATTTTCTGGATGTGCTCGCGCATGGTAGACACCACTTCGCGCCGCTGCAGAATGGTTTTTACGTCTTTCTGATATTTTGCCCAGAAGTTCTGCAGTTCCTGCATGGTTCCAGCCAGTTCTTCCGGTGTGCGATCCGCTTCCCACTTCAACAGATCATCGAAACGACTGCTGCGCTGCTGCAGCAGTGAAAAGGCACCGAGTTCACCCTGTGCGGCCTGGTTGGCCAGCTTGGCAATTTCCTGCGCCAGCACTTTTTGATCACCGATGCGACTGATGTATTCACGATCCGCCGATTCCTGAGTGGAAACCTTGTTGATGACGATACTCAGCGCTGCGATGGCCGCAATCAGGATAACGACAAAATACGCCATCATCCTGACTACCGGTATGCCTCCTACCTGGCCAATATTCTGTTTCATGACTTCTCTCCTGCCATTGAATGCTCCTGTTTGAATTTAGAACGCACCCGTTCTTTGTTCTAACCTGAGTCGGAACCTTGCAATTATTGAACCTCAAACAACGAGGCCCATTCCCTGCCTAAAATAATTCAAGCTGTCCAGAACTTGCTGAGCTTTCATCTATTGTCTGAAAGATCAACCGCCCCTGGCGTTGCCGGGAATCAGACTTCTGCGGCAACATTAATAAATTCAGGCATATCAGCCAGACGCCGAGTACTGAAAATGCCCCAGTGTTGATCCCCCTGCCGGTATCCGCCGTCGAGCAAACTCTGCAAACGTGTCGACGCAGCGGGTAGATCCGTTGTTTTTTCTTCTTCAAAAAAATGTCTTAAACCGAGCACTTCCGTGACCAGCAGGCCGCTGACAAGATCGCCTCGACGCATGACCAGGACACGACTTTTACGATTCAGACGCGCGGTTTCCTGTTTGGCAAAGCCCAGTAAATCAATAATAGGCACCAGCGTACCGCGAATATTGGCGACACCTTTCATCCAGTTAAGCGTACCGGGAATTCGTGTCAGAGGAGGATAGGGCAGAATTTCTGATATCTCACTGGTGGCGACTACTAGCGCTATATCCTGTAATAGAAAACCAATTCCCGTCTCGGTATGTCTAATCTCAAGCTGTTGCGGCAAACCTAAGGCTTTTTGGCGACTGCGTGACTCGATGTCACGCAACAGAGCAAAAACCTCGGTGCCTGAGTTAGCCATTTATTTTATCCTGCCAGCACCTTGCTAATTTTCAGCATTAAATCATCTTCCATAACCGGTTTGGTAATATAATCTTTTGCACCCTGGCGCAAGCCCCAGACACGATCGGTTTCCTGATCCTTGGTGGTCACAATAATAACCGGTATGTTCTGCGTCGCCGGGTCCCGGTTAATGGCTCGTGTGGCCTGAAAACCGTTCATCCCCGGCATCACTACATCCATTAGAATAATATCCGGCATAGAATCCTTTGCTCGCGCAATACCGGCTTCTGCGTTATCTACAGAATCCACCTCATAACTATGCTTTTCGAGCATGGTTTTAAGTGCATGAACTTCAGTTGGTGAATCATCAACAATTAAAATACGCGCCATTATGCCTCCTTCAAGCCTTGCCAACGACACTGATCAGGCAAAACTACTCACTTTTACAGTAACTGAAAACTAATAACCGGTTTAATCAAGGACAAGATCCTTGATTGCGTTGAGCAATTCTTCCTTGGTAAAAGGCTTGGTCAGATACTGTTCCGAACCTACAATTCGGCCCCGCGCCCGATCAAACAGACCGTCCTTGCTGGACAGCATCACCACCGGTGTCTTCCTGAAACGTTTATTGTTTTTGATCAATGCCGTGGTCTGGTAACCATCAAGACGCGGCATCATGATGTCGATAAAAATAATGTCAGGCTGATTATCTGCGATTTTGGACAGCGCCTCAAAACCATCGGAAGCAGTCACGACATCACAACCTACTTTTTTCAACAGAGTTTCAGCGGTACGGCGAATAGTCTTGCTGTCATCGATCACCATCACTTTTAAACCCTGGTATGTATCTTCCATTTGCTTCTCTGCTAGCACTGCTGCCACCTGTTTTTTACGTTGCAAGCCTCTGCATTGAACCCCGCAGCTTTATCCCTATGGATAAGATTGTTTCCGACAGGATATTTAACATAGTTTTGAAAAACAATCTATAAGCATCTATATTCGCTATTTATTTCTATTCACTGTCCTGCCTGAAAAAGTGCCTGATTTATACTCAATTTAACTCAAAACATTTACCCCTGCAGAATTCTCTGGCATAGTCATACATCTGAATAATACCTGCATAAGACAAAACACTGTCTGGTAGAAGCTCGTTTCACACTACCCGCCGTCTTGAGCACATCATTTTTTAAGGTCAAAATTAAACAACAAAACATGAGTATTGAACATCTTCACGCCGTCCCCCATCTAACCACTGCCCTGTCCGGGCCACTGCATGATATTGAAACCTATCTGCTGGAACAGCAGGCTGAAATCGAAACCTGGTTCCGTCAACAGTGGCTGAAAACACCGGCGCCATTTTATGCCTCGGTTGACCTGCGCAACGCCGGCTTCAAACTCGCGCCGGTGGATACCAATCTGTTTCCGGCCGGCTTCAATAATCTCAACCCGGCATTCATGACCCTGAGCATCCAGGCCGTACAATCGGTACTGGAGCGAATATGCCCCAGGGCCGTGCGTATTCTGCTTATTCCCGAGAACCACACCCGCAACCAGTATTATCTGGAAAGCCTCGCCACCCTGCAGGAAATCATTACAAAAGCTGGGTTTGAAATACGTATCGGTTCCCTTTTACCTGAACTTGAGGAAAAACTGGCTATTGAGCTTCCCTCCGGTCGAAAGCTACTGCTGGAACCCATCCAGCGGCAGGGCAACAAGGTGAAAATCGATGATTACGAACCCTGTCTGGTGCTGCTTAACAACGATCTGTCTTCCGGTCGGCCTGAAATACTGGAAAACCTGGAACAAATGATCCTGCCGCCGCTGGAACTGGGCTGGAGTAATCGCCTGAAATCCGATCATTTCACTGAATATCATCGCGCCACAAAAGAATTTTCCGCACTGACGGGAATCGATCCCTGGCTCATCACACCACTGTTCTGCAACTGCGGCAAACTCGACTTTATGAAACGCGAGGGCGAAGACTGCCTGGCCGAGAACGTCGATCGTATGCTGCTGGAAATTCAGAAAAAATACGAAGAATACCACATCGACAAACCCCCTTTTGTCATCGTCAAGGCCGATGCAGGCACCTATGGTATGGGCATCATGACCATTCACAGCGGCGCGGAGGTCCGGGAACTGAACCGCAAGCAGCGCACCCGCATGGCGAAAAGCAAGGGCGGCCAAATGGTCACGGAAGTCCTGATCCAGGAAGGCGTGTATACCTTTGAAACCTGGGGTGAACAACAGTCGGTGGCCGAACCGGTGGTGTATATGGTGGATCATTTCGTAGTGGGCGGCTTTTACCGGGTACACACGGGACGTGGCGCGAATGAAAACCTCAATGCCCCGGGCATGCACTTCGAACCGCTGGCCTTTGCCGAAACCTGCAACAACCCGGACAACCGCAAGTCACCGGACGCCGGTCCCAACCGTTTTTACGCCTACGGCGTCATTGCCCGCCTGGCACTACTGGCGGCAGCGCGTGAACATACGCCGCCGAACTGGAAAAACCCCGCCGACATTCATTTGGTGTAAAATAAATCATTTATTTTGCAGGAATCGTCATCAGGCTGATAGTCCCTCCATTTCAGATATGCTTTTATTACTTAAGGTTTAGCCCCATTGAGCATTAAACTCGGCGTCATCATGGATCCTGTCGGCTCCATTAACCTGAAAAAAGACAGCTCCCTGGCCATGCTGCTGGAAGCCCAACGGCGCGGCTGGGAACTCTACTACATGCAGCAGGCCGATCTGTCCCTGTCGCAAAACCGCACCTGGGCCAGCATGCAGAAGTTGAACCTGGCTGCTGATCCCGAAAACGCCGGCGCCGACTGGTATGAACTGGCTGCGGCAAAAAACCGACCTCTGGCAGAGCTGGATGTGGTTTTGATGCGCAAGGATCCGCCCTTTGATATGGACTATATTTTCACCACCTACCTGCTGGAGCTGGCCGAGGCCGAAGGCCTGCTGGTGGTCAATCGCGCCCGCAGTCTGCGCGATGCTAACGAAAAGCTGTTTACCGCCTACTTTCCACAATGCTGCGCGCCAACGCTGGTATCTTCCCAGGCGCAGCTATTGCGGAATTTTCTGGCCGAGCACGGCGACATCATTCTCAAACCGCTGGACGGTATGGGCGGCGCCTCTATTTTTCGCCTGCAACAGGACAGCCCCAATATCGGCGTGATCATCGAAACCATGACCCATCACGGCCGCCGCCTGAGCATGGCGCAAAAATTCCTGCCACAGATTTCTGCAGGAGATAAACGTATTTTGTTGATCGATGGTGAACCGGTGCCTTATGCCCTGGCGCGCATTCCGCAAGACGGCGAAACCCGCGCCAACCTCGCTGCCGGCGGCCTGGGCAAGGGCGTCGAACTCAGCGAACGTGATCGCTGGATCTGCACCCAGGTCGCGCCGCTGCTGAAAGAGAAAGGTCTGATTTTCGTCGGCCTGGACGTGATCGGCGACTATCTGACCGAGATCAACGTAACCAGCCCCACCTGTATCCGTGAACTGGACCGCCTTTACCAGCTCAACATCAGCGCCACGCTGATGGACTGCATCGAGCAAAAACTGCAAGCCCATTAAACATCCAAAGACTATGCATCTACCTCACCACTTTCGTTTAATTCTGCTCCTTTCTCTGCTGCTACTGACTTCCGGCTGCCAGCAGGCGCCGCGTGAATACAAACAAACATTGCTGGTTTTCGGCACCCTGGTCAATATCACACTACGCGATGTTGATCCAAAACTGGCGCAAACCAGCATCGATCACATCCGCAAAGATCTGAATTTCATGCACCGAGCCTGGCACGCCTGGAAACCGGGACCGATGGGACGCACCAATGCCTTGCTTGCCACCGGTGGCTGGTTCTCCGCCGATCCTTCGGTACTACCGCTGATAAAAAGAGGCATTGAGCTGTCCCATATCACCAATAACCTGTTCAATCCTGCCATCGGCAAGCTCATCGCGCTCTGGGGTTATCACCAGGATGAAGCCCCCAAAGGCCCGCCCCCGCCCAAAAAAGACATCGAAAAACTTCTCGCCCAGCATCCCCGCATGTCGGACATCGAGATCGACGGCCTGCGCATGCGCAGCCGCAATCCTGCCGTACAACTGGATTTCGGCGGCATGGCCAAGGGCTTTGCCATCGACCAAATTATTCATTATCTGCGCAAACAGGGCGTCCATAATGCCATTATCAATGCCGGCGGTGATCTCAAGGTCATCGGCAGTCACGGCGATCGGCCCTGGCGCATTGGCATTCGTCATCCGCGCAAGAAGGGTGAAGTGCTGGCGGCGCTGGATGTCAGTGATGGCGAAAGCGTATTCACCTCCGGCGATTACGAACGTTACTATGATTACAAGGGGCGGCGTTATGATCATATTATCGATCCGCGCACGGGTTACCCGGCCGATCAAAGCACCTCGGTTACCGTGATACTTGATAATGCTGCTGCCGCCGATGCTGCCGCCACCGCGCTATTTGTCGCCGGTCCCAGTGGCTGGCAAACCATCGCTCGCAAAATGCAGCTGCGCTACGTCATGCTGGTAGATAAAAAAGGCGATATCATCATGACCCCGGCGATGGCCAAACGCATCGAACTGACCGAGATGGATCACAAACCAATCATTATCCAGCCCTGATGACCCGCGCCGATATTTTTCTTCTGCTGCTGGCGATCCTGGCTCTGCCTTTCGTTTACCTGCATTACTGGCAACCTGCCACCGCCGGTACCACGGTTCGCATCATGCGCGACGAAACCCTGGTGCGGGAACTGGCGCTGAATAAAGATCAGGAGATCGCTATCGACGGGTTACTGGGAAACAGTCGCCTGCAAATTAAAGACGGCAAAATTCGTTTCATCGATTCCCCCTGTTCCAGCAAGGTCTGCGTCCACAAAGGCTGGCTCAGTCATAGCGGCGACTTCAACGCCTGCCTGCCCAATCGAATCAGTATCGAGATCATGGGGCCGGGGCAATATGACAGTATGAATTTTTAATGAAAATTACCCTGAGGAGTACCCCCGAAGACAGCCGCATCGCCTGGTTCACGGCGCTGGCGGTAAGCATTCATGTGCTGGAAAGCAGTTTGCCCAGCCCCATTCCGGGACTCAAACCGGGGCTGTCCAATATCATCACCATCACAGTGTTGTGCCAGTTCGGCTGGCGCACGGCGGCCTGGGTCAGCCTCCTGCGAGTGCTGGTAGGCAGTCTGGTGCTGGGCACGTTTCTCTCCCCCACCTTTATGCTGAGTTTAAGCGGGGCGGTGATCAGTGTCCTTGTTCTAGGGCTGGGAACAAAGCTGCCGGGGCGGGGCTTTGGCCCGGTGGGCTACAGCCTGCTGGCATCCATTGCCCATATCAGCGCGCAGTTTAGCTGCGCCTATCTTTTGTTTATTCCCCATCCCGGACTCTGGCGACTGTTTCCGGTTTTGTTAAGTTTTGCCGTGGTGCTCGGTATTATCAACGGTATAATCAGCCGATCATTATTGCAATATGTGGCACATAAAACCCCGTGACGATGGCTGTTCCCTCTTCTTCCATTTCTTCTTCTGATCGGCTGGGCATGACCCTGTTTTTCGCCCTGGCCTTCCATGCCATTGTAATCCTGGGCGTAAGCTTTAATCTTGCCGATGACGATGACATGCCGCCGTTGACAACCATGGAAATCACTCTGGTGCAAAGTCATTCCGACGAGGCTCCTGACGATGCTGATTATCTCGCCCAGGCCAACCAGAAGGGCGGCGGTAACGTGAAGAAAAAGACCCGCGACCAAAGTCCGTTCTCTAATCCTGCCCCGACGCAGGACAATGGTTTCGCTCCGGCCAGCAAAGAGGCCATTGCCCCGCCCCAGAGCCAACCCCAGAAGCTGCAACAAGAAGTTATGACGGCTCGTCGAGCAAAGCAAAAAACGCTCAGTAAACTACAGAAAGATCCCCTGCCCGATCTATCCCGGCCGCTCACCGCAGCCCAGATGCTGGAACGCAGCCGACAGAAAATCGCGCGCATGAGCGCGGAAATCAAACGCATGAAAAAGACCTTCCAGGTTACCCCCCGACGCACCTATGTGCGTGGCGCCAATGCCAGGGAATATCGTTTCGCCAGTTACCTGGATGCCTGGCGCGCCAAGGTGGAACGCTTTGGCAACCTCAATTATCCTGAAGAGGCTCTGCGTCACAATATTGATGGCAGCCTGCTGCTGGATGTGGCGATTAACCCGGATGGCAGCCTCAATCATATGAAAATCATCCAGTCCTCCGGCCACAAGGTTCTGGATGAAGCCGCAAAACGTATCGTCCGTCTGGCCGCGCCCTTCCCGCCGTTGAGTAAAGAAATCCTGGTCGATACCGATGTTCTGCATATTCCCCGGGTCTGGTATTTCAAAAGCGGCAACGGCCTGACCACCGGCGGACAGTAAACGCCCCTTGATGCGCTTCGCACCTCTGCCATGTCCGGCTCAGCCGTGCTTTTATCTTTCTCCTTGAATCTTTTCACTGCATTGATAATACTTCCCTACATGGGTTTCATTTCGCAATTAAGCAAGCAGTTTCTGATCGCTATGCCGGGTCTGCAGGATCCGAATTTCTCTCATACCGTTACCTTTCTCTGTGATCATAATCCGGAAGGCGCGATGGGTCTGTTGATCAATCGCCCGACGCCCATGAATCTGGGCGATCTGACCGCCCAGCTGGGCATTGATCTGGGTGAGCCGGATATGGTCGGCGTGCCCGTCTATCACGGCGGTCCGGTACAACCGGAACAGGGCTTCGTCCTGCATTCACCGCTGGGCGAATGGGACAACACCCTGGAGCTTGGCCCTGACCTGGCGCTAACCATTTCGCAGGACATCATTGAAGCCATTGCCCACGGCCTGGGGCCGGAGAAATTTCTCATCACCCTGGGCTACGCCGGCTGGGGCGGCGGTCAGCTTGAAGAAGAAATAGCGGCCAACAGCTGGCTCAACGGTCCGGCCGACAAACGCATTATCTTCGATACCCCGGTGGATAAACGCTGGAGCGCAGCGGCGAAGCTACTGGGCGTCGAGCTATCCCAGATCTCCAGCGACGTGGGGCATGCATGAGCCGTACCCTGCTCGGCTTTGACTTTGGCAGAAATCGTATTGGTGTCGCCGTGGGTCAGGAAGTCACCAGCAGGGTTACGCCCTTGCTAACCCTGCCCGGTAAAAATCAGAAACCGGACTGGAGCGGGATCAGCCGCCTGATCGAAGAATGGCAACCCGAACTGCTGGTGGTAGGCCTGCCGCTGCAGATAGACGGCGGCGAACAGGATATGAGCAAAGCGGCGCGGCGCTTTGGTAATCAACTCAAAGGGCGGTACAATCTGCCGGTTGAATTGGTAGATGAACGCTACAGTTCACTGGAAGCCAACATGCTGTTGCGTGAAAAACAGGCGCCGCGGGTAAAAAAGAACCGACCGCAGTATAATGATCACATTGCCGCGCAGCTGATCCTGCAAAGCTGGATGGATGCACAGGCACACAGGGGTTTGGATTAAATGACACAAGGCCATGAAGTTAACGCCCTGCTGCAAAGCATGGCTGACGATCTGATCCATTTATTGCAGACAAACCGTATTCACGAACCACTCATGATTGGCATCCACACCGGCGGAGTCTGGGTGGCACAGGCGCTGATCGAACGACTGCCGGAAAGCATCCCCCTGGGTACGCTCAACATCAGTTTCTACCGCGATGATTTCACGCGCATCGGTATGCATCCCCAGGTCGAACCTTCGCAACTGGATTTTGATGTGGAAGATCGGCATATCATTCTGGTGGACGATGTACTGCATACCGGACGCACTATCCGCGCCGCCCTGAACGAGATTTTTGATTACGGTCGTCCGGCCTCGGTAAGCCTGGCGGTACTGGTGCAGCGCAGCGGCCAGGAATTACCCATTTGCGCCGATGTGCGCGGTATGCACATGGATCTGGCCCCCGGCGAACACGTTAAACTCAGCGGCCCCGATCCGCTGAGCCTGCAGATTCAAACCCAAGAGGACAAAACCGGCACATGATCCGTCAGGATATCCAGTTCGACAAGCAACGCCGTCTGCGCCATTTTCTCACTACAGAAGGAATCTCGCGCCAGACCCTGACCGAAATCCTCGACCACGCCGAAAATTTTGCTTCGGTCATCAACAAGCCGGTAAAAAAAGCGCCTCTGCTGCGCGGCAAGACCATCGCCAACCTGTTTTTCGAAGCCAGTACGCGCACCCGCACCACCTTCGAACTGGCCGCCAAGCGCCTGTCGGCAGATGTCATCAACATCAACATCCAGACTTCGGCAACCAAAAAAGGCGAAAGTCTGCTCGACATGCTGCGCAATCTGGAAGCCATGCATTGCGACATGTTCATCGTCCGCCACATGCAAAGCGGCGCGGCACATTTTATCGCAGAGCACGTCGCCCCCCATATCAGCGTGATCAATGCCGGTGACGGCAGCCATGCCCACCCCACCCAGGCGATGCTGGATATGTTTACTATCCGCCGTCACAAACCGGACTTCACCGCCCTGCGGGTGGCCATTATCGGCGATATCATGCACTCGCGGGTGGCGCGCTCACAGATTCATGCGCTGAATACGCTGGGCGTGCCCGATGTGCGTGTGATCGGCCCGCACACCCTGATCCCACCGCAGGTTGAACATCTGGGCGTGCATGTGTTTCATCAAATGGAACAGGGGCTGCGCGATGTAGATGTGGTGATCATGCTGCGCCTGCAGCGCGAACGCATGGAGGGCGCCCTGCTGCCCAGTGAGGACGAATATTTCAGGAGTTACGGCCTGACCCCGGCAAAGCTGGCTCTGGCCAGAGAGGATGCTATCGTCATGCATCCCGGCCCCATCAACCGCGGGGTGGAAATTGACTCGGCCGTGGCCGACGGTCCGCAATCGGTGATTCTCGAACAGGTCACCAACGGCCTGGCGGTGCGCATGGCGATCATGTCCCTGATCCTCGGACGGGGCAACAGCGACAGCGAGGCGGCCCACTGATGCGCATTCTAATTCGCAACGGCCACCTGATTGACCCGGCTAACGAAGTCGATAAACAGACTGACATTGCCATCGATAAGGGCCGCATCCTGGCCTGCGGCGATATTCCAGCGGACTTCCACGCCGATGAAACCCTTGATGCAAGCGGCCAGATTGTCTGCCCCGGCCTGGTCGATCTTAGCGCCCATCTGTGCGAGCCCGGCGCTGAACACAAGGGGACTATCGCCTCGGAAACCCGCGCTGCCGCTGCCGGCGGCATTACCACGCTCTGCGTACCGCCAGACACCGATCCCATCATCGATACCCCGGCCGTTTCCGAATTAATCCACCAGAAAGCTGAAGCCGCCGGTTTCGCCCGGCTCGTAACCCTCGGCGCCCTGACCCAGAAACTGAAAGGTGAACAGCTGGCCGAAATGCTGAAATTACAGCAGGACGGTGGCTGTATCGGCGTCACCAACGCCCGTCAGCCGCTTAAGAATACCCTGATCATGCGCCGGGCAATGGAATACGCCGCCAGCTGCGGTCTTACGGTTTTTCTGCATGCCGATGATCCGGGCCTTTCTGGTCAGGGCTGTGTCCATGAAGGCGCCATCAGCACCCGCCTGGGCCTGCCGGGTATTCCCGAGTCTGCCGAAACCGTAGCCGTGGCCCGCGAACTCATGCTCATCGAACAAACCGGAGTACGCGCTCACTTCTGCCAGTTATCTTGCGCCCATTCGGTGCAGATGATCGCCCGCGCCCAGCATGACGGCCTACCGGTAAGCATGGACGTGGCCGCCCACCAGCTTCACCTGACCGATATAGATGTAGGTTATTTCAACAGCCAGTGTTATGTGCTGCCACCCCTGCGCAGCCAGCGCGATCGAGATGCGCTGCGTGGCGGTCTCAGCAACGGTCGCATTAATGCCATTTGCTCAGCCCATCAGCCGCATGATGCGGATGCCAAGCTGGCGCCCTTTGCCGAAACTGAGCCGGGAATCTCGGCACTGGAAACCTTGCTGCCTCTGTCTCTGCGACTGGTAGACGACGGCCTGTTATCACTGCCGGATCTCATTGCCAAACTAACCTCGGAACCGGCCCGCATCCTGGGCCTC
>VAPL010408046.1_pt1 | contig 11273 bp, 10 predicted proteins | sample 3395061 | NCBI WGS metagenome assembly VAPL01 (sample SAMN08290444, study PRJNA428436) | hydrothermal vent metagenome | isolation source: Deep-sea hydrothermal vent chimney 2 | place: Pacific Ocean: Juan De Fuca Ridge | depth 2182 m m
CAGTCGGTCGTAACTCAGTAAATGCAAGTCGTTTCCTGGTATACTTGCAATCCGAAGATGCGCAAGATATCTATGCCAGCTATGGTTTTGTTAAAGCGACTGAGAAAGAACGAAAATTGAAACCATTATAGGCTGTTAAATATTATTGTTGCTAAGATAGTAAGTTGCTAGATATGAGTCGCTAGATTTAGTTAGAATGTAGTTATTGTAAGTAGTAAAGCCGCCGCCTAATATACCTAGGCGGCGGCTTTTTTTAGTTTGTGATTTTTTAGTTTAAGTCTTTTAATTTAAGTAAAGTATTATTTTAATAATGTAGGAAGCAGGAAATTGATAGAGAAATTAAGAAATATTGCCATCATCGCACACGTCGATCATGGGAAAACGACGTTGGTTGACCAATTGCTACGTCAATCTGGCACGATAGCAGAGCGCGATCAGGTCGGTGTTGATCGTATTATGGATTCTAATGATCAGGAAAAAGAACGGGGAATCACTATCACGTCCAAAAACACGGCAGTGACGTGGAAGGACTACCGGATAAATATCGTTGATACACCGGGCCACGCCGATTTTGGTGGAGAGGTAGAGCGTATTTTATCGATGGTGGATTGTGTTTTATTACTCGTTGATGCGGTTGATGGGCCTATGCCGCAAACGCGTTTTGTGACCCAAAAAGCGTTTGAGTTAGGCCTTAAGCCCATTGTTGTTGTAAACAAAGTAGATCGCCCGAGCGCCAGGCCGGATTGGGTGGTTGATCAGACCTTTGATTTATTTGACCGACTTGGTGCAACCGATGAACAGCTTGATTTTCCGATTATTTACGCCTCCGCATTAAAAGGTTTCGCTAGCCTGGATATGAAAGACATTGAGAATGCTACGAATATGGAACCCTTGTTTCAAACTATAATAGATAAGGTGAATCCACCCGATGTAAATCGGGACGGACCATTTCAGATGCAAATTACTGCTCTGGACTACAATACTTATGTTGGTGTCATTGGCATAGGTAAAATAAGTCGTGGTCAGGCCAAAACGAATTTGTCTGTTGCTGTTATTGATAGAGATGGCAACAAAAGGAGCGGACGAATTTTGCAACTGCTTGGTTTTATGGGAATACAACGGAGTGAAGTTGCAGAAGCCTTTGCTGGTGATATTGTGGCGATTACCGGGATTGACAAATTAAAGATATCGGATACCCTGTGTGATCCGAACGAAGTAGCGGCATTACCTGCGGTAGCAGTCGATGAACCTACCGTCACCATGACTTTTCAGGTAAATAAATCACCTTTTTCCGGCCGCGACGGAAAATATCTGACCTCACGGCAGATTCGTGAACGTCTGGAGCAGGAGTTAATCCATAATGTCGCGCTACGAGTTGAAAACACCGAAGACCCGGATAAGTTTAAGGTGTCTGGTCGTGGTGAGCTTCACTTATCCGTGCTAATTGAAACAATGCGGCGCGAAGGTTATGAGTTGGGTGTCTCACGTCCCGAAGTGATTGTAAAAGAAGTGGAGGGCGAGCGCCATGAACCTTATGAGCAACTCACGGTAGATATAGAAGAACAACACCAAGGCGGCGTGATGGAGAAATTAGGTGAGCGTGGCGGCGCCTTACAAAATATGGTGCCAGATGGAAAAGGCAGGGTGCGCATCGATTACATCATACCGGCGCGTGGGCTGATTGGTTTCCGTACTGAATTTATGACAGCGACGTCCGGAACAGGCTTGATGTATAAGGTATTTGATCATTACGGTCTTGTTAAAATGGGTAGCCTGGCAAAACGAGTAAATGGTGTGCTAATCTCAAACGGAATGGGCAAATGTTTATCCTACGCGCTGTTTAATTTGCAGGAGCGTGGGCGACTTTTTGTTGGTCATGGTGACGAAGTATATGAAGGCAGTGTTATTGGTATACATTCTCGTAACAATGATCTTGTCGTTAATCCACTCAAAGCGAAACAGCTTACTAATATTCGCGCTGCGGGAACTGATGAAAATTTGTTGCTTACGCCGCCGATAAAAATGTCTCTCGAACAGGCATTGGAGTTTATAGACGAAGATGAGTTAGTCGAAGTGACACCTGGATTTATCCGCATCAGGAAAAAAGAGCTGAAGGAAAATGAAAGAAAACGATCTGCACGTGCTGCAAAGGGTTAGTACTCCGTCAATATAACCTGGACGGTGTACTAGCCGTATTCTCAAAGATTGATATGTGTTAAAACTATGTGATTCCACAAAGGAGAGTGCTTGTCATGATAGGTAAAAAAAATGTCGTGTTTGGGTTTTTGTATCTTGTGATTACTGCGTCATTGGGGCCATTTATGGTTGTTAACTTGGCGCCTGATATCGAAAAAGCGGTTGTTGAAAAACAGGGTATAGTCGGCGAGATTCAGCAGCTTGAAATAGATGAGTTTGAAAAAGATTTAGATCCAATGGCGGCCGAAGATATTGCTAAAACAAATACCGGTGGCCTGTTAAGCCTGAATAAGGTTTATAATGCCGAGGCCCCGAAAAATATGATAAAAGCAGGGCCGCATGCACATGGTAATTTGGAAGCCTTGCTCAATATCGTCGTCGGAATTGCGCTTTGTTTTATTGCGGTTTCCAGAAAATTTAAGCAAGCCATTAGTTGGATTTTTATATTGGGAACAATTTTACATTCGGGTACACTTTTTTTACTGGTCATGTTTGAACAAACCTGGGTCTTGGCTATCGCGCCAGCGGGCCCGGTATTGCTGTTGTTGGGGTTGTTTCTGGCAGGCATAGCGGCGGCGATGGGTTTTCGGGGAGAAATTGTAAGAGATTATTGACAGCCAATGTACAAACTCTATCCTGCTCTAAAGCCGAATAGTGTCCATCAACTGGAAGTCAGTAGTGTACACACACTGTACGTGGAAGAGTGCGGCAATACTCGTGGTATCCCGGTTCTTTTTGTCCATGGTGGTCCGGGTGCGGGCTGTGAGCTTTACCACCGCTGCTTCTTTGATCCAGAAATTTACCGGATTATCCTATTTGATCAACGTGGTTGTGGCAAGTCTACACCGCATGCTTCATTAGAAGATAATACAACTCAGGCGCTCGTTGCTGACATTGAAAAAATACGAGAGTTTTTCAATATTAAAAAGTGGGTGTTATTTGGTGGTTCCTGGGGTTCGACGCTCAGTCTTGTTTACGCAGAAACTCACCCGGACAGAGTGTTGGGGTTAATTCTTCGTGGTATTTTTTTATGTCGTGAAAAAGAAATTCATTGGTTTTATCAGGAGGGGGCCAGCCGAATTTTCCCTGACTATTGGGAAAATTTTCTTCAGCTTATTCCCAAGACGGAACAAAATGATCTATTGCATGCTTATTATAGTCGTTTAACAGGCAGCAACGAGTTAATCCGTATGCAGGCTGCCAAGGCCTGGTCAATCTGGGAAGGGTGTTGTGCCACTTTGCAACAAAGTAGATCTGTTATCGATCATTATGGTAATTCTCATACAGCGTTAAGCCTTGCGAGAATAGAGTGCCATTATTTCGTTAATAATAGCTTTCTGGAGACGGATCAGATCTTAAAAAATGCCTCCGCGCTTGGTAGCATACCCGGTTTTATTATACATGGTCGATATGATGTTGTTTGTCCGATAGAAAGCGCCTGGGTGTTGAACAAAGCATGGCAACAGTCAACATTAAACATCATTCCCAGTGCGGGTCACTCTGCGTCGGAGCCGGGTATCGTTGATGCGTTGGTGCGGGCCACACATGAAATGAAGGAATTGTTAGCATGATCGCGCTGTTGCAACGTGTTATTTCAGCGAGTGTTATTGTAGAAGCGAAGAGCATCGCTGAGATCAACAAAGGTTTATTGGTTTTTCTTGGTGTTGAACGACAAGACAACGAAGGGCAAGCAGTGCGTTTACTTAATCGCGTGTTAAACTACCGCCTTTTTTCTGATAGTGATGACAAAATGAATTTATCATTGCAGGATATAAAGGGTGAGTTATTGCTCGTACCCCAATTTACGCTGGCGGCGGATACACAAAATGGTTTACGTCCCGGTTTTTCCGCTGCTGCAGCACCGCAGCAAGGTGAATATTTATATAATTATTTCGTAGCACAGGCAGTGCAGAGTTATGATAAAGTGTCGACGGGTGAATTTGCTGCAGATATGAAAATATCACTGATTAATGATGGGCCAGTGACATTTGTGTTAAATTGAGGAATTCGCTACGGGTATAGTATTAAATAAAGGGATAATTAATAAACTCTTTTAACTTGTTCTAAACGATTGTTCTAAACCATTGTTTTAAACTATATTAGAACTGCTTCCTGAAAGTGTTTTTCGAACCGCAATTAGTATCGGTACAAATCCAAATGCAGCAATGAACCATTGCCATGTACTTGTAAGATTCAGGTTTTCTGCTCCCAAAGCGTATAGTATGACAAAACCTGCCCAGGTTGGCCCTGCACAATGTGCCAGTACGGTGACATAGGTTCGGGAAAAAATCAGTATAAACAATCCGACGATAGACCAACGGTAGATGGATCCACTGCTATATTTGACAGTGGCCGCATGACTAAATAGCCAGGTACCGATGCCAGAAATCAATGCATAAATAACCAGAGAATTAAAGTCCAGTTCCAGTGTCCACAGATATAAACCGCTTCGCAGGTCGAATTGACCAATTGATATCAACGTTTTGTTCAAGAAGAAATTGATTGTTTCCCAAGCATTTTGTTCGAACATACTGGAAAACAGCGGTAGAGAATTCAAGATTGGGAATTGCATATTGTTCGCTAGCCCCATGTTTATCAGCATCATTATGCTCAACAATAATAAGATGCAAATAAAGAAAAACAACGTGCTAACGGCTAACCATTTACCAAAAGTAAGGTTTTGTGTGTTTTTGTATCCTCCTAGCATGGGCCTATAACTACCAGATTTTCACACTGAAATAAACCATAGATTCTTCCTGGCTCTGAACCTATAAACATTAATTTGACGGAGTACATAGAGACTAGTGAAATAATTTAGAAATAGTGGTTTAATTATAAACATCAATAGGATCCAATTATAGTTTTATCGTGTCTCGGGAGGTGTAATGGCGACTTATGCCATTGGTGATGTTCAAGGCTGTTATGCAGAACTTCAGCTATTATTAAAAAAAATGGCTTATAACAAATCGGAAGATGTGCTTTGGTTCGCTGGTGATTTAGTAAATAGAGGCCCTGACTCACTTTCTGTATTACGGTTTGTTAAATCGTTAGGCAGCCGGGCGGTGACTGTATTGGGGAATCATGATTTACATTTGTTAGCTATCGCGGCGGGATGTGCTAAGAATAAATCATCCGATACGTTGGAGTCCATATTAGCCGCACCAGATTGCGATGAATTACTGGACTGGTTACGGTTTCAACCCTTAATGCATCATGACCCGTCTTCAGGTTTCACGTTGCTTCATGCTGGATTACCACCACAATGGGGATTGTGTGAGGCTCAAACATGCGCCCAGGAAGTGGAGGAACTGCTACGTAGCGATGACTATCAAGAATTTTTCAAACATATGTATGGAAACAAGCCCGATATTTGGTGTTCGGATTTATCTGGATGGGGGAGAAAGCGTTTTATCGTAAACTGTTTTTCTCGCTTGCGATACTGTGATGCAAGTGGGAAGTTGTCACTAAATGAAAAAGGCCAGCCTAGTTCTAAGACAAACGCCCATTTGTTGCCCTGGTTCGAGGTGCCAAATCGATTAAGTAAAAAGATGAAAATCATATTTGGTCATTGGTCAACGCTAAAATCGAGTTCTATTTCTGAGCCAGGTATTTTTCCTACGGATACCGGTTGCATATGGGGAGGAGAGCTCACCGCTATTAAACTGCAAGAAAATCCAGAATATATTAATGTGGAATGTAGTCAATTAAAGTCTGTCGGCTAATTAAAGATTGCTATTCAGCGCTCAAGCCCAGGCTCAAAATTTTCTGGATAAATTTTTCATAATCGATACCTGCTTTTTTTGCAGAAAATATAACGTCTTCATCGCGGGCGATGCCTGCGTTGGGATTGGCTTCGAGCACATATAATTTTCCATCATTTGCTAATCGTAAATCTATGCGTGCATAGCTGCTCAAATCGAGTGTACGATAAATACGCTTGGCCAGTCGTTCGATGTATTCAGGCGTGCCTGCGGGTAAATTACGCGCAAACTGGTATTCAATGCCCCAGCGTTTACGGTATTTTTCATTCCATTTAACTTGATAGGTTGCGATGCGCGGCTGATTATCTTCAGCTTTATCAAATACTAATTCCCGAATGGGTAAGACTTGTAAGCGTATGTTGCCAATGACGGTGACATACAGTTCCCGGCCATCTATATATTGTTCAGCGATAGCATGATCTCCGGTCATCTCATGTACTTGCGTGACACGTTCACGAAGTTCCTTTTCGTTGTTGACAAATGAAGCTTGGGCGATGGCAACGGAACCCTGTTCCGTGAGCGATTTCACAATCATCGGATACCGCAGGTTTTTGATTTTTTTTGCCTTGATCGGTTTGTTGGTATAGAAAACCCTGAATTCAGGTACTTTGACGCGATGAAAGTGAAGGATTTTTTTTGATAAAGCCTTATCTCTAGAGAGCAACATGCCGCGTGGATTGCAGCCGGTGCAAGGTACGCCAAGCATCTGTAGATAACTTACAACATAAAAATCCCAAGCACCATTATCTGCAAAAGCCTCTAATAAGTTAAACGCGATATGCGGTTTCCATTGTTCCACCGTTTTGCGAATTGGCAAAACTTCATTTGCGACCGCAACAACTCTTACCTCGTGTCCAAGTGAAAGTAGTGCGCTTTTTACATCATATTCAGTGCGATATTTTTCCATGCGTGGATCATTTTTATTGGTAAGATCCTCGGGTGGAACAAGTTCGGAATGTATTAACATCATTACACGTAGCTTTTTCATAATGAAATATGAAATCCGCCACGCTGTATCTTATGCATTACCAGCGTTGTGACATAGCTAATAATTTCGGGTTTGATCTCTTCGTCATTGCGCGTGACCTTGAGTTTCAGTTTATCGCAACGTTTTATCATTTCTTCCAGTACTTCATTGACGCGGTATTTGTATTCAGAAGTCCAACGCGAAACGACGTCATTAATTTCATTACGCGCCCGGCGAATATATTGGGATGCTTTTTCATCATGTTGTTGATCTGCTGTTTCCGGGAACAAGCAGCGTAGTTCCTGATTGAAAAAATTAGGGTTGTCACCTGCGTAACGTTTTAGCTTGTTTTCGTAGTGTGCGCGCAACGTAATGCGTATTTTTTCAACGGGCAGTGTCAGGCGTTTATTGCGTAGTTTTGCTGATTTTTCTTTGATCTGCTGCATCAGTGAGTCGACGTATTCAAGTTTATGCAAAGCGGGCCAGCCTTGATAATGTTGCCTCCAATTGGAGTTTGGTTTCAGCCAGACTGAAAATGTTTCGGCCCAGTCTTCATGTGGGTGGCTTTGAGCATACCAATGGGGAAGATGGTGTACGTAACGTTTGCTGTATGGTTTGGGTAAGTATGAATCCGGATAAGGTGAATCAGGCCGTCCAAATTTATTTCGCCAATCACGTTTTTTATCGAGTTGGTAAGCATTCAGTAGCGCATGCGCGGTTTCATGTCGCAGTAATTTCATGCACCAGTCTTTAGTACCTCCTTCTACCTCTAAAATAAAATCCTTTTCAAGTCTTCTTAATCGTGGATTTACAAGATAAAAAGGTATAGCGACGCCGGGCACGCTATCAGGGCTATACCACTCGTCCGATAACCAGAAGTGAGGGCGAAAAATAAATCCCCGGGTTTTGAGTTCTTGTAATAATTGTTTAATACGTGGTTCAACCGGACTGCCTTTGATGCGCAAAGCAAGGTCACAAATGCGCGCATCCAGTAGTTTTTCTTTCGGCCATTTTGCCCAGCCGCGCAGGTATTTGACAGGTGGACTCATAGTTAATATTTTTGGCGTTTGTTATCTCCCTGCGAGAGAAGGCCAGGGAGAGGCGGTCTATTTTTTATTTCTCTCTAATACGACAAAACTATAATCATATCTGTTTTTTTCATCGGCAGCGCAATCGATTCGTTTAATTTCGTGCCAATCTTTTTCATTGTATTCGGGAAACCAGCTATCACCTTCGAATTCATGATGAATATAAGTCATGTAGATGCAATCTGCGCGCGCTAACATTTGTGAATAGAACGACGCGCCACCGATTATCATAATTTCATCGGCGTTGTTTGATACCTTGATTGCATCTTCAATCGAATGAACGACAATACACTCGTTTGTTGCATAGTTTGTGTCACGGGTAATAATGATATTAGTTCTGCCTGGGAGTGGTTTTGCACCGAAAGATTCAAATGTTTTGCGTCCCATTACGATGGGTTTCCCCATGGTTTGTTCACGAAACCATTTCATATCGGCGGGTAGTTTCCAGGGCAAACTATTTTTGATACCGATAACCCGGTTTTTGCCCATTGCGGAGATGAGTGAGATAATCATTTGTGTTTAAAAGAGGTTCCTTAGATTGCAACGTAGATTACAACGGGTGCTTTAAACAGGTGCTTTGCCGCATGGAATTCAGTATGTTTAGTGCATTATAAATCTTTCGAGAAATTGTACAAGATTGCTATTTGTATTCATATGAATTCTTTTTATAATTGCAGGCGTGCCTTTTCCTGTCGTCGAATATTTTTTGCGTACGATTTTTCTCCCCATTTTTGAGTTATTGGTAAAACGGGGCTGTACCAGGGCATCGGCACTGCCCATATTTTGCCGTAACGTTTTGGCGCTGTTGTGGCTTTGTATTTTGGGTCCAGGGTGACTTGGGAAACAATGACACCTTGCTCGTCGTCGAACGCTTTGAGTATTTGACCATTGCTATCACTGATATAGGTACCCCCGAGAAAGCTGCTCTTTAAATACCCCATGTTACCGGGGAGTTTGCCCTCCAATTTCCCCACCCGATTGGCCATGACAATCGGCACGCCGAGTGCTTGGTAATGAACAGTGCGGGCATTACGCAGTACTTTTTCCATGCGCGCCACATCACCGGCAACAAAGGGTTTGGGGCGACCGGCCGCGCTGGGTTGCAGGTATAGATCCACACGGGCCTCATATAGTTCGTTAACACGTTGGTGTAATAAAACTTCATAGCAGATGTTTACGCCGATACGACCCAGTTCGGTGTCAATGACATGGCTATCTTCTCCTTTTCTATAGAAATAGGACTCGACAGCCGGGGCAGGTGATTTACGTACGCGGCCTGCAATATCGCCCTTTGGGTCGGCCAATACAAAGGCGTTGTAAAAGTCTTCACCATCGGTTTCGAGGAAGGTGAAGCCGATGTAGGCAGCGTGTTTTTTGGCTTGTGCAGTAAGCCAGTTTACCGAAGGACCATCCATCGGTTCAGCGTCGTCCCAAACAGACTCGTTCAGCCCGTAGCCATAGGGGAGTAATTCAGGCAACAATATAAGTTGTGCACCCTGATTGGCCGCTTGTTGTATATAAGCTTCGGCTTTGGCCAAATTATGTTGCCGTTGGCCAAATAATGCATCCATTTGTACTGCGGCCACGCTAAGTTTTTTTATGCTCATATCATATCCTTCATTTTCCGCATCTTAGTCGCTCTTGCTACGATTAAACTGATGAGTTTAGGATAATCTCTACAGTTCCTTGATCGCCATCGACGTGTAATCGATCGCCATCGTTGATGACTTTAAAAACCCCGGCGATATTGACCACTGCCGGAATACCATATTCACGGGCGACGATCGCGCCGTGAGAGAGTTGGCCGCCGGTCTCCATGACAATGGCGGTGGCGTTCAAAAACAGCGGCGTCCAGGCGGGGTCGGTGGAAGGTGCTACCAGTACATCACCTGATTTTAGCGCGATCCCTTGTTCTGGCGAGTGGATCAGGCGGGCAGGCCCTTGCGCGTATCCGGCGGCCACCCCCATTCCCGATAGTTTATTGCCTGATCCTTTCGGTGCCGAGTGGGCGTATTGTGGTTGGTCGCCGAGGATGAAGTCAGGGGCGGAGAGTGCTTGCCACTGCGTTTTTTTTAGCTGGCGGGATTGAGTCAGCAGCTTCAAGCCTTTGCCATCCCAGTCGCCATTGAGAATTGACGTGATCTCAATATAGGCGCAATCAAAGATCTCATCACCGGTTTGCAGTAGACCACGGGATTCAAAGCGTCGTCCCGCTTCCAGAAACAAACGGCGCAAGGGTTCAAACAGTCGAATATAAATGGACTTTGCCATCTCCTTTGATGCTGCACCGGCGGCGGCCTGTTTGACCAGTGATTTGATGAATGCTCGCAAATAAAGAGGGGTCTGTTTTTTAACGACTTGCCATGCCTGCGTTGCCTTGTCTTTTTGTTTTGCTTTTAGCAGCGATGATGGCGGACCACCGATGCTCTGTTTAATCACATTCAACAGATAGCCTGGGTCTTCCCGCCAGCGCGGATTGTTGAGATAGACTTCGTATACCGCCCGGTGTCCATATTCATCGATAAATTTCTGAAACGCCTGTTTGAACGCTGAGGATTCCGGCAGGTTCTGCCATCTGTCGGGCGAAAAGGGGTCGGCATTAAAAAATGACTGTGCGGCTGAATCCGTTTCAACGAGGGCGGCCATGTCCTGAAGACGATAGCCGTGATTGGCGCTGGTGATGTCGCCCGCGCCCGCAAGCAGCGCATTGCCGAGGGCCGTTCCCTTGCCGGGCAGGTGTTTGTCCAGCAGATCAAACAGCATTAGCGCTGAGCCAGACCGGGCGGTCAGCATGATAAAGGGTAGTGCGTAAGCTTCGATTTGCTGCTCACACTGTTGTAATTTGTTGGCCAGCGCTTCATCGCTTAACGCTGCCAGGTCCGTGTGAATAAGCGCATCAGAAAAGGCGGCCTCTTTGGCCGCACGCGCTGCAGCCATTTTTTTGTGGCGGTTCATCTTCTGCATCAGTTTCACGGTGCCCCACGCTCTGCGCAATTTTTTCCCCAGACCGCCTCGGGCCTTTGCGTCAATCTCGATCTCGTGTTGATGGCCACCCATGCTGCGGTTAGTCGCGGCGGGCAAAAATCCGATGCTGTCGAAATAGAGCCATTGCATTAGCGACGCATTGCAATAGGCGCGACCCTGGAACGACTTGACGAAACGCAGCCCGGCGGGCAGGGAATAACCGATACTTTCAAAGGGGGCGCGTAGAATGATGTCAACCTGGTGGGGAAACAAACTGGCGCCTAAGGTGCATTGCAC
>VAPL010244556.1_pt1 | contig 11268 bp, 11 predicted proteins | sample 3395061 | NCBI WGS metagenome assembly VAPL01 (sample SAMN08290444, study PRJNA428436) | hydrothermal vent metagenome | isolation source: Deep-sea hydrothermal vent chimney 2 | place: Pacific Ocean: Juan De Fuca Ridge | depth 2182 m m
GACATAAGCGACACAAATAGCTTGGGTTATTTTTCAATTAAATTAGGAAGTTAGGTTTTGAACGAATTTAAAGGCACAACTATATTGTCAGTGCGGCGCAACGATAAGGTCGTCGTCGGTGGCGATGGCCAGGTTTCACTGGGTGATACCATAATGAAAGGCAATGCGTGTAAAGTCCGGCGTTTATACAATGAAAAAGTCATTGCGGGCTTTGCCGGTGCGACAGCAGATGCGTTTACTCTATTTGAGCGATTTGAAGCCAAGCTTGAGAAGTACTCGGGAAACCTTACCCGCGCTGCGGTTGAATTAGCCAAAGATTGGCGAACAGAACGGTCGTTGCGACGTTTAGAGGCGCTGCTCACCGTCGCTGATTCGAAAGCGTCGCTTATTATTTCCGGAAATGGGGATGTAATTGAGCCAGAACAAGGCCTAATCGCAATAGGTTCGGGTGGCCAATATGCCAAATCGGCTGCGATGGCATTACTGGAAGAGACCGAGTTGGATGCACGTTCGGTTGTAGAAAAAGCCCTGCACATTGCTGCAAATATTTGCATATATACTAATCACAATCTCACCATAGAAGAACTAACCATTAAAGAATAAGACATCATGACAGATACGACGACCCCCATGACACCCCGAGAAATTGTTCAGGAATTAGATAAACACATTATAGGACAGGACAACGCGAAACGATCCGTCGCCATTGCGCTGCGTAATCGTTGGCGCCGCAGTATGGTTGATGAAGCACTGCGTAATGAAATTACACCAAAAAATATCCTGATGATCGGACCGACTGGCGTCGGCAAAACCGAAATCGCGAGACGTCTGGCAAAATTAGCCGATTCTCCCTTTATTAAAGTAGAGGCGACTAAATTCACCGAAGTAGGCTATGTTGGTCGCGATGTTGAGTCTATTATACGTGATCTTGCAGACATTTCCGTCAAAATGACGCGCGAGCGTGAAGTCAAAAAGGTGCGTATACATGCTGAACAGTCAGCAGAAGAGCGCATCCTGGATATATTGATACCGTCCGCGAGGCCCGGTGGATTCAGTTTTAGCTCAAATGAGCAAAGTAGCGACAATGATAATAAAGACGATGGAGCCAACACGCGGCAAAAATTTCGAAAAATGCTCCGTGAAGGCAAATTAGATGACCGGGAAATTGAAGTAGAACTCAATACTGCGGCTGTGGGTGTAGAGATTATGGCCCCGCCTGGCATGGAGGAAATGACGAACCAACTACAGGGTATGTTCCAGAATCTGGGTAGCGGACGCACTAAAACGCGAAAATTGAAAATCAAGCAGGCTTTTAAATTGTTGACCGAAGAAGAAGCCGCAAAAATGATAAATGAAGATGATATAAAAAGCCGTTCAATTTACAATGTTGAGCAAAACGGCATTGTTTTTCTGGATGAAATGGACAAGATTTGTAAGCGTTCGGAAACATCCGGGTCGGATGTGTCACGCGAAGGTGTGCAGCGGGACTTGTTGCCGCTGGTTGAAGGCTGCGCGGTATCTACTAAATACGGTATTGTAAAAACAGATCATATCCTGTTTATTTCATCCGGTGCATTTCACTTGGCCAAGCCTTCTGACCTCATTCCCGAACTGCAAGGCCGTCTACCGATTCGGGTTGAACTGAGTTCGTTGACTGTAGGAGACTTTGTTCGCATTTTGACGGAACCGGACGCGTCGCTAACGCAACAGTATGCTGCGTTGCTTGGCACCGAGGGGGTGAAATTGACATTTTCCAAAGATGGTATTTCACGTATTGCGCAAGTCGCCTGGCAAGTTAATGAATCAACTGAAAATATTGGTGCGCGACGTTTGTATACCGTCATGGAGCGTTTATTGGAAACATTGTCTTACGAAGCAGCTGATCGGAACAATGAGGAAATCGAAATTGACGCAAGTTACGTAGACGGGCACTTAAGCGAGCTTGTAAAAGATGAAGATTTGAGCCGCTATATTTTATAGAGAAGTATTTTATAGAAAAAGTTATTAGCTTAATGTTTAGTTTGTTCTTTTATTACAAAAGATCAATTAAAAAAATTAAGGCAAAGCCGGGATAAACAATTGAGTAAATCGCCGAAGCCAACCGAAATAAAGCTACACCAGAAGTCACGTATCCTGGAAATTGTGTTTGATGATGGTACCTGTTTTGAATATTCGTGCGAGTATCTGCGCGTGCATTCTCCATCAGCAGAAGTGCAGGGTCATGGTCCCGGGCAGGAAGTGCTTCAATTAGGCAAGCAGGATGTGAATATTAAACAAATTGAACCCATAGGTAATTATGCCATCCAGTTGCATTTCGACGACGACCATAATACCGGAATTTATTCCTGGGATAAGTTGTATGAGCTTGGTACGAATAAAGAAGTGCTATGGAATAAATATCTGGAAAATTTGCAACAAGCAGGGCATAAAAGAAAGTAATTTGGATTTATTTAGGTTTAATCACGGGTTTGTCAAACATGCCGCAGGAAAATGATCAAACTACGCACTTCGGTTATCAGCAGGTACCATTGGGCGAAAAAGCAAATAAAGTAAAAGAAGTCTTTCAGTCGGTTGCTAGCAAGTACGATTTGATGAATGACTTGATGTCTTTGGGTGCTCATCGCTTGTGGAAAAAATTTACTATCGAATTATCGGCTGTAAAACGCGGGCAGCATGTGCTGGATTTGGCCGGCGGAACAGGTGATTTGGCAGAAAAATTTGCAGGTAGGGTGGGTGAAACCGGTCAGGTTGTGTTAGCAGATATAAATGACGCGATGTTGCGGCTAGGTCGAAGGCGGTTGATCGATAAAGGGTTTGTAGGCAACGTTGACTATGCACAAGTTAATGCCGAGCGTTTACCTTTTGATAATAATTCGTTTGATTGCGTGACTATTGCGTTTGGTTTGCGAAATGTCAGTGATAAGGACAGGGCACTGCGTTCAATTTATCGTGTTTTAAAACCAGGTGGTAAGTTACTGGTATTGGAGTTTTCCAAGATGGCAATTCCTATGCTATCGTCGTTTTACGAAACTTATTCATTTAAAGTGATTCCTATGATAGGAAAATGGATTACAGGCGATGCGCAAAGCTATCAATATTTGGTGGAATCTATACGCATGCATCCCGATCAGGATACCCTGTTGGCTATGATGAAAGATGCAGGTTTTGAAGGCTGTGAATATTATAATATGAGTGGTGGCGCAGTTGCGTTACACAAAGGATATAAATATTAAAGCGTCTCCTTAACGCCTGTTGACTTTTTTTGCTCTTGTTGATTAGGGGCTGCTGCTGCATTGGTTTCTGTCCGGCGTGCTCAATACGCTTACTAAACTGCCTAACTATAAGCTAACTATAAGTTACCTAAACAAGTTTTTTTCAGGTGTGTTATGAAAATTCCAACTGTATTACTTGCCGTTATTGAAAAAGCGATAAATGCTTATCTGGGTCTGGATCCGGTTGCAATGCAGCGTTTGGCTGCCTATAACGATAAAATTGTCGCTGTCGAAATGCGGGGGTTTGATTTATATTTTTACATTAAAATTGAGACCAATGGCGTTGCTGTTTTCAAACAGGCACCCGAAAATATCGATACATGGTTAATAGGGTCGCCTGTATCTTTAGCGAATATGGCGTTAGCAAATCAAGGGCAGGATTCTGAGAATATTCTTTTTTCCGGAGATGTAGAAATCAAAGGCGATGTAGAGCTAGGGCAAGAGTTAAAAAAAATACTCAACGAAATTGAAATCGATCTGGAAGAACAGCTATCAAAAATTACCGGTGATGTAATAGCGCATCAAGTGGGGAATCTGGCGCGTTTGGGTAAAGCTTGGAGTGAAAAAACAGCGGAAACTTTGCAGTTGGATATGGTTGAGTACTTGCAGGAAGAATCACAACAATTACCCCGGCCGGACGAAGTAGAGCGGTTTATCTCGGGTGTTGATTTGATTCGCTCAGATGTCGATCGTCTGGAAGCGCGCGTCAAGCGTATGTTGGTGAATTTTGACTTATCTGACTCTATTCCTCCAGGGAAGGAAAAATGAAAATTTTTCGCATTATTGCGATAAACCGTATTTTAGTAAAACACGGCCTTGATGAAATTATTCTGGAGACCCATTTTTTTCGACCCATTCGTTTCATTTTTTATTTTCTTCCCTGGAATATTCTACGTACCAATGACGCACCGCGAGGTGAGCGAATTCGTCGCGCATTAGAGGATCTTGGCCCGATTTTTGTTAAGTTCGGGCAGATACTATCTACTCGCCGTGATTTATTGCCGGACGATATCGCTAAAGAGCTTGCTTTGTTGCAGGATCAGGTGCCCGCGTTTTCGGGTAAAAAAGCACGCGATATTACCGAAAAAGCCTACGGAAAACCACTCAGCGAAGTATTTTTGGATTTTGATGAAACGCCTTTGGCTTCGGCTTCAATTGCGCAGGTACACGCCGCGACCTTACTCGATGGCAAGCAGGTTGTCGTAAAAGTAGTACGCCCTGGCATTGAAAAAGCCATTCGTCGTGATATTGGTTTACTTTATTTTATTGCGCAGCTTGCGCAACGATATTGGCGAGAAGGTCGGCGGCTAAGACCAGTAGAAATAGTGACAGATTATGAACTAACAATAATGGACGAACTTGATTTGGCACGTGAAGCCGCTTCTGCATCACAGCTTAAACGAAATTTTGAAAATTCGTCGCTGCTCTATGTGCCGGAGGTATATTGGCCACATACCCGACAAAACGTCATGGTGATGGAACGTATATCGGGTACACCGATCAGTGATATCGAATCGCTGAGAGCGCAGGGCATCGATTTGCAAAAGTTGTCTGAAAATGGTGTGGAAATATTTTTTACACAAGTGTTTCAGCATAACTTCTTTCACGCGGACATGCATCCGGGCAATATTTTCGTATCACCGCAAGGGCAATATATTGCGATAGATTTTGGCATCATGGGTACCTTGAATGCTGAAGACCAGCGCTACCTGGCTGAAAATTTTCTAGCCTTTTTTAAACGGGATTATAGACGTGTTGCCGAACTGCATGTGGAGTCAGGCTGGGTGCCGAAAGAAACACGCATAAGCGATTTCGAATCAGCAATTCGAACCGTTTGCGAACCTATTTTTGAGCGTCCATTAAAAGATATTTCTTTTGGCCATTTATTAATTCGTTTGTTTCAAACTGCACGCCGATTTAATATGGAAGTACAGCCACAACTGGTATTGTTACAAAAGACTTTGTTAAATATCGAAGGACTGGGACGGCAACTCTATCCCGATCTGGATTTGTGGAAAACAGCAAAACCGTTTCTTGAGCGCTGGGCAGATGAGCAATTTGGAGTGCGTTCAATCGTTAAGTCTGTTACCAAAAATGCACCGATGTGGGCAGAAAAATTGCCGGAAATACCGGGGCTGCTATATGATTACCTGCAGGCACAGAAAGAAAATGAACAGTTGCTCAGGGAGGGTATCAAAGAGCTTCGCAATACGCAGCATGAGATTCGGCGTTCAAGTCGGCGTAACTTCCGTGCGATAACTGCGTCGGCATTTATACTGTCTGCGTTTGTATTATATGGGTTGGATAACGGCAAAATGACATCGCTGGGGAACGCACCGTTGCTTACTTTTATGCTGGGTGGTTTAGGCGCTATCATACTCATTTTTTCTTGGCCAGAACACCGAGATTAGCTTTTGCAATCATGTTCAGCTTCAGTGCGTTACCCCCCTTAAGTCTCTACATTCATTTTCCATGGTGTGCCCGAAAATGCCCCTATTGCGATTTCAATTCACACCAGGTTAGAAACACCATTCCGGAAACGGCGTACGTTGAATCGCTTGTTAAGGATCTGGAAAATGATTTGCCGTTGATTTGGGGGAGAAGAATTAGCAGTGTGTTTATAGGGGGGGGGACGCCAAGTTTAATATCACCAGAGAGATTGGATGATTTGTTGTCTTCGATACGCGCAAGACTGCCAATCAATCCAGACACAGAAATTACCTTGGAAGCCAATCCAGGTGCCATTGAACAGAGTAAATTTAATGAATTTTATTCATTGGGAATAAATCGGATTTCTATTGGTGCGCAAAGTTTTGACGACGATTGTTTGCAACATCTTGGACGAATACACAATGCTCGCGAGTCGGTTTCTGCAATTGAATCGGCTTATAAAGCAGGTTTTGACAATGTAAATATCGATTTAATGTTTGGCTTGCCTGGTCAAAAACAGGCATCAGCCATCAATGACATAAACACGGCGATTGATTTAAATCCTAAACATATTTCTTACTATCAATTGACCGTTGAACCAAACACTTATTTTCATAAACACCCTCCTATCTTGCCAGAAATCGATTCAATTGATTGGCTTCAGGCTGCTTGCCAGGCCTTGTTGAAACAAAGCGATTATCAGCAATATGAAGTGTCCGCCTACGCGCGCCTGGGTGCACAATGTCGACATAATCTGAATTATTGGCAGTTTGGTGACTATCTTGGCATTGGTGCTGGCGCACATGCAAAAATATCCAATGCGAGTAAGCAAACCATTTATCGGTATTGGAAAGTCAAACAACCTCAGGATTATATAAGCAAGGTGGTGGTTAATCAGCAAATCGCGGGTATGAAAAAATTAGCGCGTCACGACGCTGGGTTTGAATTTATGCTCAATGCAATGCGTTTAAGTGATGGATTCGAAACCCGGTTATTTACTGAGCATGCCGGTTTGCCTATCCTTGTTGTGGAAAAACAACTAAAAGAGGCGAAATTAAAGGGACTAATTGAATGGGATTTAACACGTATTCGGCCTACCGAACGTGGTCGTCGATATTTAAATGATCTGCTAGAATTATTCTTACCGAGTGATTCGGGAAAAACCTGAAGATATAAATGGTCTGTATTGTGGCGACTTTTTACTTAACTTTTGCTTAACTTATACTTACCCAACTTCAAACGAACGTGAAAATAATTAGCAGGTACGTGCATGAATGAGTTAGTCAAAAATTATTATGAAATTATGGTGTTCTCCCAATTGGAGAATGAGCCGCAAGTAAAAGAAAGAGGCGACAAGGATTATTGGGCCGATATTGCTTGTGTGGCGCTCAATAAACTGCCATCTCGTTATATCAAGCACTCGATAGATACTTCATTTTACATAACGCCTGCAGAACGGGCGCAAATGGAATTGGCGGTTCAAAAAGCGATTAGTGATGCGATATCATTTATCAATGCACATCAACACGAGAGTCCGGACGGCAGTACTAGTAAAAAAGTGTACTAGCATTTTTCTTCTCTGCAAACGTGTATTGCTGCTTTTGTTGCTCGCGTTGCTATTGGCGTGCGCCGCATGCAGCGAAAAGAAAACGTCTATCAGCTTAACCACAATACCTGCGGAGATCGATTTTGGTAGTAGTCAGTCGACAGCCCAGTTCAACATTATCAGTAATAATGTTGAGCCGGTGCGGTGGACGATTTCTGTAAATCAGCCTTGGGTTTCGTTTTCTGAAACAAAAGGCGTTGCCTCAAAAACAGCTCTTAAAATTAATGTCAAAATTGATCGTGACAATTTATCGCCTGGCAAAAAACAAGCAGAGATTATGCTTGCTTATAACGGTAGCCAGCGAATAATTCCTGTTTCGGTGTTCGCGGTATCACAATCTCAAGTAGCAAGCGATGTCACGACGCATGTTAAGAAAAGTCAAAAAAATAAAGTGAAATTTGATTTGATTAAACATGCCGATAAAAATGAATTTAGCCCCCCTGAAAATACAACAGCGGTTAATTTTATCGATAGCGGTGTTTTGCAAACAAATCTAAAGACCGTAACCTTGAATATTTCCGCAGAAGACGACATGGGCATTGTGGCGTATTATATAAGTGATAGCGATACAAAAGAGCAGACGTTGATGGCATTTCAATCTAAAGGCGATTGGGATTGGAAAACCATAAACGAAAATAAACGTTATAAAGGTATTATTAGTTACAGTTTCAAACGAGATTATATGTCTGGTACAGAGGTGTATGTCAATGTTTGGTTTAAGGATGTAGAAGGTGGTGTTTCGCCAGTAGCACAAGACAGTATTGTGTTTGCAAATGCTCAAGCGCAACAAAATAATAAACTGACTGGTTCGCAGGTCGGTTCACAAGCTATTACACAAGCACAGCGAGTTGAGTCGTTGCCGCAAAATCTCACTATTTCGCAGCGTCGCAATGAGGGGTTATCCTCCGGGGGTGAGGCAATTTTGCTGACTCAGCGGGTAGGCGGAGCGAATTCTCCGATTGCCGGAGTGAATTCAGTTGATGGCAATAGTCAAAATAACAATAGCAGCACTGAAAATAACGATAAGAATACCGCAGACGAGTCGGTCATTTATGCATATGACTTTGAAAATGGATATAATGGCTGGTGGGTCGACAATGGTCAGTGGGAAATCGGCAGATCGACAGTGGGGCCCAAGGGCAGTTGTTATAAAAGTGTTCAGTGTGCTGGTACCGTATTGTCCGGGCTATATTCTGACTATGTTGAAAGTCGCATAATTAGTCCTGCTATCACAATACCAGAACTTGGTAATTACAAAAGAGTTCAACTTAAATATGTTCACTGGTATGCATTGCACCTGCACGATCTTGCTAAATTACAAATTTCTGTAGAGACATCGCCCGGTGTTTGGAGTAACTGGAAAACATTGTCTGTACAATCCGGATTCGCCCGACAATGGAAAATATCTGTATCTGGGTTATCAAATTATGCGAAAAAGACAATTCGCTTAGGGTTTTATTTATTTCAACCACCTGATAAGGCCGGTGCAAAGGAAGGGTGGTATGTAGATGATATCTCGATAGTGAAGGTGCGTTAATTATTTTAAGGTGTTGCATACTCCTGACATATGGTGTCAGGAGTATGCAACGAAACGCAGTTTTTTGTATGGACTCTAAAGTAGGCGGCGTGCAACAATATTAGTTACTATAATCAAAAGAGTAATGGAATGGCGGCAAAAAAAACAAAGAATATATTAGTCAAAAAATCAAGCGCAAAAAAAATAGACGCGTCTTTTCCAGGGTTTCCTAAAGATATTGTGAAGTTCCTCAAAGATTTGTCTAAAAACAATAATCGAGATTGGTTTCAGGATAATAAAGAACGTTATAAATTGTCGGTTGTCGCGCCCTTATGTGACTTCATTGTCGCAATGGGTCCGCGCCTTGAAAAAATATCCAATTGTTATGTTGCTGATGCAAGGCCGCATGGTGGCTCGATGTTTCGAATCTACCGCGACGTACGTTTTTCTAAAGACAAGCGGCCTTATAAAGAACACGCCGCTGTTCATTTTAGACATGAGGCCGGCAAAGATGCGCATGCCCCTGGGTTTTATTTGCACATCGAACCGAAAGAAATATTTGTCGGTGGTGGTATTTGGATGCCGCCGAACCCTGTGTTGGATAAGATCCGTCAATCAATTGTTGAAAAACCGGATAAATGGAAAAAAATATGCAAAGGAAAAACCTTTGTGAAATATTTTTCTGCGGTACAAGGCGATGGTTTAAAGCGGCCGCCTAGGGGTATTGATAAAGACCACCCGTTAATAGAAGATTTGAAGCGCAAAAGTTTTTTTGCCATGCATAAGATTGACACTAAATTACTGTATACGCCAAAATTCATTACGGAAGTAGATCGTACCTTTGCGGCGCTCAGTCCTTTGTTAGAGTTTTTGACTGATGCAGTTGACTTGCCCTATGTCCGCAGTAAAAGGCCTATTGGTTTTATTTAGGTTTAATGTAATTGCTTACGGTGACCCACTACTCTCCACTGGTCAGTGATACCAGATTCGAGTATAGCTCACAAAAGTGGCGCTATCGTGCCATTATGACAGGAGGGACATGAGCCCAATACTTGTGCATGGTCAACCACCTGGGCTGGGACGAAGGTGTTTGTGTAATGACATGTTTCGCACAAATTGGTAGTGGCGATGTGCAGACCCGACTTTCCAAACGAAACGGTACCGATGTCATGACAGGTGATACAGGACTTTGTCACAATGGAGTGATCCAGGACTTCGTTGGTCCAGAATGTTGCATAGGTTGTATGGCAGACGTCACATTGCTCGACTGTCGGGATATGGGTGGCGGATTGTCCGATGGCGAGATTGTTGTCATGGCATTCGTCACATAATCGTGGTGTGCCCTTAAAGACAGCACCTCTATGGCACTGTTCACATACCAGGAATTGATGTGCCCCAATTAGCTCAAACGCTGAGGTGAGATGATCAAATTCCAACATTTGCTTGTCGGTAGGTGTCGAAGTCTCCGCATTTATGCTGGTAGTAAATAAAGAAAGAAACAGGAATAAGTAAGTGTATATAGCAAAGTCGGGCTTATGGCCAAGTAGACTCAGTCTCTTACCCATCCTCCAGCTATTCCTATTCACTACGATTCACCTCTCGTTTAACGATAATATCGCTCTGCTTTGTTGAACCTCCTTGTATGAACCTTCCTATATTTAGCGTCTATTCATCTATTTATATTAGTAAATTTTACGTATTATTACATAATACAATAGATTGCTAGTTTAATTTTCTCTTTTTAAACAATAGGTTTTAAACGATAGGGTGGAAGTGGCACGAGCCACATTAGCGACAGGTTTTGCTAACCTAAATCTAATAAGTCATTGATTGTTTTAATTTTCACCATTTAGGCTAAACTAAGCTATCTTATTGGAAGAAACCAGGGTTTCTAACTACTTACGCGAGGAAAATCTGACCAAAGTGACTTTCACTCCTCAAGGGGTACCGAGGTCCGCAGCAGGTTTTCTGTTCTCGGACAGTCTCCTAAGCAGGAGGTATTTTTCGAAAATCACAGGACTGTTTGCTTATGTGAGCGACAGTTACAAGAGAAGTCAATGATCCAGCTAGGTTACAAATAAATCTGGTTTAGCCGGATAGAAAAGCGATTTTCATCCACTATACTGAAAGCACAATGGGCGTATTGAGCTTCGATATTAAGATCAATCATGTTAAAACCAACCCCAAAGATCATCGGGCATTAAACACGTTGCGTCACATTATTTTGCAGTAAGTACTTGTTATGTATTTAATACTGTTAGTGATCCATGCGACACAACGGGATTGCAGGTGGTTGCATTGAGACGAACTCTAAGTTTAAACAATGAGGTGATTGATGGGAATGAAACAGGCAACACCCGATTTAGCCGGACGCCGCGTAAATCTGGTTTACGGTGCGTCCGTCTAAGTAACTGTTGAACTAAACCGCTATCGCGGTGGCTTGC
>VAPL010591312.1_pt1 | contig 11264 bp, 10 predicted proteins | sample 3395061 | NCBI WGS metagenome assembly VAPL01 (sample SAMN08290444, study PRJNA428436) | hydrothermal vent metagenome | isolation source: Deep-sea hydrothermal vent chimney 2 | place: Pacific Ocean: Juan De Fuca Ridge | depth 2182 m m
GAACTCAGGTTATTGTTGAATAGATTTTTTGCAAAACTATATCTTAGAGGCAAATCCTCCCTTTGGTCTGAGCGTCACAATATAATTTTGCAAGAAATCTAATATATTTAATTTCTATTTTAAATATATTTTTTAAAGTGTAAAGATATTCAATTTTTTGCTAATTTAATAAAGCTTTATATATTTTTTCTATAATATAAAAATCAAATGGATTAGGTTGAAATTATGAGAATAGATAAGTTTATAAACTCTGTTAATATTACAAAAAGACGAACAATTGCCGAAGATATGTGCAAAAGCAAGGTTGTTTCCTTAAATGGTATAGTAGTAAAACCTGCAAAAGATGTAAAAGTTGGGGATATTATAGAGATTGCATACCTTGCAAAAACTGTGCGTTATGAAGTGTTGCAAATTCCCGTAACTAAGACTATACCAAAAAGTAAACAAGATGAATATGTTAAGGAGTTGGTGTGAATTATCAAGAGTCTATATCTGAATTTGAAAAACTCTTTAGAGGCAAGATGAGTGAAAATGAGGCAAAAAATTTTCTTGTAACACTTTATAAAAGAGGTGAAAATGCACAAGAGATAGCAGCAGCAGCTGAGGTTATGAGAGAACACTCTATAAAATTAGATATAAATGCATCTCTTAGAGATAAGCTCATCGATGTTGTAGGTACTGGGGGAGACAAAAGCGGTAGTTTTAATATCTCTAGCACAGTATCACTAATTTTAGCATCACTAGGGGCTATTGTAGCAAAACATGGCAATAGGGCGATTACTAGTAATTCTGGGTCTGCTGACATGTTAGAGGCTCTTGGTATAAATTTAAATTTAACTGCACAAAGTCAGATTAAGATGTTAAATGAGTGTGGATTTGCTTTTATGTTTGCAGTCAATCATCATCCTGCGATGAAATATATCATGCCAATTAGGAAATCGCTTCCGCATAGAACGATTTTTAATATATTAGGTCCACTTACAAATCCAGCAGGAGCTAAAAAATATCTTTTGGGTGTTTTTGATAAATCATATATTTCAAAAATGGCAGAAGCTTTAACTCTTCTTGGCACTAAAAAAGCATTTGTTGTAAGCTCAAATGATGGTATGGATGAAGTGAGCGTGAGTGATGTAACTCACTATGCAAAAATTAAAGATGGTGTGCATACTTTTGGGATGTTTGATCCACAAGAGTATGGAATAAAATTGGCTCCTTTTTCTGAGCTAAAAGGTGCCGATGCCAAAAAAAATGCTACTATAACTTTGGATATTATTAAAGGTTATGAAAAAGGTGCCAAAAGAGATATAGTTGTGGTAAATAGTGCTTTTGCATTGGTCGCAAATGGGAGTGCAAGAGATATACAAGATGGGTTAGAGATGGCAAAAGAGGCTATTGGCTCTAAAAAATGTGAAATTCACTTGAAAAAAATTATAGAAATTTCAAATAAGTTATAATTTATGATCAAATCCCTTAAAGAGTTAACTGATATATCTTGTGAAATTAAGAGGTTATTACCCAATGGTGGAATTATTTTACTTGTTGGTAATCTCGCTTGTGGGAAAACTACTTTGGTGAAAAATTTTGTTGAGTTTTTGGATTTAAATGATGAAGTTACATCTCCGACATTCTCTATTTTAAATATCTATAGTGACAAAGTTTACCATTATGATATATACAATGAGGGAAGTGCAAAATTTTTACAAAGTGGTCTTTTGGAAAATCTTGAACTTTTTGGTTATCATTTTATTGAGTGGGCTGATGAAGAGCTACAAAGGATTGTAAAAAATTTAGGGTTTAATGTGATAAAAATAAATATAAAACCCACAAACAATAAAAGAGAGTATAGGATAACAGATGTCACATAAATTAAAAGCTAAAAATCTCTCTAAAATTATTAAAAAGCATCAAATTATTCACGATTTTTCGTTGGAGGTTAGTAGTGGAGAGGTAGTTGGGTTATTAGGTCCCAATGGAGCTGGAAAAACGACAACATTTTACATGATTTGTGGTCTTATAGCACCGACAAGTGGAGATATATATCTGGATGATAAAGATATATCTAAGACTTCTTTACACAAACGAGCACAGATGGGTATAGGATATCTGCCACAAGAGTCTAGTATATTTAAGGAGCTTACAGTTGAAGAAAATCTTTTACTTGCTGTAGAGATTGTAACAAATGATAAAAAAAAACAGCAACAAAAAGTAGATAAACTTTTAGATATATTAAATATCGAACCGATAAGAGATCGTTTGGGTATCTCACTAAGTGGTGGAGAGAGAAGACGATGTGAAATTGCTAGATCTTTAGCAATTGAGCCAAAATTTTTACTTTTGGATGAACCATTTGCTGGAGTTGATCCGTTGGCAGTTATGGATATACAAAAAATTGTAAAAGAGTTAAGAGAGTTAGATATAGGGGTACTTATCACAGACCACAATGTTAGGGAGACTCTATCAATTTGTGACAGGGCATATGTTATAAAGAGTGGTGAACTTTTAGATAAAGGTAGTAGTGAAGAGATTTTTAACAGCAAATTAGTACAAAAATATTATCTTGGGGAGAATTTTAGAAAATGAAAATAAGACACAATGTCGCAACAAAACAGAAATTATCAGGTACACTTCGTGGATGGCTACCAATACTCCAAGCTGATTTAGATTCACTTAAAGAGACTCTTGATATTGCTACAAAAGACAACCCTTTTATTGAGATAAAGTCAGGTAGTGAAGTCTCTTCTAACTCTAAAAAAGTAAAAAGTCAGAAAGTTATAAAAGATGGTGCTAAAAACTCTGTCTCAAATGAGATAGAAGCACTTAGTCAAAACACTACATCGCTTTATGATAAACTTTATGAGCAGATTGTAGCACCACTCTTTCCAACTGAAAAATCAAAAAAAATTGCAAAATTAATTATAGACAATATCAATGATAATGGCTATTTTGATGCAGATATCGAGCTCTTAGCTACACAAATAGGTGAAGATGTAGGAACTATAGAGAGAGTGCGACAGAGATTTCAGTATCTTGAACCCAGTGGCGTAGGGGCGGTTGATCTTTTGGAATCTTTTTTGTTTCAGTTAAATGATTTTGATCTTGATGATGGTATTTATAAGTGTGCGGTTATGATGATAAAAGATTTTGAAAATTTACAAGATTATCAAGAAGAGAGATATTTTACAGATGCACTAAGAGTCATTAAAAAGTTTAAAAATCCTCCCGCTCTTTTTTATTTAAGAGAACAAGTTCAAATTATTCCTGATATCTTTATACATAATGGTGATGGGAAAATAGAAGTTAAGTTAAATGATGCTTATTATCCTGATATTGTTTTAGATCTTGGTGGAATTGATCAGAGATTTAATTTTGTTAAAGAGAAGATAAAAGATGCCACCTCATTAATTGATGCTTTGGAAATGCGAAAAGCTACATTGACTAAAGTTGCGCTTATGCTTGTTGAATATCAGTATGAGTTTTTTCAAGGCGGTGCGATTGCTCCTATGAAACTTGATGATTTAGCAGGTGAACTTGATCGCCATCACTCTACAATATCAAGGGCAGTCTCAAATAAATATCTCTCATGTGATAGGGGAGTATTTCCAATTAAGAGTTTTTTTGCAGTAGCTTTAGGTGATGATGGTGAAATCTCAAATAGTCAAATCAAATCTTTTATACAAGAGCTTATAAAAAATGAAGATCGCTCTAAGCCACTTAGCGACAACAAAATATTGGATAAAATTGAAGAAAAATTTAGTATCAAGCTTGGTAGGCGAACAGTTACCAAATATCGTTCACAACTTGGGATTTCAAGCTCAAGTGATCGCAAGAAATTATATAAATTTGTATAAGGAGCTTTTTTGATTGAAGCAGATAAGACAAAATATTATTTTTTTTACATCTCTGCATTTGTAATTATTATTGGTGGTTTGAAGATGGCAAGCCAAGCGATAGTAATACTTTTTTTGTCAATTTTTATATCTTCGGTACTTTCACCGCTACTTGCAAGATTACAAAAATACAGAGTACCAAAATTTTTAGCATATATTTTGATATTGGCGATGATTATTGGTATTATCCTTTTTATTGTTTATATTATAAATACTTCCCTTAAAGATTTTGGTAATAATCTCCCTTTTTATGAGATGAAACTTAAAAAAATGGTTGTTGATGGGCTATCATGGCTTAATGATTTTGGTTTTCAGATAGAGCCCAAATCTATCTTAGAAGATTTTAATTTTGGAGCACTATTTAATTTTACAGCAGCAACTGCCGGAAATATCGGTATCTTCTTATCAAAAATGTTACTTGTTTTTATTGGTGTTGCTTTTATCTTAGTAGAGTCTACCCACTTTGAAAAAAAGCTTGATATTATTTTTAAAAAAAACAAAGATGCACAGAAAAATTTTAGACTCTTTTCTCATAATATTCAAAAATATTTTAGTATCAAAACTCTAACTAGTCTTTTAACAGGTATTATGATTACTATAACTCTTATCTTTTTTGAAATAGACTATCCTGTTTTATGGGGTTTTTTGGGCTTTATGTTAAATTTTATCCCTGTTATTGGCTCTTTTATTGCTTCAATTCCGGCACTCATGTTGGCTGTAATTCATCATGATTTAGCTACTGTTGGTTGGCTTGCATTTGCTTATTTGATAATAAATAATCTTATTAGCAATGTGTTAGAGCCTAAATTTATGGGACAAGGTCTTGGGCTTTCGGCTGCGGTTATCTTTTTTTCACTTATTTTTTGGGGATGGGTTTTAGGACCTGCTGGAATGTTTTTGGCAGTGCCACTGACTATGACACTCAAAATTGCATTTGATTCTGGTGCTAAAACTCAATGGCTTGGAATACTCTTTTCAAATTTGAAAAATAGGAGAGAAAAAAAATATTAAAAAATTCGCTTTTTATGTCGATTTGTTTATAGATATCTGTAAATAAAGTGAGAGTTGAGTGAAAAAGATTGTTTTAGTCTGTAATACTTCATGGGGTATGATGATGTTCCGTGTAGGTTTGATGAAACGTCTTGTAAAAGAGGGACATCAAGTATATGTGCTAGCACCAAAAGATGATCATAGCGATAATATTGTAAAACTGGGTTGTCACTATATAGAAGTCATCATTGACAATAAGGGTTCAAATATATTTAAAGATCTTTTTTTACTTCATAGGTTATACAAACAGTATAAAAAGATTAAACCTGATCTTATTTTTCACTATACTATTAAGCCAAATATATATGGAACTTTGGCGGCTTATTTTACCGGCTTTAAATCAATTGCAGTTATCACGGGACTTGGATATACTTTTATAAATTATAATTCAACTGCAAAAATTGCAAAACTTCTTTATAAAATTTCTCTAAAAAAGAGTCAAAAAGTTTGGTTTATAAATTATGAAGATCGTAAAAAATTTATCAAAGATCGATTACTTTCAAGGGATTTAATGGAGATTTTACCAAGTGAAGGTGTTGATATGGTTAAATATGCACCTAGAGAAAAACGGGTTAATGATGATGTTTTTAGGTTTGTTTTAATAGCACGGCTTTTATGGGATAAAGGAGTTGGTGAATTAATAATTGCCACTGAGGAGATTAAGAAAAAATATAAAAATGTTGAAGTTCAATTTGTAGGTTTTGTTGATGTTGATAACCCACAAGCAATATCAAAAAAACAAGTTGATGAATGGATGTCTAAAGGCTTAATCAATTATTTGGGTTCTACAGATGATGTTCGAAATTTTATTGGTGATGCTGATTGTGTAGTTCTTCCTTCATATCGAGAGGGTATTAGTAAAATTCTTTTAGAAGCCGCTTCTATGGCAAAACCTATAATCGCGTCAAATGTTCCAGGATGTCGTGATATTGTAGAACAAGCTAGTAGTGGTTATCTATGTAGAGTTAAAGATCCTAAGGATTTAGAATTAAAGATGCAAAAGATGCTTACTCTTAGCAATGCAGAGCTTCGTCAAATGGGCAAAAGAGGTAGAGAACATATAAAACGAGAGTTTAATGAAGAGATAGTTATAAAAAAATATCTTAAGACGATAAAATTTTATACTTCTAAAGATAGACAGAAAAGGTTCACATTAAAAAAGGATTAAATTTATTTTGACGATTGTCGATTTTGCTTATTATTATATCAAAGGTAAAATATGCAGATCGAGTTTGAAGGCAATTCATATAGTTTAAAAAAAATTATAGTCGCACTCTTTAAATATAAGTGGATAAATCTACTTATTATACTTAGTACACTATGTTTAGGTTTTTTATACTATTATTTGGCTGAGCCTACATATGAGTCTACTGCAACAGTTGAAATCAGTGCAAATACACAAGAGAATAAATTAGATTTTTTTGGAAACATTATACCAAATTCACATGGTACCGAAACTGAAATTGATATCTTAAGCTCAGAATTTTTACTCTCAAAAACACTACACTCTATCGATAGAAGTGTTAACTATTATAAAACGGTAAATTTTAAAAAAATTGAACTTTACCAAGAGAGTCCTTTTAAATTAATTGATATAAATATTAAAGATCATAAAATATTTGGAAAAGTTTTTAATATTAAAAATATAGATAAACAGCAGTATGAGCTTAATATCCAAAATTCATTTTTGATAGATATATTTGAGGTATTACCCTCATGGGCTAAATTAGATATATTTAAACCATCTAAAAAAGAGATTTATAAATATGGAGAAGTTGTTGAATTTGCTGATTGTTCATTTGTGGTTGAGAAAAAAGATCTCTATCAAAGAGCTAAATATAGTTTTATATTAAATGAACAATCGAATATAATAGAAAAAATTAAAAAAAATCTAACTATCAAACCTGCCTCTTTTAAATCATCAGTTTTAAAAATAATATATAAAGATAATGTCTCAAAAAGAGCAAAAGAGTTTCTTAATACATATGTAGAGAACTATCTTCTTTATAGTAAAAGAAATTTGATAGAGACAGATGATAAGACACTAAATTTTATAAATGACCAGTTAGGGCTTATTAGTGGGAAATTGGGAGATTCAGAAGATTTACTTCAAAAATACAAAAAATCTCATAATATCTTGGATTTAAAAACTCAAAAAGTTAAGACGGTTGAACAGTTAAATGATTTTCAAAAACAGTTAAAGCATGCTCAAATTGAGTTAAATATGGTTAAAAAACTTTATCTTGATGCACAAGAGGGCAACTTTAATATAATTAGTTCAATCGCAACAAATTATCCTGTTTTAAATACCATGCTTGAAAATTTAGAAGATGCAAAGATGCAAAAAGAGAGAAAATTAGCACTCTTTACAGATAATCATCCAAATATAATAAGTCTATCAAGTGGAATTAGTAACCTAGAAGTTGCAATTTTAGGTATTTCAAAAGGTATTTTGGAAAAATCTAAAGAGCGAGTCTACTCACTAAAAAATGTAGTAAAAAGTTATACTAAGAAACTACAAGCCTTACCTGAAATCGAAAAAGAGTTAGTACAACATGAGCGTTTTTTTGAAGTAAATGATAAAGTTTATAACTACTTACTTCAAAAGCAATCTGAACTATCCATTGAGAAAGCATCAACTTCACTAAATAAAAAAGTTTTAGATTTTGCAAAAGAGCCAATTAAGGCATTGAGCCCAAAACGAAACCTAATATTAACAATTAGTGTTTTTTTAGGTCTTGTATTTGCACTGCTTCACTCATTTTTTCGTGTAAAATATGATACAAAAATAAAGGATCGTTATGATCTTTTTTCATTGACAGATGTTCCAATTTTTGGGATGATTCCCTTTGTGAAAAATACAAAAAAATATAATAGTGCTTATGTCTTAGATGAACCAAACTCTGTAACAAGCGAAGCATTTAGAAATGTGAAAAATAGTCTAGAGTATACAATTACGACAAAAAAATGTAAAGTCATTTTGGTTACATCAACAGTCCCAAATGAAGGAAAAACTACTGTTTCAGCAAACTTAGCGGCAATCCTTGGCATGGGTGAGAAAAAAAGTATAATACTTTCACTTGACCTTCGTCGTCCAGAACTTCACCATAAGTTTTTATTATCAAATAAAGTTGGTATGAGTGATGTACTCTCTGGCAAAATAGATATCGATAAAGTAACCTGGGAAAATGAAAATTTTAGCAATTTTAATATTGTAACCTCTGGAGCTATTCCTCCAAACCCAGCTGAACTTTTGGCATCGAGTCGCATGGGAGAGATCATAGAAAATTTGAGTCAATTGTATGATTATATTATATTAGATACTCCACCATTTGAGTATGTTAGTGACGCTTTAAGTTTGGTTAAATATGCAGATATTACACTATTTGTTGTAAAATCTGAATTTACTGATGAAAAAAATATCAGTGAAATTAATAAAATAGTAAAAAGATTAAATATAGAAAATGCAGGATTGATACTAAATTCTGTAAAAGCAAAACATTATGTAGAGAAAAAATTTGATTATAAATATATTTATCATGAAGCTTATTAGGAAAAATATGTGTGTGCGATAGTTGGATTTGTTGATTTTTCTAAAAAATCAACTTTAAGTGTTTTAAAAAAGATGACAGATATCATGCATCATCGAGGTCCAGATGATAGTGGCTATAAGTTTATAACTATAGATGATGCAAATATAGGGCTTGGACATCGTCGTCTCTCTATTTTGGATTTGAGTTCACACGGACATCAGCCGATGAGCTTTGAAGAGATTGAAATTGTTTATAATGGAGAAGTTTATAACTTTGCTGAGATTAAAATAGAATTAGAGACTTTTGGATATCTTTTTGATTCTCATACTGATACAGAAGTTATACTAAAAGCTTATCACAAATGGGGTCTTAAAGCTATTGATAAATTTAATGGCATGTTTGCTATCTCTATCTATGATCGTAAACTTAATAAACTTTTTTTAATTCGTGATAGAGCTGGAGTTAAACCACTTTATTGGTATCATGACAACGGTATACTGTTATATGCAAGTGAACTTAAAAGTTTTCATAAACATCCAAATTTTGAAAAAGAGATAGATATAGATGCTGTTGCACTTTTTTTGCAACTACAATATATCCCCGAACCACACTCTATTTTTAAAAACTGTTATAAATTAAGGGCTGGGCATATTTTAGAGGTTGATATTAAGACTCAAAAAACTAAGGAGATAGAGTATTGGAGTGTTGTTAAGTGTTATAACAAGCCAAAACTAAACATCAATGAAGATGAGGCAATAACTGAGTGTGAAAAACTTTTAAAATCAGCTTTTTCTTACCGTCTAGTATCTGATGTACCTGTTGGAATCTTTTTAAGCGGTGGATATGACAGCTCTGTTGTGACAGCACTTTTGCAATCACAACAAAGCGAAAAATTAAAAACTTTTACCATCGGTTTTTATGAAAAAGGTTTTGATGAAGCACCTTACGCTAAAAAAGTAGCAAAATATTTAGGCACAGAACACCGTGAATATTATTGCACTCAAAAAGATGCTTTAGATATCATCCCTAAACTCTCTTGTATCTATGATGAGCCATTTGGTGATGTTTCAGCAATTCCTACTACACTTGTTAGTCAATTAGCTAAAGAGGATGTCAGTGTATCACTTAGTGCTGATGGCGGAGATGAGCTCTTTGCAGGGTACGACAAATATACAAGAACACTAGAGTATTATAAAAATTTCTCTAAAGTTCCAAGTTTTTTAAAAACTCCTTTAACTACCATGATGGGAACAATTGATCCAAATAAAATTTTGTTTTTAAAAGATACTTTTAATTTTACAACCCGTTATGAGAAGATACGAAATATATTAAAAGCCAAACATGTTTTGGATGTGATGAAATATACCTCGTTATATTGTACTTTTAATGAAGCAAATAGACTTTTAAATAGCAATGCCAAGATTTTAGAGACAAATTTTGACAAAAGTGATCTTTTGACTAGTTCAAATGATGAGATAAATAGTATGCTTGCAATTGATTATAAAACTTATATGGTAGATGATGTTCTTACAAAAGTTGATAGAGCTACCATGAGTGTAGGGCTTGAGGGTAGAGAGCCTTTTTTGGATTATCGTATCATAGAATTTGTTGCAACTCTTCCTTCTGATTTAAAATATAAAAATGGTGTTAAAAAACATCTTTTAAAAGAGATTGCACACAAATATTTACCAAAAGAGTTGATGGATAGACCCAAGATGGGATTTGGTGTACCTATACATGAGTGGTTTAAAGATGAGTTAAGAGAGTATTTTTTACATTATTTAAGTTATGAGAGGTTAGAGAAAGAGGGGATTTTTGATGCAAAAGAGGTTGTAAGGATTCGAGATAAGTATCTAGCAGGAGAAAAACAAGATATCTCAAATCTCTGGTCAATACTCATGTTTGAAATGTGGTATGAAAAATGGATGTAAGAAAAAAAAAGATTATATTTGTTATGCCATCATTGAGTGGAGGTGGAGCTGAGAGAGTTATGTTGAGCCTTGTTAAACATATAGATAAACAAAAATTTGAACCAATATTTGTTTTAATGAAAAAAGAGGGTAGATTTTTAAATTTATTGCCAAAAGAGTTAAAAGTAATTAATTTAAATTCATCTAATGCTAGATATGCCATCTTTAAAATTGCAAAAGTTATAAGGGATATTAAGCCCGATATTGTATTTTCCACTCTTGGTCATTTAAATCTTTTAATCGCTGTTATAAAACCATTTTTTTCCAAAGAGATTAAATTTATATCAAGAGAGTCAAATACAGTAAGCTTAGAGAATAGACAAGAGAAATATCCAAAACTTTTTAATTGGCTCTATAGAAATGTTTATAATAATTTTGATCAAATCATCACTCAAAGTAAATACATGAGAGATGATTTGATCAAAAATTTTGGTATAAAAAAAGAGAAAATTTTTGTTATTTATAACCCCGTAGACATAGAAGAAATTGATAAAAAGAGCCAACAGACAGGTGAGTGTATCTTGCCAAAAGATAAAATTAATCTCATTGCAGTAGGACGATTAACCCCTCAAAAAGGGTTTGATATACTAATTGATGCCTTGAGGTATTTAGATGATAGATTTTACTTGAGTATCTTTGGTGAATGAGATGATAAATCTGTTTTACAAGAAAAAATAATTAGGCTGGGTTTAATTGATAAAATCACACTACATGGTTTTTCTAACAATCCTTATCCATTTATGAAAAATGGCAATCTTTTTATATTAAGCTCACGATATGAGGGACTTCCAAATGTAGTTTTAGAGGCAAATGCATGTGGATTA
>VAPL010615645.1_pt1 | contig 11263 bp, 4 predicted proteins | sample 3395061 | NCBI WGS metagenome assembly VAPL01 (sample SAMN08290444, study PRJNA428436) | hydrothermal vent metagenome | isolation source: Deep-sea hydrothermal vent chimney 2 | place: Pacific Ocean: Juan De Fuca Ridge | depth 2182 m m
CCACGCTGGTGGAATAGTGACCGCCCCTTCGGACGCTGACGATACCGCGCCGCGGTACTTCGCGAGCGCGCCTCGCGTCACGCTGGATAGCGGCCGCTTCCATTGCTCCTTACGGGTCGCCATAACAGCGTCGCTGACATCGACGCTTATCTCCCGCCCTTCGGCGTCGATTCGAATCGTGTCACCGTCTTCGACCAGCGCAATTGGCCCGCCCACAGCCGCCTCAGGCGTTATGTGGCCGACGACAAAGCCGTGACTGCCACCAGAAAATCGACCATCAGTAACCAAGGCAACATCCGATCCGAGTCCCCGACCCATGATCGCAGCCGTCGGGCTCAGCATTTCTCGCATGCCGGGTGCGCCTTTCGGTCCCTCGTAACGCACAACAATGACGTCTCCGGCCTTGACCCGATCATCGAGAATTGCGCGTAGCGCGTCCTCTTCCGAGTGAAAAACCCGCGCCGGCCCTTCAAAGTGCAGGCCTTCCTTGCCGGTAATCTTCGCAACCGCGCCCCCGGGCGCAAGACTGCCATAAAGAATCGCCAGATGGCTGTCGGGCTTGATCGGGTTGGAGAAATCTCTGACGATGTCCTGACCGGAGGGATAATCTGCAACATCGACCAGATTTTCCGCGAGCGTCTTACCACTGACGGTCATGCAATCGCCGTGCAACATACCCGCGTCAAGCATGCGCTTCATCAGCGGCTGAATTCCGCCGATCGCAATCAACTCTGCCATCAGGAATCTGCCACTGGGCCTTACGTCTGCCAGTACCGGGGTCCTGATACCAATACGGGTAAAATCGTCCAGCGACAAATCGACCTCTGCCTCGCGAGCGATTGCCAGCAGATGCAGCACGGCGTTGGTAGAACCGCCCAGCGCGATAACGACCGAAATTGCGTTTTCAAACGCCTTGAGGGTCATGATATCGAGCGGTTTAATATCTTCACGAATCAAATTTACAACCGCTTCGCCAGCGCGCCGGCAGTCCGCGATCTTGTCGTCGGAGACGGCTTCCTGAGCCGAGCTGTTGCCGAGACTCATCCCCAGCGCCTCAATCGCAGAGGCCATCGTATTAGCGGTGTACATACCGCCGCACGCGCCCGGACCTGGAATGGCTGTCTGTTCGATCTCCAGTAACTCAGCGCCCGTCATCTTGCCGCCTGACCGGGCACCAACCGCCTCGAACACCGAAACAATGTCGCGTCGCTTAAGTCCCGGTCGGATAGTTCCGCCGTAGACAAAAACCGCGGGCCGGTTGAGTCGCGCCATCGCCATGACACAGGCCGGCATGTTCTTGTCGCAACCGCCGATCGCGACGATACCGTCGAAACCTTCGGCGCCCGTTACGGCCTCAATCGAGTCTGCGATGATTTCCCGAGACACCAGCGAGTAGCGCATGCCCGGAGTCCCCATGGAAATACCGTCGGAGACACTGATGGTGTTGAATATGACGCCTTTACCCCCGGCCTCGTTTGCACCGTATGCTGCTTCATCGGCCAGACCGGCAATGTGCATATTGCACGGCGTAACCATGCTCCATGTCGAGGCGATACCGATCTGTGGGCGTTGGAAATCGTCTTCTGAAAAACCGACTGCGCGCAGCATTGCCCGGCTGGGAGCCTGCTCATCACCATCGACAACAACGCGCGAATAGCGTCGCAGTTCTTTCTCGCTCATGTTTTGATCGGTGCTCCGTGCGTATTCCGCAGCCGCTGTATCGGGACCGAAGTCTAGCAGCAAATCAGCGATCTTGCGGTTCGTCGTCCCGGATCATTACGACACTGCGCCGAAACACGTCGGTCGCTGACCACTCCGCCTCACCGGTGAGTTCGATAACAAACGCTTCATCACCTTCTACGTCGTTATCCTGAACCAGGGGCACCAGAAGTCGAGCGGACCGCTGTCCGGGGCCGAACGTCACTGTACGATCGTTCGGTGCAAAGTAGTCGGCGCCTTCCGTTGCGGTAATATCCTCCACAGAAAAGCCGACGACCAGCAATGAATCGCCGGGATTGAAACGCACCAAATCAATCTGTACGGCGGGATCCGTTTCTCGGATCGATACCTGACCCGCAGCAAACGCAACGGTGTCCTGAGGAAGACCGGATTCAAAAACCCGTTGATCGTCATCTTCCAGAACGACAGTTACGGTCGCTAGTTCGAATCCGGCGAAATCCAATTGTCGAAGTCGCAACGTCGACTGCTGGTCAGCTTCACGCCGCGGATCCGAGGCCATGGTCATGGTCACGCGACCGCGCGCCTGACCCGCTGGAAATTGAATCAGACCGGAGTTGGACAACGTAAACTGACCTGCCGCCCAGGGTGATCGATTGCCACTGAAACCAACTTCGTCAAGGCGCAATGTCATCGAAGTGGCCAGTTCACGGTCGCGAACAAAGTCGACGATCACGGCACCACTGTCCTCGCGGAGAACGACTTTAAACGTTTCTTCGGCGAGAACCCCGGGCGAAAATGGAATGACTACCGTTGCCGCCGGCAGCTTGGAAAAATCCACCAACATCGGATCCGGGCCCGCGAGTTCTTGTCTGCGGACCTTAGCGACGTCAAGGAAAACAGCATTGCTGCCATCAGCTTCGGGCATCACCGCTGACTCCGCAAGGAGCACTGCCTGCGTCTCCGTTACATGCGCCTCGGGCGCCCGTGCAATCGGCGTGTCATTCTCGGTCGGATTCGGTGCACTGATTTCCGTCGCCGCCGAGTATCCTGGCGACGAATCCAGAAAGCCGGATCGATACGCGAACGTCGCGGCAAGGGCCAGGACTGCGACCAAAGCAATGACATATTTCCCAATGCCGGAAACTTGCTGTTCGGCAGCGAATGGGTCCGGTACCTCGACGACGAACGTTTCGTCACTGCTACCCTCAAGGGCATCGACAAACTCGCGCATCGAAGCAAAGCGTGTCACACGAGAATAGGCGAGGCCTTTCTTCAGTACTCGCCATTGACTGTCGTTAAGTACCGTCAACCGCTGCGGGTCCATGCCTTCCTGAGACGCTTCGGCGGCATTACGCGGTCCAAACACGCGATATCCGGCGAGCAGCCTATATAACAGACAACTGAGCGAGAAAACGTCGTCCGCCGCGACGGGCTCTTCGCCTGTCAGTACCTGCATGCTTGAATACGCCGGCGTCAGCGCTCCCAACACACCGGGATCGAATTCCGTGTCGATGTGCTGCTGCTTTACACGCGCGACGCCGAAGTCGAACAACTTCGCATCGCCGTTCGGCATTATCATGATATTCCCGGGTTTGACGTCGGCGTGCACGATACCGCAGCGATGTGCGTAATCCAGCGCCTCACCAATCTGCCGGACGATGCGAAACGCCGCGTCACTATCGATCTCGGAGGTGTCTTTCGAGTCGAGAATCTCGGCCAGACTGCGCCCGTCCAGCCACTCCAGTATCAGGAAGTGAAGATCGTCGTCGCGATCAAGGTCGATGAATCGGACAATATTCGGATGTGTCAGGCAGCGGCCTTTCGCAGCCTCTTGCTGCAGTGCTCGCAGCGCCTCGCCATTCTCCGCCAACTGTGGCGACAATACCTTGACCGCTACCCAATAGTCGTCGCTGCCAGCTTCGGCAAGGCGACGGTCCATTGCCTTGTAGACGACGCCCATACTGCCACCGGGTATTTCCTCCTGGAGCAAGTATCGATCGCGAAGCACGGATCCAAGCCGAACGCTCGATCTTGACCGCTTGTCATTCACCAGACCCGTAGGGAGCACCGCAGTGGTCCCGAAAATATCGTCCGCCGCCGGTTCCTCCGAAATCGGCAATGTCGTAGATCTTGCAGCCTGCGGAGCCGGACTCGTAACGTGTGCGGCCGGGCTGGTGGGAATTGTCTCACTCACATATCGGTCCAGCATGGATTTGACGAGCTGAAAGGTTTCTTTACGCAACGCACCGTCATCGTAGCGTTGCTGCAGAACTTGACGAACTTGCGCCTCGTTGCTGCCCGAGGTCGATAGCAGTCTACCAATTCCCTCCTGGATATCAGCCAGCATATCGACATCGTCGACTGTCGCGTGGAGCCAGTCATCGAAAGTCGCCAGTTGGGCGGCAATAGGTGAGTTTACGTTTTTTGAATCTGCATTCATAACATCCGGCAGTGTATAGCCGCCCGCCCCTCCAGACCCGGAACTGGTCGTCAAATTACCTTGCCCGGATTGAGAATGCCTCTCGGATCCAGCGCGCATTTTAAGGTTCGCATGAGCTCGATCTCACCGCTCCCTCGAAAGCGCGGCAAATATTCTCGCTTCAACCGGCCGACGCCATGTTCGGCACTAAAGCTGCCCCCCATATCCGTAACGAGCTCGTAAACAGCGGCGGTGACCTTCGCACCGTCCTGTGAGCCAACCGGCAATGCGACATTGTAGTGGAGATTGCCATCGCCAACATGACCGAACACAATGAGCTGTGCATCGGGTACAAGGTCAGCAAGCAGGCGATCACCGCGTCGGAGGAACTCCTCGATACGCGAAACCGGTACTGCAACATCGTGTTTAAGGGCCTCGCCCTCGGCACGTTCTGCCTCGGCGACAGAATGCCGCATTCTCCAGAATTCATCGGACTCCGCCGTGTTCTTGGCAACAACCGCATCGAGCAGAAGTTCCGCTTTCGCGGCATCGATGAGCGCGTTCTGCAGGCGCTCTTCATCACCACCGTTGCTAATCTCCGCCAGTACGTACCAGGGCGATCCGATCTCGAAGGGCAGCACGGCACCGGGTATGTGCTTCTCCAGAAGTCCGAATACGTAGGCGGATATCAGTTCAAAAGCGTCGATCGTATCGGCGAAAATCGTACGAAGAAACCCGAGTAACCGCACCGCATCGTCGCAGCTATTCAGGGCGATCAACGCCGAACTTTTCGGGCCCGGGTTTGGATAGAGCCTGAGAGTTGCCGCCGTGATGATGCCGAGCGTACCCTCGCTACCGATGAAGAGTTGTTTGAGGTCGTACCCCGCTGTGTCTTTCCTGAGCGAGCGCAAACTGCTCACCACGCTGCCGTCAGCGAGCACTGCTTCAAGTCCGAGCACCTGCGCACGAGCGGTGCCGTATCGCAGCACGTTGATGCCGCCGGCATTGGTCGAGAGGTTGCCGCCGATCTGGCAGCTGCCCTCGGCACCCAGGCTCAACGCGAACAGGCGATCTGCGTTTTCGGCGGCCTTCTGCACATTTTCGAGAATACACCCGGCCTCCACGTGCATCGAAAAATTTGCGGCATCAACGGCAACTATTGCGTTCATTCGCGCCAGCGACAAGACGACCTGGGTGCCCGACTCGTCCGGCACTGCACCCGCGCACATGCCGGTATTGCCGCCTTGCGGAACGACGCCGATGCCGTTGTCAGCGCACACTCGAACAACGGCCGACACCTCTTTCGTAGTGGCCGGCGAAACCACAATCGGCGTCGCACCCTGCACCTCGGCCCGCCAGTCGACGACGCGTGGCTCAATGTCCATGGGGTCGGTAGTCCAGCCTTTCGGCCCGACTATTTTTTTTAGTTCTTCAATGGGCATCATCAAAAATCGCCTGTTTGGAAAAGCTCGCCCAGTCAATGTTGCTCCCACACATCAGCACTACGACACTCTTGCCCCGCATCGAATCGTGCAACGGCCCGCGCAATGCTGCCGTCGCTGCGGCACAGGCGGGTTCGACCGCGATCCGCAGAGTGTGAAACAGGAACCCCATAGCCCGCCGCAACTGCTGATCGTCAACCAGCACGAGGCGATCAACATTTTCCTTTATTAGCGAAAACGAATACGGCATAGCAAAGGGTGCTCCCAGGCTATCGGCGATTGTACGCACCTCGTCGATGCCTTCCGGTGCACCGCTGAGAAAACTCCGATGCATCGCATCGGCACCCCGGGGTTCAACGCCAATGACCTCAACATCCGGACGCAGTTGCTTTATCGCATTGGCCATCCCGGCAATCAATCCTCCGCCACCGACCGGCACGATGATCGCGTCGAATTGCTCAACTTGCTCGCAGATCTCCAGCCCGATCGTGCCCGTTCCCGCTGCCACCGAGGGTCCTTCAAAGGGGTGCACAAGAAAACGACCCTCTCCGTCCTCAATGTTCTTCGCGACCTCGAACGCCCGATGCACATCATCGACCAACACGACTTCCGCTCCGTACGCTTCGCATGCAGCGATCCGTATTGGATTGGCAGAAGCTGTCATGACGACTTTCGCTGTGGTGCCAACCACCTGAGCTGCAAAAGCAGTCGCGATCGCGTGATTACCCGCGCTCACTGCCGTGACCCCCCTTTGGAGCGCCTCACGGTCGAGCCCGTACATTGTTGCCAGCGCACCGCGTGCCTTGAACGTGCCGGTTCGCTGCAGAAACTCGAGTTTTGCGACCACCCGCGCGTCGTCCGCCAGTTCGGCTTCCATCGCCGGGCAACGCACCACTGGAGTGCGCAGAATCTGTTCGCCAAGCCGCTCGCGCAACGTGCGAATCTCCTTAATTTTAGGTCCATGTACGGTCATTTGTTATGTAAAATACCACCGTGCGTATTGACTTGCGCCGTTCATAGGAGAACATTAGGTTGATGCAGCGAACTGTGGCAAAGAATCCGCCGTCGCGAAAGTCACCACGAGTCAGTGTATGGAGCTAGATGATCTGTCGCAATCCGGGATTCGGCGTATCGCCGACTATTCACCGTACCTGGACCAATTGGCCGGTCTTGCCCAACAAATGGGGCTACGACAGCGTAGCAACCTCACCCAAGTCGAAAAAGCCTTTCGCAGCCATTGGTCGCTGGGCCAGAATAGTATTCTCAGTTGGGCAGCGCTTGATCAAAGCATACTGATCCTGGTTGTGCCGCACTATGCGATCGCGGAGTATACAACTGCGCAAGACGGCACCATGCGCCCCCGGGTTTCCGCGCGATTCATCACCGAATTGATCTCCGGCGACCGGCAACTGTCACTTTCACAGATGCAAAAAGTTGCGCGACTGCTGGATGTCGAACCAACCAGTATCCCGCTGCGCGTTCCGCTCGACGGCAGCGCCGTCGAAACGCAGATTATCGAAAAAATGGTCCGCAAATACGGGATCAACTACGTACCCAGTCGTGCGGTAACCTTGTTTGACATCGTCGGCTTTGGTCTGCTCACGCCGTTTGAGCAAATGACGCAGCTGAACAGCCTCTCCTATTCGTTAAACTCCGCCCACGCGAAGATGCTGGAAGCGGACGTCAACATAGATTTCGCGCGATCATCGAGCGGCGATGGATTCTATATCTGGAATCGCGACGAAGGTCTGGAAGCCAGCGTTAATCTGTACCATTTCATGCATATCGTGCTCGCCGACAACGCCATCGCTCGCAGCAAGTCCACGTCAAAATCCGTGCCGCGATTGCGCGCCTGTTTCCACGTTGGTAGCTGTTACGAGTTTCATCAGGCCGAAGGCCTGAACCCGACGACGCACGACTTCATCGTCGGTGATGTCACGATTGAACTCGCCCGTATGATTGATGCCGCGTTACCCGGGCAAATCCTCGTCGGCGATTTTTTGGCCGACATCGAAATTGCGGACGACGACGGTGTGTTCCGGGTGCAGCCTAATGTAGACGCTGTGACCTTTCTGCAACGCGCACAGGGAAACTTGTCGCGACTCAGCGGAATTGTCCTGTCCGGCGAGCGCGTGACCGCGATCAAGTGCTACCTGACCGGCGAGAACGTTGGTGACGGACAGTTCAATATTCGGCGCTTAACTATCAAGGACAAGCACGGACTGTCGCGCGTCGCGTTCAATGCCAAGGTAAATATCTATCGGGAAACAGCGCAACCGATTCTACTCGGCATACAGGACAAGCGGCTACCGCAGTTAGTTATCGGTTGATAGCGGCAAAATAGCGGGCTGAATCGCCTATTGGTCGTGACGTCGGCAATAGGCAATGAGTGAGTTTTTGACGATTTTCGGTATGTCCCTATAAAGGGAGTAGTCATGCCGAAATCATCAACTTATGAAACTACAGCGCAGTGCGTATTTCTCGCCATATTAACCGGCACAATCTCAGCCTGCGGCGGCGGTGGCGATGGCGGCGAACCAGCACCTGCTCCCGTACCAGTGCCGCCCGCGCTAACCGAATTAACGACCGATAACCCCTCCATCAGCGAAGGTAACAGCGGTACAAGCCAGTTGGACTTTTCGGTTAACCTCGATAAGGCAGACACGTCAGATATTAGCGTCGACTATGCGACGGCAGACAATACCGCTACCGCCGGCAGCGATTACGTTACGACTACGGGTACATTAATCATCCCCGCAGGGAGCACTTCAGCAACCATCAGTGTAACGGTAACGGGCGACTTCGATGTAGAAACCGATGACGTTCTGAACTTGAATCTTAGCAATATTTCTGCAAATGCTACGTTGGGAACACCCAGCGCGACTGGCACTATCGTCAATGACGATTTCCCGATTGTTACTCTCGCTCCGGCAACCGTAGTGGAAGGCGACAACGGTACCACCGACCTGATATTCACCGTTAGCATGAATGTCGATGCAATCGGCGATGTAACAGTCGACTATGCCAGCAGCGATTTGCTGGCCGTTGCCGGAGAAGACTATACGTTAACCAGCGGCGTACTGATCATTCCAGAAGGCAGCGTTGCCGCAACCATCACGGTGCCTGTTACTGGTGAGATTTTTCTGGAAAACGATGAAACGCTGTCCATGGTCTTATCCAACCTGTCTGTTAACGCGCGGTTTGGAGTCGACAACGCCATCGGCACGATCATCAATGACGACTTCCCTTTCCTGGCTGTCGTTTCGAGCAGCGTCACCGAAGGTGACAGCGGCGTCGAGCCGCTGTCGTTTTCGGTTTCGTTGGCGGAACCCGCGCTTGGTGCCGTGATGTTTGACTACGCCACCTCGGACAATAGCGCTATACAACCCGTCGATTACTTACCGGCCAGCGGTACCCTAACGATTGACCAGGGTGACACAATTGCCACGATACCCGTCGATATCGTCGGCGATACTGTTGTCGAAGGCAGCGAAACGTTTTTCCTGACCCTGAGCAATGTCGTCGGCAACGCGACGTTAGATCCGACAGCAACGATCGGCGTGGGTACCATTAGCGATAACGATGCGGTTGCTCCCACCGAACCCACGGTTACCGTCAACTCCGCATCAGTCGTTGAAGGCAACACTCCCGATACCGTCAGTATGGTCTTTACTGTTTCGGTTTCGCCGACCGACAGTTCCTCCATTAGTTTTGACTACGCTACTGAAGACGTCGCCGGTGCAGCACTGGCTGGGACGGACTACAGTGCAAGCGGTGGCACACTGACGATCCCCGCGAACGCCGACAGCGGAGCAATCATAGTCAGTATCATCGGCGACGACGATATTGAAGACGATGAAATATTCAGTTTGCTGTTAAGCGGTATCAGCAGCAATGCCCGCCTGCATGCCCCGCAAGTGGGCGGGCTTATTGTGGATGACGACGACAGCACGCAAACGCAGCCTCGACTGAATATCAGCAATGCCACCATTTTCGAAGGCGATAGCGGCAGCGGCGACATGCAGTTTTCGGTCTCGCTGACGGAAGCAGCGACAAACGATGTCAGCGTCGATTACCAATTCGAAGATATTAACGCTGTTAACGGCAGTGACTATGTCGGCGCAGGCAATACAGTAACTATTATTCAAGGCGATACATCTGCGCTTATTAGCGTGCAAGTGCTGGGAGACACGCTGACCGAGGCCGACGAAACGTTTCGAGTAACCTTAAGTAATCTACTTGGCGATGCAACCCTCAATGATGCGGAAGGCATCGGGACGATTTTTACCGACGATCCGTTCGCCGCTATCGATATCAGTGATGCTGGCGTTCAGGAAGGCGACGCCGGTACTGTTGACATGACATTTACGGTGACTCTCGACGTTCAGGCTGCGGATACCGTAACGGTTGACTACACGACCAGCGATATCAGCGCGACAGGCGGTGATGACTACGTCGCTGTCACCGGCACCCTGGTTTTCCCGCCGGGAGACATTGAAGCAACCATAACAATTACCGTAAATGGGGATACTGACCTTGAAGGTGACGAGCAATTCAACGTTATTCTAAGCAACGTCTCGGCGAACGGGACATTAAACAATACTACAGCCATTGGATCGATCAGCAATGACGATGGATTCGGTTGGGGAATACCCTCGTTACTCGAACTGCAGGACGATTTCACCAGCGTTCATGGAGCGCAGATAACCACAGGTGCGAACGGCGACGCCATGGTTACCTGGAGCAAGAATATCCCGGATGATTTGATGACACGCCGCTTTTCGTCCGCGGGCATCTGGGAGCCAGCTCTGCGTGTTGATCGTCACCCCAGCGGAAACACCGTTCCAGTCACGGTGGACGGCAATGGAAACGCAAACATAGTCTGGTACAACTCCAATGTTTCGGCCAATCACTACGATGTCGGTGCCAGTACCTGGCTTGGTACCGTCGAAGTCCAGCCCGCTACGATTGACGGCGGCGTGCTGGGGCTGATAAGTACCGCCACGGATTTCAAACTGGCCGGTAATGAGGCCGGTGACGCGATGGCCGTGTGGAGAGAAGACTCACATCCCAATGGCAGTGCGGTAGATAACGTTTGGTACGCACGTTATACGCCGTTGGGAGGATGGCAGGCACCCGGTCTGGTCGAAAATAATACCGTGGCTCATGCAGATGCCCAGGACGTGGCGATGGACGAAGCCGGCAACGCCATTGTCGTCTGGCTGGAACAGGACGTCACGGTGTCCCATCTTTATGCGAATCGATATGATGCCGTCGCCAACAGTTGGAGCGGTCCACAGCTTATCGAAGATCTGGCGGGCTCCGCCCAATCACCCAGAATCGCTATCAACGCCAGTGGCGATGCGGTTGTAGTCTGGACACAGGATGGCACGGTATGGGCGAATCGTTATGATTTCGACCCCGGCATCGGTGCCGGCAGCTGGTTGATATTGCCCGAGCAGGTGCAGCAAACCGTCGGCAACAGTTTACTGCCAGACGTAACCATCGATGCAGCGGGCAATGCTATCGCGGTGTGGGTGTTGCAAGACATTGACGATGATGCCTATGCCAACCGCTTTGATGCCGGTACCGGTAGCTGGAGCGACGTGGACGAATCACTGGAAGCTGCGGGCGGTCGAGTTTACTCGATTTATACCCTCGCTTTTCACGGTATACGCGTGGCGGGCGATCCGTTGGGTAACGCCATTGTTATCTGGGGACA
>VAPL010139217.1_pt1 | contig 11250 bp, 10 predicted proteins | sample 3395061 | NCBI WGS metagenome assembly VAPL01 (sample SAMN08290444, study PRJNA428436) | hydrothermal vent metagenome | isolation source: Deep-sea hydrothermal vent chimney 2 | place: Pacific Ocean: Juan De Fuca Ridge | depth 2182 m m
ATTTTGAAAATAGACTAGTATTATTCGATACTTGCAGCTAATATTTAATGCAAATACACACAAAAGAGCTATAACTACTTATACTCAAAGTGGATTAAGGGGATTGAGACGTGTTTCAACTGAAACGCAAAAAACCGTCATTACTAGGAATAGACATAAGCTCGACTTCTGTCAAGGTGGTCGAATTATCTCAGACTGATTCCGGCTATCGCGTAGAAAGCCTGGCGGTTGAACCATTGCCTGCGAATGCGGTAACCGAAAAAAACATTCAGGATGTTGAAGCTGTCGGGGAATCCCTGGTTAAAGCTTTGAAGAAATCCGGATCGAAGTGCAAGTTAACCGCGCTGGCGGTACCGGGCTCATCCGTTATTACCAAAATCATTACAATGCCTGCCAGCTTATCTGACTCCGAACTGGAAACCCAGATTGAGCTGGAAGCAGACCAATATATCCCTTATCCGCTGGAAGAGATTAATCTGGACTTTCAGGTACTTGGGGCAACTCAAAATAACCCTGATACGGTTGATATATTACTGGCCGCTTCGCGCAGTGAAAACGTAGAGATGCGCACCGCCGTAGCAGAAATTGCCGGCCTCACAGCAAAACTCGTTGATGTAGAAGCCTACACCATCGAGAAAGCCACCAGTTTAATTTTGCCTCAAAACCCGTATACAGACGATCAGGAAGATTCAGACTCATTTGTCATTGCCGTACTCGATGTAGGTGCAACAATGACCAGCCTCAACGTTATTGAAAACGGCGAATTGATTTATACCCGGGAACAGGCATTTGGTGGCAAACAGCTCACTGAAGAAATTATGCGTCGTTACGGCTTAGCCTATGAAGAAGCTGGCAGACTGAAAAAAGCCGGGGGATTACCCGATAATTATATTCCTGAAGTACTGGAACCTTTCAAAGAAAACATGGCTCAACAGGTCAGCCGTTTTCTACAGTTTTTCTATACAGCAGGCCAGCACGAAACCGTTAATATGATAGCGCTTGCCGGTGGCTGCGCATCCATTCCAGGCATAGATGAACTGATCTCTGCACAACTTGACATAGAAACGATTATTGCCAATCCGTTTGCACAAATGGATTTATCTAACAAAGTTAACTCTCAGGCCCTGAGCAATGACGCACCCGCTCTGATGATTGCCTGTGGATTGGCCATGAGGAGTTTCGACTAATGGCTCAAATTAATCTATTGCCATGGCGCGAAGAACTTCGCAAAGAACAGACCAAACAATTTATTACAATGGCAGCTCTGGCTCTGGTATTTACCGGTTCATTGATTGCACTGATTCATATGAATATTGGTGGCATGATTGACCATCAAAATGATAGAAATAATATTCTTACCTCTGAAATCAAAAAACTTGATGAACAACTGAAAAAAATTCAGGGACTGGAAGACACCAAAGAAAAACTATTGTCACGGATGGAGATTATTCAATCATTACAGCAAAAACGACCACAAATTGTTCACCTGTTTGATGAAATAGTCAGAACCATTCCCGAAGGTTTACACATTGATGAAATAAAACAATCTGGCGACAGCATTACCATTAGTGGCATTGCCGAATCAAATGGTCGGGTTTCAGCATATATGCGAAACATAGATGCCTCTGAGTGGATGACGAAGCCCAAGCTTCAAATCATCGAAAGCACACGTAAGGATGGCCGCGGCAGTAAATTTGTTCTCATCGCTCAACAATCAGCACCTAATAATGATGCTGATAAAGCCGGGGGTTTATAAACCATGGATCTATCTAAATTAAATGAGTTTGATATCAATGACATTGATATCGATGACATCAAAAAAATTGGTAGTGCTCCAACTCCGGTTAAAGTTATTCTAATTATTGTGATCTGTTTAATTGCCGGCGGAGCGGGCATTTATTTTGACACCTTAACTCAACTTGACGAACTGGAAGCCGCTGAGAAAAAAGAGCAGTCATTACGCGTCACTTTTGATCAAAAACAAAGCAAAGCGGCTAACCTTGATGCTTATGCTCAACAGCTGGAAGACATGAAAAAGTCCTTTGGCGCACTGGTTCGCCAGCTACCGAACAAAACTGAAATCGAATCTCTACTCACAGATATATCTCAAACTGGAATCGCCAGTGGGCTTGAAATTGAATATTTCAAACCTGAAGGCTTATCGCCTAAAGAGTTCTACGCAGAGTTTCCGATAAAACTAAGAGTCACCGGGCGCTATCACCAGTTTGGAAAATTTGTCAGTGGCGTTGCCGCACTACCACGAATTGTAAACATGCGTAATATCAGCATTACTAAACCAAAAGACAAGTCCGGTGTACTGCTGCAAATGGAAGTCACTGCGGTCACTTATCAATACCTAGACGAAAATGAGGATGTTTAATAATGTCCTTTAAGCTTAAAAGTTCTCTGCTGTTACTGGTTTTTATATTAAGTGCGTGTTCTCAAAGCAATCAGGACTTAACTGACTTTATTGCAAAAACCAAAACCAAGCATTTAGGTAGCGTTCAGCCTTTACCCACGTTTGAACCCTATAAAAACTTCACCTATGCCGCAACCGAGTTACGAGATCCATTTGAAGCCGCATTTGAACCTGAAGTTGGCGAAACATCTGCCGATGTCAGTGGTTTGCGCCCAAGCGCAAACCGCCCGAAAGAACCATTAGAAACCTATCCATTAGATACATTAAGAATGGTGGGCATTTTAATACAGAATAAAAACACCTGGGGCCTGGTTAAAGATCCCAACAATGTTGTACACCGGGTTCAAACAGGTAATTACGCCGGCCAGAACGAAGGCCAGATTATTTCTGTCACAGAAAAACAAATAGACATTATTGAAATTATTCCTGATGGACTGGGAGGTTATATCGAACGTACCGCCTCTCTCGCCATTGGATCAAAATAAGAAAAGTATGGAGCAACCATGAACAGCCTATTAACAAGCATTTACAGCTCAATGAGGATAAGAATCATACTTAGTTTCATACTAATGATGCTATCAGGTTTTAATTTACAATCAGCGTATGCCAGCAACACTATTGAAGAGATCACCTACTCATCTCTGCCGGGTAACCGGCTACAGATTAATGTTCGTCTGACCCATGCCAGCGTCAAGCCACTAAGCTTTAATATCGACAACCCGGCACGTATTGCTTTTGATTTTAATAACACAAAAAGTCAGCTACCAAAAAGAAGACAGCAAATTAGTGTCGGTGTTGCACAGTCATTAACGGCTGTCACCGTTAAAGATAAAACCCGGCTTATTTTAAATTTGTCTGAAACCGTACCTTATAGAGTATCGGTTCATGACAATATTGTTTCTATTGAATTAGAAAGCGAAGCTGCTAATACCCTTGCCAGCAATAACACTGCGGCTAGTGGACGAATTGCATCCAGCTCAAATACAACTAATGACAGATCGGTAACCAAAATTGATTTTCGTCGGGGCGACAAAGGCGAAGGTAGAGTTTTACTGTATTTATCTGAAGCCAGCATCCCCATGGATATCAGCGAAGAGTTTGGTAAAATTGTCGTTAACTTCACCAACACCACCCTGCCAAAAGATCTCCACCAGCGCCTTGATGTTTTAGACTTTGCTACGCCGGTTAAAACTATTGACAGCTTCCAAATAGATGGTAACTCCCGCATTTTGATTGAACCGAGTAATAAAAACTTTACTCACCTCGCCTACCAGACTGATAAATTATTTACGATAGAGTTCATTCCGATATCTAAAGACGAACTGGAAGAGCAGAAAAAAGCCAAGTTTGGTTACACTGGCGAGCGTCTGTCATTAAACTTTCAAGATATCCCTGTACGTGCTGTTTTACAGCTGATAGCCGATTTCACTGGTTTAAATGTAGTGGTCAGCGACTCGGTTGACGGCAACCTGACTCTGCGCTTAAAAAATGTGCCATGGGATCAGGCTTTGGCCATTATTTTAAAAGCCAAAGGCTTGTCTAAACGTGAGTCGGGCAATGTTATGCTCATTGCTCCTAGTGAAGAAATTGCGGCACAGGAAAAAATCGACCTCGAAGCTCAGGCACAGGTGACCGAACTTGCACCGATTCGTAGTGCATTTTTCGAAATTAACTTTGCCAAGGTAACTGATCTGGCCTCATTGTTTGAAGGCAACGGTGAAGACGGCTCACTCAACCTGCTATCGCCACGCGGTAGCGTTATTATGGATGAGCGCACCAATACACTTATCGTTAAAGATACGGATACGGTTATTTCTGAAATCAGACGCACACTAACCAAGCTGGATATTCCGGTCAGGCAGGTATTGATTGAATCCAGAATCGTAATTGCGGTTGATGACTTCAAAAAAGAGCTGGGGGTACGCTTTGGTGCAACCTCTATTCAGGCCAATGGCTCTGATGGATTGAGTGCGACAACCGGTACAGCTGCCGGATCAGATACCATTGTCTCCAGTGGTATCTCAAATTTACAGGATAATGGCACGGTCTTTCCAGTGGACACACCGGTTGGCGCTGATCGATTAAATGTCAATATGCCGGTAATCGGTGCAGCGGGCAGTATCGCCTTTACCGTTCTCAGCGGAGGCAACTTATTAGACCTGGAACTTTCGGCTCTACAGGCTGAAGATACTGGTGAAATCATTTCCAGCCCAAGAGTTGTAACCTCTGACCGTCATGAAGCCTTTATTGAACAGGGTGTTGAAATTCCATACCTGTCAGCGACATCAAGTGGCGCAACTCAGGTACAGTTCAAGAAAGCCGTACTCAGCATCAAGGTGACCCCGCAGATTACGCCGGATGATCGGGTAATTATGGATCTAACCGTCAATAAAGATGCAGTAGGTCAGGTATTTGCCAATATTCCAAGCATTGATACCCGTCAGGTTACCACCCAGGTGCTGGTTAATAATGGCGACACCATAGTGCTAGGTGGTATCTATGAAACTGAAACACGTAACGAGCTGGATAAAGTGCCCGTTTTAGGCGACCTGCCATTAATTGGTGGTATGTTCAGACATACATTAGAAAGTATAGAAAAACAGGAGTTACTGATCTTTGTAACACCTAAAATCTTAAAAGATACGTTGAGCCTGTAAAATAACAGAGTCAGCACGGAGTTTAGTAATGAAACCATTGTTTATATTTTTCTCGACTGTCATTCTAGTCGCTATGCTAGCAGGCTGTAGCTCAGATGGCAGCCCATTTACAGAAGGTGGCAATCAATCAAGCGGCCCCATTAGTGATAAAAACTTTAACCTGTTTTTTGATGAAGTTAACCCTGCTGTAATAGACGACAATGGTGCACATGGTGGTGTACAAGTTGTTATAACTGTATTTGCAGGAGACAAATTCAATGCCAGTGTCAATGGCGGCACTGTACGCATTCAAACTGAATGGGGAATACTCGACTCAAATACCTGCCAACTGATACAAGGTTCGTGTACTGTTAACTGGACAAGTGACTCAGATTTTGCCTTTATACCACTAGATTTATTGAATACTTTTACTGCATATATAGTAGGTGAAGAGTCTTATGTAGACCTTAATGGCAGTGGCAATTTTGACAATGGGGATACACCAAACCCGGGTGATTCATACCTGAGAGATCTGGAAGAACCGTATTTGGATCTGGATCATAATGGATCATATACCGCAGGTTTTGATGAAATTATTGATATCGATAATAATGGCGTACATACATTAGGCGACAATTTCTTTAATGGTGCAAACTGTACTCATAGCACACTATGCGCTCCAAACAAAAGCAGCATCACTATTTTCGATATTGGAACGATTAATTTAGACGCTAGAGACTCAACCGCTCCTGCCTTATCCATTACAATTGATACGCCGGCAAACAACTCAAGTTTTACCATCGGCGCAAATATTAACTTTACCGCAACCGCGACCGACCCCGAAGATCTGGTAATAATAGGTACCAATAATCCTCAAGCAGGAAACAATATTGTATGGGTATCCGATATAGATGGAATATTAACGGGCAATAGCAATAGCATTAATATCAATACTCTGTCACAAAACACGCATACCATTACGGTAACGGTTACCGATAGCGATGGAAATACAGCTGAAGATATAATCGCTATCAATATCACCCCGTAACAATATAAATTAACTTATTTTAAGGCGGCACTAACGTAAAAGTGCTGCCTTTTTATTTTATCAAAATACACTATCTAAAATAAATAACGTAGCGACTCGATAGTTATAGAAAACCTCTATGCTACTGACAATAAGCAATAAGACAATCATTCTAATTTAATAAAGATCAACGACTCCATTTAGAAATGATAGACTCGCGTTAATTATGAAAACTCATCACAATATTTTCCTAATCGGCCCGATGGGTGCGGGCAAAACCACCATGGGCCGGCAAATCGCCAAACGTCTGAACATGGATTTTGAAGATAGTGATCACGCCATTGAAGCCCATACCGGTGTTGATATCCCATTAATCTTTGAGAAAGAAGGCGAAGCGGGTTTTCGTAAACGTGAAATGGCAATCATCGATGAACTGACTCAGCAAACACAACTGGTGCTAGCAACCGGTGGTGGCGCCATACTGGCGCAGGAAAATCGCCAGCATTTAAAAAATCGCGGCATCGTGATTTATCTGCACAGCGATATTAAACATTTACTTGAACGCGTAAAACACGATAAAAAACGACCATTATTACAAACAGCCGACCCCGCCGCTACGCTCAAAGAAATAATGAAAACACGCGAGCCGCTTTACCGTGAAACCGCTGATATCATCATAAATACCGGCCAACAGTCGATTCGTGCCGTAATAAACGTTATGCTTGGCAGAATAAAAGCTTATACAAAAAATACAGAGTTAAAATGATTTCGTTAAAAGTTAATTTAGGTGACCGCAGCTACCCCATTTGTATAGGGCAAAACCTGCTTGAACAAAGCGAGCTACTCACGCAACATATTCCCGGCAATAGCGCATTGATTGTCAGCAATGAAACGGTTGCACCACTATATATGGATGCGGTCGAAAAATCGTTAGAGGGTATTCGTTATAAAACCCTGATTTTACCCGATGGTGAAGAGCATAAAAACCTTAATGTTCTCAACACCATTTATGATGCATTGCTACAAAACAAGCTCGATAGAAATACCACTCTAATTGCATTAGGAGGTGGCGTGATCGGTGATATTACCGGCTTTGCCGCTGCCAGTTATCAGCGCGGCGTGCATCTGGTACAAATCCCGACAACACTACTGTCACAGGTTGATTCATCCGTCGGCGGCAAGACCGCCGTAAATCATCCGTTAGGCAAAAATATGATTGGGGCATTTTATCAGCCCAAAACCGTCATTGCCGACACCAGCACACTCAGCACATTGGAAGATCGCCAGCTCAGTTCCGGCCTTGCCGAAGTCATAAAATACGGTCTGATTCGCGACACAGAATTTCTACAATGGCTGGAACAAAATATCGACAAACTACTGGATCGTGATGCCGATGCACTGGCTTATGCAATCAAACGTTCTTGCCAGAACAAAGCCGACATAGTGGCAGCAGATGAAAGAGAAAGTGGACAACGGGCATTATTAAATTTAGGCCATACCTTTGGCCACGCCATCGAAGCAGGTATGGGTTATGGCGTCTGGTTACATGGCGAAGCCATTTCCAGTGGCATGGTAATGGCGGCTCGCCTGTCAAACAAGTTGGGCTGGATATCTGAAGCCGATATTGACCGAGTCACCAACCTGCTTGAGCGTGCAAATTTACCCGTTACCGCACCACGCGAAATGTCCAGTGATCACTTTCTTGATTTGATGTCACTGGATAAAAAAGTATCCGACGGCGTATTAAAATTAGTGTTGTACAAGTCAATAGGTAAGGCCGTAATTTCTAAAGACTATACTGATGCTATTTTAAGAGAAACCATCGCAGAAAGTTATTAATTAACGTTTACAAAGAGACCTACAAACATGCATCAAGGATATGATTTACGCAACCTCGCACCCTATGCATGCAGCGAAGCGACTTCACGTGGTCGCTTGCACCCGGAGCCCGATCCAGTGCACCGCACTCAATATCAGCGTGATCGGGATCGCATTATTCACTCCGCTGCTTTTCGCCGGCTTGAGTACAAAACCCAGGTATTCGTAAACCACGAAGGCGATTTATTTCGCACCCGCTTAACCCATTCATTAGAAGTCTCTCAAATTGGCCGTTCCATTGCTCGCGAATTGCACCTGCACGAAGACCTGGCAGAAACGATCGCCATTGCTCATGACTTAGGCCATGCGCCTTTCGGTCACGCCGGACAGGATGCTCTTAATCGCTGCATGAAAGACTTCGGTGGTTTTGAACATAATTTACAATCACTACGTGTTGTCGATGAACTGGAAGAAAAATACGCCGAGTTTCCGGGATTAAATTTAAGCTTTGAATCACGCGAAGGCATACTCAAGCATTGCTCAACTAAAAATGCCCTCGAGCTCGGTGAACTCGGTCAACGCTTTCTGGATAAAAACCAACCCAGCCTGGAGGCTCAGGCCTGTGATAAAGCGGATGAAATAGCCTACAACAATCACGACATTGATGATGGTGTACGCTATGGCTTAATCACCATCGAGCAGTTATTAGAAACACAACTTTTTCGAGAACAGCATGAAATCGTCATGCAAAAATACCCTGATATCAGTCACAACTGTTTAATTCATGAAGTGATTCGTAGAATGATTAGCCGCATGGTTGTGGATTTAATTGATACCAGCCGCATCGAAATTGAACGCTTAAAATTAAATCACCCGGATGATGCCCGCAAACAACAAAACTATGTTGTAGTTTTTAGTGATGACATGCAGCAACAAACACTTGAACTCAAACGTTTTTTAATGAAAAACCTATACCGGCATTATCGCGTGCAACGCATGACCACCAAGGCCGAAAAAGTATTAAGCGCATTGTTCGAAGCCTTTATCAATGACCAGAGTATTTTACCGCCGGATGCATTACTGCACTGTCACAATTTAAGAGACAAAATTGGTGACAATGGAATTGCCCGCGGCGTTTCAGATTACATTGCCGGCATGACGGATCGCTATGCCATTGTAGAATACGAACGTATTTTTAATCCGCGACAGTTATCTTTTGCTAACCTGATACCTTAAAAGACTTTCTTTATGGCTAAAAAAAAATCTAACAACAATATGTCAGCATGGGAACTTAACCAGCAAAGCATCGATTATCTGGGTGTAAGTAAGCAGCCCTTTGCTAATGAAATACTCACCGAAGAAAGTTTTTTTCAGTATCAGGCTCTCGACAAAATATCTGACAGTCTGGTTCATCAAGTTCAGTTCAGCGAACTATTACTACTTATTGAGGGCCCGAAAGGTGCAGGTAAAACCGCCTTTTTCAGGCAGTTTATTCAACTCGAAATAGCCAATACAAAAACCCTGGCCATTCAAGCTGAAGCCACTGACACGCTGATACAAGTTCAACAGAAAATGTCTATCCATCTGCAGGATTTAGGTGATGCAAACCACCTCGATGATAATTTAAAAAGTCTGCAAATGTTCGATCAAACGCCACTGGCCGTTATTAACAACAGTCATGTTTTAAGTGACACGACACTACAGGAACTTTTGCGCTACCAGCAATCTCTCAAGCAGGACCAGGATATCAGCTTGAAAATTTTGTTGTTTGCCAATACCGGCATGAGCGATACCCTGCAAAAAGTCAGCGACATACAGCCAGAGCAATTATATGTGCAGAACCTGCCGGTATTTTCACCCAAGCAGGCGAGTGCTTTCATTACACACCGTTTACGCATTGCCGGTTACTTTGGTGAGATTCTGCTTGATGAGGATGCACTCACACAGTTATTTAAAAGCTGCAATGGCACACCACTGGATATTATGGTGCAGTCAGCACCGCTAATTGATAAAGCAATCGTACGCATATTAAAACCCGACACCGGCGGCTGGAAAAAATATTTCATCGTGACGATTGTTTTAACCGTAATAACCGCTGGCGGATATGCGGCCTTTATGTATTTAAATAATGACAGTACCCACCAACTACAGGACGTGAATCTTGAGCCCGAAAATCAAATCATTACTCAGCAGGCTGCTAATGATGATGATGTTATTGAAATTCTTGAAAACGATAAAATTCAGAATGATATGATCCAGAACGATGACTTAAAGACTAACACTGAAAGTTTTACCACGCCTGACATCAACGCCTCAGAAAACATCCCAGATACATCTGCACCTATAATCGAACCGGCGAAAGAATTGGCTATTGAAACGACAGCGCCAGATTTAACCGATAACCTGACAACAGACACAGCAACTCCTGCTACCACCGTTAAAGAAGCACCGGTCACTCTCGACCCAAAACCCGCAAATATTAAAGCGAAAATTACCGCGCCATCAATCACTAAACCCGCACTCAATCCGACGCTTTTAAAGCTAAAAGAAATGGGTGTGCACGATGCATCCTGGTTATTACAACAGGATTCACAAAACTGGACAATGCAATTACTAGGCGCACGCGATCCGAAAACACTATTAAAATTTGCACAAGTTAATCACTTATCCAGCAATGCAACCTGGTATAAAACCTGGCTAAAATCCAGCCCCTACTATGTGATGATTTATGGCAGCTACATCAGCCGCGATGCGGCACGCGACGCGATTGCAGGTTTGCCTCCCAAGCTACGCTCACTCAAGCCCTGGGTTAAAAGCATCGCCGCCGTACAAAAAACACTTAAACAAAATTAATTTAATATTGGTTAAATCAATTTTGCCGGGTGTATCCACCTCCACCCGGTGTCTTAATGATTAAACAGTCTCCCGCCTTTAACTGACGGCTAAACTTAGGCGGGCAAATTTCTGCATTAATTAAATTTTCACCTACTTTCGCGGCATCATTTAATGTCCCATTAACACTCCAGGGTGCATGCTGACGTCTTTCGGTTAATAAAGTCACATGTGTGTCGCGTAACATCGTAAACGCACGCACAATACCTTCGCCACCTTTTAACTCACCATTACCTGCAGAATTTTTTCTTAGCGCATATTCATTAATTCGTAATGGATAATTCATTTCCAGCACTTCAACCGGCGTATTTAACGTATTGGTCATATGTGTCTGCACGCCGCTTAGGCCTGCATACAAACTGCTCGCGCCCATACCACCGCCAATTGTTTCATAATAATCCCAGGCCTTACCACTGGCACTTTGTCCAGATCCCATCGCCAGATTGTTCATACTGCCA
>VAPL010587603.1_pt1 | contig 11249 bp, 13 predicted proteins | sample 3395061 | NCBI WGS metagenome assembly VAPL01 (sample SAMN08290444, study PRJNA428436) | hydrothermal vent metagenome | isolation source: Deep-sea hydrothermal vent chimney 2 | place: Pacific Ocean: Juan De Fuca Ridge | depth 2182 m m
AAAAAACCAGCTAAGACCAATGCGCTACAAAACAGTAGTGATAAAAAAAATTCGTTAACGTCTACTGACAAGGTTTACTCTATACAGGCAGGGATGTTTTCCAGCGAAACAAATGCCAATAGTTTTATTGAGAAACTCGCAGCTAAAAAGTTCGATGCCTATTTAAGCAGTTTTGTATCCAGTTCAGGCGCAGTCAAATATAATGTCCGGGTTGGCCGGTTTGCGCAACGCGATCAGGCGCGAGTATTATTAAAAGACTTTCAACAATCTTTTTCCTCACCGGCATATGTGGTTATTTCGCAGCCATAATATTTTAATGATTTATGTATAAGCTTATTTGCTTTGATCTTGATGATACGCTGTGGCCGTGTATGCCTACTATTGTGCAGGCTGAGAAAATGCTCTATAACTGGCTGCAACAACACAAACCGGCAATTGCTCAAGCTTACAGCAGTGATCAGCTGCGGGAAAAACGTCAGCTATTAATGAAGCACCAGCCCGCATTAATGCATGATTTATCCGCAGCCCGGCGGGTGCATTTAATGCAGCTGGCTGATGAGTTCGGTGATACAACTGAGTGGGTAGAAAGCGCGTTTAATATTTTTTATGAAGCTCGCCAGAAAGTCAGACTATTTGATGATGTGCTGCCGGTATTAACGGCATTGAAATCACAATACACTTTAGCCGCACTAACCAATGGCAATGCCCATATTAGCAAAACCGGTCTGGCGACATATTTTGATTTTCAGATTTCAGCTGCAGATGTGCAAGCAGCAAAACCGGACCCGGCGATGTTTATCCGTGCTATGCAACAAGCCCGGGTCAGTGCTGAGCAAACCCTGCATGTTGGCGATCATCCGCTGCATGATATTCTGGGGGCGCACAATGCGGGTATCGATGCGGTGTGGATCCGGCGTTTTCAGCAGAGCTGGGATCTAACCGGTTTAAAACCGCTACAGCAGTTTGACGATTTACAGCAGCTACAAAAGTGGTTAATACCACATGCGGTTTAACCTATCCGGCACTTTACTATATAATGCGCAACTCAAATAAACGAAACCAGTAATTTCATGAAGTATAAAACCGACGACCTACGAATTTCCGGCCTCCAGGAAGTGTTACCTCCAGAAGAACTCCATCGGGAGTTTCCAATTAGTGAAGTAGCATCGGATACGGTGCATACAACACGTCAGGCGATCCATGAGATTCTACTGAGTGATAGTGATCGACTGCTGGTGATTGTAGGGCCGTGCTCTATTCACGATACTAAAGCCGGACGTGAATATGCGAAACGCCTGAAACCTCTCATCGATGAGCTGGCTGCAGAACTGTGCATTGTCATGCGAATTTATTTTGAAAAGCCCCGCACCACGGTTGGCTGGAAAGGTCTGATCAATGATCCGCATCTTGATGACAGTTTCAATATCAATCACGGTTTGCGTCAGGCGCGTAGTTTGTTGCTGGATATTGCCGATATGGGGATTCCCGCAGGCACCGAATACCTGGATTTAATCAGTCCGCAATATATTTCAGATCTGGTTAGCTGGGGTGCGATTGGCGCACGGACGACTGAAAGTCAGGGGCACCGTGAACTGGCATCCGGTTTATCCTGCCCGGTGGGCTTTAAAAATGGCACCGATGGCGGCTTAAAAGTCGCTGTTGATGCGATACAGGCTGCCTCACGCCCCCATGTGTTTATGTCATTAACCAAAAAAGGCCGGTCGGCAATTTTTTCAACCACGGGAAATGAAGACTGCCATATTATTTTACGTGGCGGTAAGTCACCTAACTATGATGCGGCGAGCGTAAAACAGGCAACTGATCAATTGCAGGCCAGTGGCCAAAATATGCACCTGATGATTGACTGTTCTCATGCCAATAGTGAAAAAGACCATAATCGACAAATTGCGGTATGTGCAGATGTGGCAACTCAGATTAAAGCCGGTAACCATAATATTATGGGGGTGATGCTGGAAAGTCATCTGGTTGCGGGGCGTCAGGACGTAAAAAATAAAGATAATCTAACTTACGGGCAAAGCATCACTGATGCCTGTATTGCCTGGGATGAAACGCAAGCTTTATTGAGACAGCTGGCAGACGCGGTGCGTGCCAGACGTGGAGATTAATTGAAGTTGCGCCAATACACGGCGCGCTGTGCTTTATTTTTCTAAAGTAGAACCGTTAACCGGTTCTACTTATTTAATGAGCGATTCTGACAACTCATATTTCCACAATCCTTAGTGCAGTTAACTTCTTGATCCATCAACATTTTTTGTAGCTGGTCGCGGTTTACAGTTTTAACCGAGCGGCCGGTTTTGGTGTCCAGTAACCGTAGGCTCAGGTTCGGGCAATCCAGCAATGTTGTGATTAAATCATTCATGATTAGTCCTTTAGTGTGTCTAAATGAGAATTATACTCATTAAATTTTATTAATCAACTCAGTTTATTGACTGACGTCATCAATCAACTGTATTAATAGGCGAGTTGTCCAGCCAGGCATGTATATTATCTACGACTTTGTTGGCAATTAGCTGGGCATCCTTCACATTATCAGCACTTAACCCCGGGACATTGCACACAACTACGTCGCGTTCGCGGGCAGCGACAATATCAATATGGTCAAAATTTTCACCTGCTGCAACAATCAGTTTTAACTTATAGGTATCTTTAATTGTTTTAGCATCAATCGGTGCTTTGGTGCTGACAATGACATCCGCACGCCAGCAGCGCTCTTCAATTTCATCTGCGCCCAGTTCAACATATTCTAACCAGGCGAATTTTGGCAGGTCAATCGGCGGAAATTCAGGATGGCCTTCAAGCTGGCCGCTGTCGACCAAAACTATATTCATTTTAAAATCACTTTATATATAAAATCGCAGATTGTATGATGGCACAACTTAAACATCTTTGAATAATTAAAAAAATTATGAGCATCATATTAAAATCCGACAAGCTTGATCAGGTTTGTTACGACATTCGTGGCCCGGTTTTACAGGAAGCTAAACGCCTGGAGGAAGAGGGCCACAGTATTACCAAACTTAATATCGGTAACCCGGCGCCGTTCGGTCTGTGTGCCCCGGATGAGATTATTCAGGATGTGATGCGCAATCTGGTGAATTGCCAGGGCTACTCCGATTCAAAAGGGGTTTACTATGCGCGTAAGGCGATTATGCAAAACTGTCAGGAAAAAGGTTTTCCAGCAGTGGATGTCGACGATATATTTATTGGTAACGGGGTAAGTGAGCTTATCGTTATGTCAATGCAGGCGTTATTGAATAATGATGATGAAATGTTAATACCTGCACCGGACTATCCCCTATGGACGGCGGCGGTGAGTCTGTCAGGTGGTAAACCGGTACATTATTTATGTGATGAAGAAAATGAGTGGCAGCCGGATATTGCCGATATTGAAAGTAAAATCACTGATAGAACCCGTGGTCTTGTGATTATTAACCCTAATAATCCGACTGGGGCGGTATATACAAAACAGACGCTGCTGGCACTAATCGGTATTGCACGTAAACATGACCTGGTCATATTTGCCGATGAAATTTACGATAAAATTATTTACGATGATGCACGGCACATAGCACTGGCATCACTGGTTGATGACTTACTAACAATCAGCTTTAACGGCTTATCAAAAGCTTATCGGGTTGCCGGTTTTCGAGCGGGCTGGATGGTAATCAGTGGCGCCAAAGATCATGCCCGTGATTTTATTGAGGGTATGGAGTTATTGGCGTCGATGCGCTTATGTTCGAATGTGCCGGGTCAGCATGCTATACAGACATCACTGGGTGGTTATCAGAGTATTAACGACCTGGTAGCACCCGGTGGGCGACTCTATGAACAGATGGATTACAGCTGGAAAATGTTAAATCAACTGGACGGGGTGAGTTGTGTTCGCCCTAAAGGTGCGCTGTATTTATTTGCAAAGCTAGACCCTGAAAAATATAAGATTGATGATGATGAAAAATTTATTCTGCAGCTATTACAGCAGGAAAAAATATTGCTGGTGCAGGGCACGGCATTTAACTGGCCGAAAACAGATCATTTCCGGTTGGTGTTTTTATCACGGCGTGAGGACATGGAAGGGGTGATGGAAAAAATGGATCGCTTTTTAAAGAACTACCGGGAAAGTTGTTAATAACTTTTACATCAGGATGGATCTATTGGGTTTATGCTTTCAAACGTATATATTAAGTTTAATCAAATTTGTATTTCCGCGCACCTCTAGCGGAAATTTGAAATCAGTGGTTCAAGTCGTTTGCTGGCGATAAATACACTGGCTACCGGTAATATATCAGGGTGTTTTTTTATCTGCTGTTGCCAGTATTATAAGTGAAGTAAGTGAGTTATTGCAGGGACTCAATAAATACAAAATCATCTGCTTTGCACGATTTAAGTAAGGTTACATCAGTAATGGCATGTGCCCAGATATTGGTTCTGCTTGCCAGTCTAATTTCATCGCCCACTGATGCAGGGGTTTTTCCATAGCCAATTGCAATGCAGTTGCCTTCAGTCCAGAAAGCAATTTCGCCAGCTTCAATAACATCTTTAGCGTCGTCTTCTAACTCAGCCATAACCGGTGTTTCAAAATAAATTTCCTCACCCCAGGTTTGTGCCTTTGAGCCAAATGGTAGAGCATCTTTTACATTGCGTGCGGTGGGTGTGTCGAGAAGCCTGGCTTCAATTCTTACTTTGCCGATGGTGATTAATATTTTATTGCTCATGTTTAACTCTATATTTACTGCTGCTGTATATGGGAGGCCTGAGCGGACGTTTTGCTGATTGCAGAAGACTCTTCGCTGGCGGCAGCGATTATAGCAGCTTCATCTGAAGATTTCAGATCAGGGCTGAAGGCGGGTTATGCTCCAATGCCCGGCATCATTCTGAGTATAGGTAAAGCGATCATGCAGTCGATTTTCGCGACCCTGCCAGAATTCAAATGCGCCGGGTATTAATCTGTAGCCGCCCCAGCTTTCTGGCCGGGCCACTGCACTGGTATCGGTGTTGTGTAATTGTTGAAGTTTATCTTCAAGTGCCTGTCGAGATGCAATGGGCTGGCTCTGCTCAGATGCGGCGGCACTAAATTGACTGGCAAGCGGACGTGAATGAAAATATTCTTCGGCTTCTGAGCGGCTGAGCTTTTCAACTGTGCCCTGAATTTTTACCTGGCGGTCAAAGTCACGCCAGTAAAATAATAAACAGGCCAGCGGGTTATCTGCAAGTTGCCGGCCCTTATGGCTGGCGTAATTGGTGTACCAGCAAAAGCCTTTTTCATCGAGTTGTTTGAGTAGCACAATGCGCGCATCAGGCATGGCATTGTTATCGGTGGTAGCCAGTATCATGCTGGTAGCATCTTTTAGTTCAGCGTCTTTGGCCTGTTGCAACCAGAGTTGCATTTGCTCAAACGGGTCAGTGTTGAGTTGTTTACGGGTTAAGCTACTGTAGTCATATTGGCGGCGGGTATCGGCTAATGTAGTCATAGTTTTTCAGGTGTTTTGAGTTAAAAAAAGCAAGCTTACTGTTGTGTTGTTTTAGATGTATTGATTTGTGCTAAAAAGATAATAAATTTTCTGCAAATAAATGTGAAGTTAGGTAAATCAAGATCACTTGCTCTCGTTAATTACCGGTGCCTTATATTAAGAAAATAAATTTAATTTTTTATTCATTAATTTGCGGACAAAATACTTTTATCTTTTAAACCTCAACGGCATATAAATCATGCTCACTCGAATCGGTAATTTTCACATCAATTAAAGTGCCGGCTTCATATTGTTTATCAGAGTCAACAAATACCAGTCCGTCAATTTCCGGTGCATCAGCCTTACTGCGTGCAATAATGCCTTCTTCGTCAATATCATCCACTATAATCTGCATTGTCTGGCCGATTTTTTTACTGAGCTTACTGGCACTGATTTCTGCCTGTAATTCCATAAAGCGTTGCAGGCGGTCCTGCTTCACATCTTCCGGAACCTGTTTGGCAATGTCGTTGGCTGTCGCGCCTTCAACCGGTGAATAGGCAAAGCAGCCTACCCGGTCCAGATTTGCCTCTACCAGAAAATCTAATAGCTCCTGAAAATCATCTTCGGTTTCACCGGGGAAACCGGCAATAAAAGTGCTGCGCAGTGTTATATCAGGGCAGATCTCCCGCCATTTTTTTATCCGTGCCAGTACATTTTCAGAGCTGGCTGGGCGCTTCATCGCGCGCAGCACTTTATGGCTGGCATGTTGGAAGGGAATATCCAGATAGGGCAGAATTTTACCTTCAGCCATTAGGGGAATAACCTTATCAACGTGTGGATAGGGGTATACATAATGCATGCGGATCCAGATGCCAAGTTCCCCCAGGTGATTAGCCAGATCTTCAAACCGGGTTTTTATCGGCCGGCCATTCCAGAAGTCAGTCTGGTATTTCATGTCTACGCCATAGGCGCTGGTGTCCTGAGAAATAACCAGTAACTCTTTGACCCCTGCATCAACCAGATTTTCGGCTTCGGTCATCACTTCGCCAATCGGGCGGCTGACCAGATCACCGCGCAGTGATGGAATAATGCAGAAAGTACAACGATGATTACAGCCTTCGGAAATTTTTAAATAAGCGTAATGTCTGGGTGTGAGCTTAATGCCGGCGGGTGGAATCAGGCTGGTATAAGGGTCATGCACAGGGGGTAAGTGCTGGTGCACGGCTTGTAATACTTCATCAGCTGCATGCGGGCCGGTAACCGCTAGCACCTGCGGATAGTTATTAGATACGATGTCGCCTTTTGCTCCCAGACAGCCGGTGACAATGACTTTGCCGTTTTCATTTAAGGCTTCACCGATTGCGTCCAGCGATTCTTCCACCGCGTCATCAATAAAACCACAGGTGTTTACTACCACAATATCCGAGCCTTCATAAGACGGGCTGATCTCATAACCTTCGGCACGTAGTCGGGTGATGATCTGTTCTGAATCGACCAGTGCTTTGGGGCAACCAAGACTGATAAAACCGACTTTGTGGGGTTGTTGTTGAGTGTCATTGTCTGTTTTTGATGTCATGGTACGTCGCTGATTCGGGTTTAATAAGAAGGCTATTTTAACAGCATGTGGCTAATATTTCCCACAATGTGACCGGTTTAACAAAACTTTATATTGCTGACTTGGTGATAGCCAAACAATGAGATAATAAATACCAAGCTAATGCATGATGCAGATGGGGTTTGCAATAGCCATATTTTCAGGGAAAATAAAGGGCAAATCAATGATCGTAGAATCAGTTAAAAACCATGCTGTTATGCACAGTACTGATTTTGTACAAGGCTTAGGTTTTTTAAAAAAACATTCACTCCCACAGGCATTGCTTAAATTTCAGCTGGCGTATGATGCGGTGGCATATAGTGATATTAATCATAATAAATATGCATCGTATTGTGGGCTAACTCGCGTACTTAATGGTGATCGGGCCGGGGTGGAGTTATGTCGTGATGTCGCCCGTCGGGAAAATAAAGATGGCGATGTCTTTCTAAATCTGGCGTTTGCTGAATGGCATCTGAAAAGTCGTAAGCGAAGCATTGGTGTGCTGAAAAAAGGCCTGATAATTGATCGCAGGCATACTGGGTTAACGCGTTTTCAGAGTCATCTTGGAAAGCGTGGCAAGCCGGTGTTGTTTTTTATTTCCAGAGATAGTTTCTTAAATAAAGTGCTGGGAAAAATGGTACATAAAAAAGACAGCAGTGCAGAAAAACTCAACTATCAGTGGTTACTGTAATTTAATAATGTGGCGGTGGTGTTTCTTCATCCGTTGATAAAATATTATTCTCACCACTGGACTTTAATTTTTCATCAAGCATTTTTACTTTTTCAACTACCGCGCTGAGCAGCTGGTCCTGTACGTAAATAGTTTTATCCAGCGATAAAATATGATCTTCCTGATGGGTCAGGCGAATCTCCAGATCGATAATTTTTTCGGCAAGTAAATTCAGTGAGTCAGTCACGAAATTTCCTCAGCGTGTTTCACCCATAACGCTGTGGCCCCTGCAACCCCCGCCGGCATAGCAATTAAATTAAGCAGCGGAATACTGGTGCATATCATTACTCCGCCGCCAAAGCCAAGTGACAGGCTGCGTTTTGACATGGCCTGTTTATTAATATCTTTAAAAAACTTATTGTGATTGGCCATTGGGTAATCCAGATATTCTAGTGACAGCATCCAGGCCCCAAAGACAACCCAGATAAGTGGTGCCGCAAAGTTAATCAGCGGGATGAATGTCAGAATGAATATCAGAATCCACCACTTGCTAAAATATATAAACTTGCTAAGTTCGGATGCAATGCTGCGCTTAATCATTTCGGATGTTGGAAAGCCCGAACCGTTATCAATGGGCTGGCCGGTTAAATGCTTTTCGACTTTTTCCGCCAGTAAGCTGTTAAAGGGGGCGGCAATCAAGTTGGCAATAAAAGTAAAACTATAATAGACAACCAGTAGAATCATTAAGGCAAAAAATGGCCATAACAACCACACAAACCACATAAGTAAGCTTTCTAGCCAGCCCAGCCATCCCGGCCATCCGGAAAAATCCGGTAACAGACTGTTCATCCACTGGTCAAATTTAGTAAATAAATACCAGGTTGCGCCACCGAATAATACGATGTTGATACTTAAAGGAATAACGACAAAGCGGCGTAATCCGGGCTGTGCGATTAACTTTAAGCCGTTGAAAATGTGGCCAAAGCCGCTGAATAAGTTGCCGATCATGGTTTTCCTGCTTTAAAAATGTTTGTGTAAGTGCTTGAAGGCGGGTTTAAAATATGACGACGTGCATCATCTGGTTTTTGAGTCAGATACCACCCCGCGCATCGCTAACAGCGCGCTACCATAACACGCTTCGCTATATTCTGTCTGCCGGAGTTTAACACCTAACCGTTGCTGGCGAATCTGTGTCCATGGCGCATTTTCGCTACCACCGCCGGCGCTGAAAACCTGCGTTGGGTAGGGTGCGCCCAGTTGCTGAAGTTTGTTATAACCGTCAAGCTCTATCTGGCTGATGCCCTCTAATATACCTTGAAAAAACTCGGCATCAGATCCGGCTTCAGGCAACAGACGGGGTGCAAAATTCGGGTCGTTAAGCGGAAATCTTTCGCCGTTTTGCAGTAGGGGATAATAGTTTAACCGGGTTGGTTGATCGGGTTTTACAAGCGGAGTTAATGCGGCCAGCTGTTGCGAAGTAAAATAGTGAGCCAGCACTGCGCCGCCACTATTTGATGCGCCACCGGCTAGCCAGTAATCTCCAAGCTTGTGACTGTAAATGCCGAATTCGGCAGACGTTACTGGTCGCGTAGATACTATCTTCAATACCAGAGTGCTGCCGAGTGAGGTTACGGCATCGCCGGGTTGACTGGCTCCGGTAGCGATAAAGGCGGCAATGCTATCGGTAGTGCCACTCACTATTCTGCAATTTGAGTTGAGCTTTAACGGGCTGAGTGCAGCCGGGTTTACAGAAGCAATAATCTGACCCGGTGCTACAACGTCGGGCAAGCGGCTAATATTTATATCCAGTTGTTCAAACCAGTGTGGCCAGCAAGATTGCTGGGGGTCGTAGCCGGTTTTAAGCGCGTTGTTGGCATCGCTAATATCAAAGCGTCCGCAGAGCTGCCCTACAATCCAGTCTGCCTGATGCAGGAAATGTTTTGCCTGTGGAAACTCTGCCTGTAGATAAAGTAGTTTTGCCAGACCTGAGCTGGCTCCATGAGCGGCGTTATCAGCTGGTGCGATAGCGCTGATGCGCATTGCCTGCTGACGACAGGATGTGTCGTTGTACATCAGAGCCGGTGCTAATGGTTTGCCCTGAGCATTGCAAACTAGCACCGTACCCGAAGTGCCGTTAACTGAAATGGCTTTGACCTGCTGTGCATCAATATGCGTGAACAGTTGGTTAAGTACATCCTGAGTAGCCTGCCACCAGAGGCTGGCATCCTGAGTAATATGGTGATGCTCGATCAGCGGTGGCACAAGTGCCGCTTTGCAGGTATGCAACAATGTGCTGTGCTGGTCGATAGCACAGGCACGAACACCTGAGGTGCCAATATCAATGCCGATGTAGAGTGAGTTTGAATTCATCGGTGCCAGTGGTTTCGGGCCGGGGCCATTTTCAAACAGTCATTCTGAACCGTAATTCAGGGTAGTACTACATGTTCAGGTGCCACCCAGCCGTCCTGTCGATGTTCCGCTATGACGGTGGTATAGACGCCACCACGTACATTAAATTCAGCGGTAATACGCATAAATCGTGGTTCGGTGGCGGCGACCAGATCGCTTAATATCTGATTGGTCACATCTTCATGAAATGCACCTTCTTCACGAAAAGCCCATATATATAGCTTGTAAGACTTCAGCTCAACGCACTTGTGGTCTGCAATATATTCCATATTGATTGTTGCAAAGTCAGGCTGGCCGGTTTTAGGGCACAGGCAGGTAAATTCAGGCGTGTGAATGCGAATGGTGTAGTCGCGCTCTGGGCGGGGGTTATCGAAAGTTTCTAGTTGTTTTGTTGGTTGTGTGCTCATGCTGTGTTCTCTGCTTGTTTCATTGTTAAATAGTGGCTTCAACAGGGTGTGTGTTATCCGCGGTCAGTTGTCAGGGGTTACGGAGTCAAATTTGATCTAAATTATCTTACAGGATGATTTAAACCGATATATGAAATTTGACTCAGACCCCTAATAACTGGGATCTATGGCAACCTCTTTCCGTAACTCGCCATTCAACTAGCCGGTGTTTAAGATATTAATGTAAATTTTGGCCGCATTATAACGTGAAATTGATATACTAGGCGGCTTGAAAATTAATGACCAAAAAAATAACTAACCGTACGGGCAATAAATGCGCTTAAGCAAAATCAAATTAGCGGGCTTCAAATCATTCGTCGACCCCACTACCATTGACTTTCCATCCAATCTGAACGGAATCGTTGGCCCCAATGGCTGCGGTAAATCCAACACCATTGATGCGGTGCGCTGGGTTATGGGAGAGTCATCTGCCAAGCACCTGCGGGGTGCATCAATGGATGACGTTATCTTTAGTGGTTCGTCTTCGCGCAAGCCGGTAAGTCAGGCGACGGTTGCGATGCAAATAAGCCTTTATTCATTTATATTCACGTACCTTTTTGTGACACGCTCTGCTATTACTGTGCCTGTAATAAAGTCATCACCAAAGACTATTCTAAATCACTGGAATTTATCCAAAACCTGAAAAAAGAAATGTCCTTAAT
>VAPL010524724.1_pt1 | contig 11239 bp, 6 predicted proteins | sample 3395061 | NCBI WGS metagenome assembly VAPL01 (sample SAMN08290444, study PRJNA428436) | hydrothermal vent metagenome | isolation source: Deep-sea hydrothermal vent chimney 2 | place: Pacific Ocean: Juan De Fuca Ridge | depth 2182 m m
CTCAGCTCTGCCTGCAACAGCGCGTGACCGTGCTCCAGCAAACTCGGCCGCGTTAGCTCCAACACCCTCCGCCGCGCCGCGTCCAGGCGCTCGGCTACACCTAGAAATTCGGCGTTCCAGCTGCGAATCGTTGCCCGAGGCGCCTTTGCTTTCAGCGCCGCATTGCGCTGCTTAAGTGCGCGCCGAAACCGTCGCCAAACAAGAATATATTCGTGTTCCACGTGGAACCCCAACCAGTCGAGAAACCGCCGGCGCAACTCCGGCCCGCCCGCGATCAGGTTGTGGATCTCGGGGTCGATCACTTGCAGCGGCAGCGCCTCCGCCAACGATGCCGCCCCCACGCCGCCCTTTCCACCAACTCGAACCTCAAGGCCCTCGCGACTGTTTCGCACGCCCATCGGCACCGTGACCCCTTGCTGTTCTACTTCGCCAAAGAGCACGAACTCCGTTTCGCCATGCCGGGTCAGGCTCGCCGCATTCGCCCCTCGAAACGATTTGCCCCGGCCCAGATACGCCAACGCCTCCAGAAGACTCGTCTTTCCGGAGGCGTTTCCACCGTGAATCAAGTTAAACCGTGGCCCGAATTCCAGCTCCGCTTTTTCAAGGCACCGGAAGTTGCTGGCCCGAAAAAAGCGAATCATCGCGCCGCTCCCGTCTACAGACGCATCGGCATTACCACAAACGTGCAATCTTCATTACCGGGTTCCCGGATTAGGCAGCTTGAGTTACTGTCCTGTACGGACAGCGTTACAGCATCCCCCTCTACCGCATTCAGCGCGTCCAGCAGGTAGTTGACGTTGAAGCCGATCTCAATATCCTCGCCCGCATAATCAACGCTCAACTCTTCCTCTGCCTCTTCTTGTTCCGGGTTGTGCGCCTGAAGCACGACGCCGCTGTCTCTTATAACCAGGCGGATTCCGCGGTACTTTTCATTTGACAGGATCGCCGTACGCTGCAGCGCGGCCCTGAACTCAGATCGATCTGCTTTAAGCTCGTTCGACGACTCCTTAGGTATCACGCGGTCATACTCGGGAAAGCGCCCATCAATCAATTTCGAGGTAAATCGAATACCTTCAAGCTGAATCCGAATGTGGTTTGCACCCAACTCAATGTTCAAGTCGCCCTTCCCGTCCATCAGCCGCTGTAGCTCGAGAACGCCCTTGCGCGGTACAATCACCTGTTGCGCCTCAAGCGCATCATTATCAAGCGCAACCTGACACAGCGCCAGGCGGTGTCCGTCCGTCGCAACTGCCCGAAGGTGCTTGGTCCCGGTTTCCAGCAGCATGCCGTTCAAATAGTAACGAACATCCTGTTGTGCCATAGAAAAGTGCGTTTTTTCGATCAAACGACCCAGCGAATCCTGAGTAACCTTTATGGTTTGACCGGCCTTGATATCATCGACCACGGGAAATTCTGCGGCCGGCAACGTCACCAAATTAAATTTACTTCGACCCGCCCGCACGGCGAGCTTTTCACCACTAAGGTTGAGCTTAATTTCGCACCCCTCTGGCAGCGCTTTGCAAATATCCAGAAGCTTTCTGCCCGACACGGTAATTTCCCCATCGGACTCCACATCAACTTCGACCTGCGCGACTAACTCCACCTCAAGGTCCGTTGCTGTCACTGCGAGCTGACCGTCTTTTGCGATCAGAAGCACATTCGATAATATCGGCATCGTCTGCCGCCGTTCTACGACACCAATTACGGCCTGAAGCGGCTTTAACAACGCCTCGCGAGCTGCGGTAAACTTCATAGGTTCCACCTGTTAATAAATATTGGAAATAGTTAATTAATTATTATTATTAAGGGAGCAATGGCCTGTGGGTAACTTTTATAAACCAAACAAAATCAATAACTTATAATGCAAAAGTAGGGTTAGTAAATCATGCAACTTCACCCCGCGCCCTGTGGATCAGCTGTGGACAAAAATATTTGAAAAAGATTTCCACCGCTTATCCACACTATCCTGTCAGAGTTCTCAACAAATTCAAGTAATCGTCATCAACGCGCTTTTCGGTTTCACGCAAGGACTCGATCCGACGGCAGCCGTGAAGAACGGTCGTATGATCGCGGCCACCAAATGCGTCGCCAATCTCCGGCAAGCTGTGATTGGTAAGCTCCTTAGCGAGCGCCATCCCAAACTGTCTGGGCCTGGCAATGGAGCGAGTTCTTTTTTTCGACAACAAATCACCAACGCGAATCTTAAAATACTCAGCGACGGTTTTCTGAATGTTTTCGATAGAAACAAGTCGGTCCTGAAGGGCCAGTAAATCTCGCAATGCTTCTTTAGCAAACGCAACATCGATTTCTCGACCGGTAAAACGATAGTTTGCGATGACCCGGCGCAACGCACCTTCAAGCTCCCTTACATTGGAGCGAATGCGCTTGGCGATAAAAAACGCAACCTCTTCGGGCAGCGCGATGTTATCTACAGCCGCTTTGCTCATCAGGATCGCGACGGATGTCTCAAGCTCCGGCGGTTCGATTGCAACGGTGAGGCCCCAGCCAAAGCGAGACTTAAGCCGCTCTTCGAGACCGGAAACTTCCTTTGGGTAACGATCGCATGTCAGAATAATTTGCCGCTGACCCTCTAACAGCGCGTTAAACGTATGGAAAAACTCCTCCTGCGAGCGCTCCTTACCGGCAAAAAACTGGATGTCATCGATTAACAACGCGTCCAGGGAGCGATAGGACCGCTTGAACTCCGAGATGGTGTTGTGTTGCAAGCCTTTCACCATATCCCCGACGAAGCGTTCGGAATGCACATAACTGACTCGGGCGTCCGGCTTGTTCTTGAGAATCGCTCTGCCGATAGCGTGCATCAAGTGTGTTTTGCCGAGCCCGACACCCCCGTAAATAAACAAAGGGTTATAGGACAGGCCCGGGTTCTCACCCACCTGCATGGCGGCGGCTCGTGCGAGCTGGTTGCTTTTACCCTCGACAAAGCTTTCGAACGTAAACGCTGGGTTAAGCCGTGACACGACCGGCGTACCAGCAGCTACCTGAATGGCTAACGGCTTGGGTCTGGGGTTGCGAGCGGCGGGGTCTGCGACCTTGCGCGAACCGACCTCGATCACCAATTGCACATCCTCGCCAAGCTCCTCAACGAGCTCGAGGATACGGCTAATGTGATGCTGTTGCAGCCAGTCGATTACGAACCGATTTGGTGCCAGAAGGCGTAGGGTTTTGCCGTCGTCAACCGCCTGGAGGGGCCGAATCCAGGTGTTGAATTGTTGCTCTGGCAGCTCCGCCTGCAGGACCCGAAGGCAACGGTTCCATAGCGTCGACTCAGCAGACAAGTGATTCCCCAAGAGGCCACAAGACCGGCGAGCCGGGGCGTAGCGTAAGACAGATAGAAAGACCGAGCAGTCTATACTGAAATTCTGGTGTTTACATCCGTCTATTGACACTGTCTGGGCATCTGAGTAACCTTGCCGACCTTCTGAAAAGCTGGCCTGAGTTCGCCGGTTATTGATCCAGGTAATAGTCATGAAACGCACCTATCAGCCCAGCAAAATCAAGCGCGCCCGAACACACGGTTTTCGTGCCCGGATGGCCACCAAGGCCGGACGCCTTGTTCTCAAGCGCCGCCGCGCCAAGGGCCGTGCGCAGCTGACGCCATAACGCAAGCAGCACGACGACGAACCCAAATACAAGCTCGACGAGCAGCAGAGGTTTTCGGTTTCAAAAAACGAACCGGCTACTGGATGCAGCCGCATACGGCCGCGTGTTTAAAAAAGCGACTCGCAGCCGCGATAAATTATTTACAGTGCTGGTCCGCGACAACAAGCGCAATGTGGCAAGCCTCGGTTTGGCGATCTCGAAGAAACACTGTCGTAAGGCAACAGCAAGAAATCGTATCAAGAGGGCGATTCGAGAGTCGTTTCGACACCAGCAGCAGCATCTGGCCGGTCTTGATGTCGTGGTTATCAATCAGCCGGCGGCAGCCCGGGCCAGTAATCGGGCGCTGGCAGACAGCCTGGAGCGACACTGGCAACGATGTCCGAAAGCAATAAGCAAACACGCAACGCAGGATAGTTAACGGATGGACAATCAACGACTGCTTATCTGGGGGCTCTTCGCCCTTTTGGCCTGGGTCAGCTACCAGACGTGGGTTCAGGACTACGCGCCAAAACCCGTTGTAACGCCCGTTGAGCAAGCCCAGCCTTCGACGACAGGCAGCGCAGACGGCGACCTTCCCACGCTCGCAGCACCGGCCGACAGCGTGCTTGACGCGCCCCTGGTTGCTGACCCAATAGCGATTGCGCCCGAGGTTTCTGTGACCACCCCGGACGCGGCAAGCATTCGAGTCACAACGGATGTGCTCAGCATCGAAATAAGTACAAAAGGCGGTACGCTGCAATCGGCAACGCTGCTCGGTTACCCGATAACCAAAGATCAGCCAGACCGGCTGATCGAGCTTCTCAGCACGGCGCCGTCTAATTTTGGTGCGATACAAACGGGCCTGCGGATTGTGGGCGAGGGCGATGAGCCGAATCATCGGGCGGTGTTCAGCAGCAGCAGTAGCGTTTACGACATGGGTGCGGCGGACGAACTTATCGTACCGCTGCGCTGGCAGAGCGCCGCCGGCGTTACCGTAGAAAAGCGCTTTCGCTTTACTCGTGGCGGCTACGCGGTAGTGATTGAGCAGGAAGTCCTAAACGGCGGTGAAGGCCTTTGGCGCGGAACCAACTACGCACAAATACAGCGCATTTCCAAAGAGCAAGAACGCTCGATGTTCGATGTCGACTCCTACTCGTTCAGCGGCCCGATCATCTACAACGGCGAAAAGTCCGAGAAGCTGACACATGATGACCTGATCGACGACGGTCCTGTCACATTCAGTGCGCAAAACGGCTGGCTCGGCGCGATACAACATCACTTCCTCAGCGCGCTGGTGCCTGAAGCGGGCTCGACGCAGTCCTACAGCGTGTCGGCTCGCGACGATCGATCTTCAGCAAGCATGATCGGACAGGTGCAATCTATCGCGCCCGGGTCTAGCCGGGTCTTTACGACGGTCGCGTTTGTCGGCCCGAAACTGCAGGCACAACTCGAAGAAATCGATGAGACGCTGAAGCTGACGGTCGACTACGGATGGCTGACCATTATCTCGCAACCGTTGTTCTGGGTGCTGCGCCACGTCTTCGATCTTGTCGGTAACTGGGGTGTCGCGATCATTCTGGTCACGTTGATGATCAAGCTGGTGTTTTATAAACTCACCGAGTCCAGCGGCCGGTCCATGGCCAAGATGCGCAACCTGCAACCGCGCATGAAGGCGCTGCAGGATCGTTACAAGGATGACAAGCCAGCGCTCAGCCAGGCGATGATGGACCTCTACAAGCGCGAGAAGGTAAACCCCGCTGCGGGCTGTTTGCCCATCCTCATACAGATGCCGTTTTTTCTGGCGTTCTACTGGGTGTTGCTTGAGAGCGTAGAGATGCGCCAGGCACCGTTCGCACTCTGGATAACGGACCTGTCGACGAAGGATCCGTTTTTCATATTGCCGCTCATCATGGGCGCTGCGATGTTCATGCAGCAAAAACTGAACCCCGCACCGGCCGACCCGATGCAGGCGAAGGTGATGCAGATCATGCCCATAATGTTTACAGCATTCTTCGCGTTTTTCCCGTCGGGCCTGGTGCTCTATTGGGTAACGAACACGCTGTTGTCGATCGCGCAGCAGTGGAAGATAAATACGGTGGTTGCGCAGGAAGCAAAAGACGGCAAGCGCTAATAATCGCGCTTCGTTCACTGGCTTCGCCGCGCCGATGTGTGGTCTTATAAGCATATGGCGAGCCCTGCTGACACCATCGTTGCTGCAGCGACGCCGCCGGGCACTGGCGGCGTTGGTATGGTGCGTGCTTCCGGAGAGGGTGTAGAGCGAATTGCCCGCAGCATGCTGGGCAGCCTGCCGGAGCCCAGGGTCGCTGTTTTCAGGCACTTTCGCAAACACGACGGCGACCCGTTAGACACGGGTCTGGCGTTGTATTTTCCTGCGCCGGCATCGTTTACCGGCGAGTCGGTGCTGGAGCTACATGGCCACGGCGGCCCGCTTGTCATTGCCCGGCTCGTCGACGCGATTGTTGCGTTGGGCGCGCGCCTTGCCGAGCCCGGCGAGTTTTCGCAGCGAGCCTTTCTTAACGGAAAGCTCGATCTCGTGCAGGCCGAGGCTATCGCAGACCTCATCAACGCGGGCACGGAACAAGCGGCTCGCGCGGCGTTGCGATCATTGTCCGGAACGTTTTCCGTTGCGGTACAGGCCTTGGCCGACCAGTTACTGCGCCTGCGTATGCACGTAGAGGCAGCGATCGACTTCCCGGAAGAAGAGATCGACTTCCTGTCCGACGAATTACTGCAGCGCCGCCTGCGTGAGTGCGCCGACGCGTTCGCCGGACTGCAGCAGGCAGCAAGACAGGGGCGGGTTCTTCGAGACGGCTTTCAGGTGGTCATCGTCGGCAAGCCGAACGCGGGCAAGTCTAGCCTGTTGAACCGCTTAAGTGGCCACGATGCCGCCATCGTTACCGAGGTTGCTGGAACCACGCGCGATATTCTGCGCGAACAGATCAACATTGATGGCCTCGCCGTAGAGCTCGTCGACACCGCGGGACTGCGCGAAGACCCGGACCGTGTCGAGGCTGAAGGAATTCGCCGTGCACAAAGCGCGCTGCAAAGTGCGGATGCGGTACTTTGGATCCAGGATGCGACCGACACAGACCCGGGTCGCATCTGCGAGGCCCTGCCGGATGGCGTTCCGGTTATCGTGGTTAGAAACAAGATCGACTTGTGCACGGATCCGGCGAACGATAAAGCGGTAAACATCTCGGCAAAGACGGGAGTTGGCATGGATGTGCTGCGACGACGAATTCGTGACGTCGCCGGCTACGAGGACCTCGGCGAGGGAGCGTTCACGGCGCGAAGGCGTCACCTGAATGCGCTGGAACGTGCCGCCATGCACTTTACGACCGGTCGAACGGCGCTTGAGGAGGCGCGGGCTGGGGAGTTGTTGGCGGAGGAGTTGCGGTTAAGTCAGCAGGCGCTGGGGGAAATTACGGGAACCGTAAGTTCGGACGAGCTTTTGGGGCGCATTTTTTCTGAGTTTTGTATTGGGAAGTAGTGTTCTTGGGCCGGTGTCGATCCGGGGCATTCGAAGCCGTCTCCACGAAACACAGTCAACAGCTTCGAATGCCCCGGATCGACACCTATTCAGCACTGCGCATCAAGGATGGTATCGTGGCTCCGCCAGAGAGGTCTCCGTGATCGGACCGTATTGCGCAAGCTGCTCGCGAATAATTTCCGCGTCACCGATAACGACGAATACCAAGTTGTCAGCCGACGGATAAACCTCGCTGATTACGTCGGCAACGGACATGGGCGTTGCCGCGGCGAGGTCGCTTCCGTACTCATTAATGTAGGAAACGTCGAGATCGAAGGCTTCCAGCATCGCGAAAATACCCGCAATCTGCGAAGCGGTTTCCAGCCGCGGCGGAAATTGCCCCATCACATAATTGCGCGCCGATAAGATCATGCTTTCGTCCAGCCCTCTGTCGCGAAGCTGGCCTAGTGCACCCAGCGCGACATCCAGGGCCGCAACCGTCGTGCTTGTTTCAGTAAATGAGCTGATGAAGATTGCGCCGGGCTGGCTGTATCGCGACAGAATCGATCGGGCGCTGTAGCTAAGGCCGGACTTCGTGCGCAGCTCCGTCATCAGCATGGATGTAAAGCGGCCACCAAAAACCGTATTGGCAAGATCAAGCTCGGCGCGATTTGAAAAGCCGCGCGCTACGCCGGTGTTACCGATGTAGAAATAAGCTTGCGTCGCGCCGGGCTTGTCGATCAGGTAGACGCGATTGCCCTTTTTGGCCACGGGCGCCGGAATTACGGGCAGCGTGCCCTTTGCCGCTGGCCAGCTACTAAACGCGGCTGTCAGAGCGCTGCGCATGGCCGCAGTTTCAAAGTCTCCGGAAACAGAAATGATGAGTCGGTCGCCACCCAGCACGTCTGCGTAGTACGCCAGCAGGTCGCGGTGCGCGATGTTTGCCAGCGAAGACTCGCTGCCGCCGACGGGGTTTCCGTAGGGGTGATCGCCGAACAGAAACGCATTCGCGTACGACGACATAAGTTCGCCCGGGTCCGAGCCCTTTGCGGCCTTGATCAGGTTGATCGTGCGCTGACGAAGCTTTACGAATTCGTCGGCCGCCAGCGAGGGCTTTTGCAGCATGTCCGACACCAGCTCAATCATCAGCCCGGCATCCTGCGCCAGGAACTCAGCGCTTATCGTCAGCGATTCCACGTCGGCGGACGCGCTAAGCTCTCCGCCAACGGCGGCCACAGCCTCGGCGAATGCGGCCGAACCTCGATTACCGGCGCCTTTTTCCAAAAGTCCCGCTAACAAGCTGGTCAGACCGTGTTTGTCGTTCGGGTCGGCTACGGCGCCGCCGCGAATCGTTGCCACCAAACCGATCAGTGGCACGTCGTGTTTTTCGTTGAGCACAAGAACGGTGCCGTTCTCAAGCACCACCCGCTCTGCGCCGGGTAATGTGACGTTGTCGCCATAGGCGGCGCCCGCAAGCAGCGCGGTCAAAACGAGGAGAGCCCTCATTGAACCTGCTCCTGTTCAGGGGCCCGCAGAACGCCGACCGTCATATTGCTGTGCTTGAAGGCGCTGGCCGCCACCGCCTGAACGTCGTCGGCCGTCACCGCCGCAAGGTCGTCGGGCAGTGAGAATGCGGATTGATAGTCGCCGTGAAAAACTTCGGCATTGCCGAGCACGGACGCCTTGCCATTGATGGTTGACAGCGAGCGCCAATAGTCGGCAATCATTATATTTCTGGATTTCTCCAGCTCCGCCGCCGTCACGCCGTCTTTCGCCACCCGCGCAAGCTCGGACAGCAGGCGCGTCTCGACGACGTCGGTGTCGGCGCCGGGTGGCAGCGTCAGATAGAAATACACCAGCCCGGGGTCGAAGCCCTCCATTTGGAATCCGCCGACGTCCAGAGCGAGCTGTTCCTGCTCGACGAGCGACAAATGAAGTCGCGAGGAGCTGTTTCCCACGAGGATATTCAATAGTACCTTCATGGGCAGGGTTGCCGGATCAACAGCGCTACCGGCGTGAAAGACGATGTGTAACAGTGGCGTTGGCGCGTCTACCTCGATGAGCAGGCGGCGCTCACCGAGCTGCTCCGGCTCCGCGGTGCGAATCGGCTGCGGCGGATCCTGAGCCAAAAGCGAAGCAAAGTATTCCTCGGCCAAAACAAACACCGCTTCTGCTGTCACATCACCGGTGAAGACCATCGTCAGGTTGTTCGGCGCGTAGTAAGTGCGAAAATAGGATTCAAGGTCTTGCTGCGTCCAGTTTTCAACATCCGACGACCAGCCGATGACCGGGAACTGATACGGGTGCGCGATAAACGCGATGGCGTTCATCTGCAAATACAAGCGACCGAAGTTGTCGTTATCGTAACGCGAGCGCCGCTCAGAATAGACAACGCCGCGCTCAGACTCGACGACGGCGGGATCGATAGCGAGATTCTCCAGGCGATCACCCTCAAGGTCGAAAACGATCTCCAGTGCGGATTTCGGGAACCAGTCCTGATAAACCGTCAGGTCCTTGGAGGTGTAAGCGTTGTTCGCGCCACCGGCGGCCTCCATGGTTTCATCGAATTCTCCCTGTGCGCGTCGCTTGGTACCGTTGAACATCATGTGTTCAAAAAAATGTGACAGCCCGGTAATTCCCGGGTATTCGTTACGCCCGCCCGCCCGCACATAGGTGTACATCACGACGTTCGGTATGTCGTGATCCGGCCAGACGATGATGCGCAGTCCGTTGTCGAGGGTGTACGCGCGTATCTCCGGCGGAACGCCCTCTTTTTGCGGTGCCTCGTAGGTGGGCGCCAGCAGGATTGGTTCGATAATTGTCGGAAACTCGAACTCTGGCATCAGTCGCTGACCGACCAGGGCAAGCACTCCCAATACGGCGAGTACCGCCATCGCCGCGTTCAGCTTCTGGCCGGTCTTGAAGACGATGGATTGCGTTTGGTCGACGTCCAGAGACTTCCGCAGTCCTGTCGGTGTGATTTCATAGGTCCAGGCGAAGATTAGCGCGACCGGAAAACCGAGGAAGACCACCAGCAGCAAGAACTCGTTAGACCAGGTCGGTGCGCCCAGCCAGATAAGCGAGCCGCCGATCAGCCAGATGAAGAGCAGGCTTGCCAGAGCGTAAAGCAGTGCGACCTTTAAAAGGTTGCGTCGTCGGAGTTCCGAAAACAAAGACATAAGACCATTTTTCCTGCCGGGGTCCCCATGGTGGAGAAACCGCCGGATTTGTCAACCGAGAAGGCCCTCGCGACGGTAGAGGCGCGCGCAAACCCAGGTAAGCAGGGCGCCGACGGCCAGGGTGCTGAGCACGGAGATTGCTACATGCCCACTGTTCAGCGGTTCATTCTTGATCATGTCGACGAGTAGCAGGTGCTGACTCAGGGACGGTACGAACATGAGCTCCAGCTGTGGCCGGAGGGTCAGGATGCTGACGATCAATATCGGTAGCGTTGGCGCAACCAGCACCACGCTAAGCCAGGTTTGCGCCTCTTTGTAACTCTTGGTGAACGATGCAACGAGCGTCATCAGCGAAGCGCCGACCAAGATAAACGGCGCGAGCAGCAGGAATGCGGCGATCACGGTGCGCAAATCGAAGTTCGGCGTCATGCCGAGCTGCTCAAGTGGCATGAACTTGAGTGCGATGTAAAACGACAACAGACTTAACAGCAAGGAAAACGACATGAACAGGCAGGCAGCCGCAATTTTGCCGAGGATAAGCTGTGTGCGCGTGACCGGCAACGACAACAGCGGCTCGAGAGAGCCACGCTCGCGCTCGCCGGCCGTAGTGTCGATCGCTAAAGACATGCCGCCCATTAATAGCGCGAAAATCAGAAAGTAACTCATCATTCCCAGCAGCATGGCAGACCGCCCGCTGGGCGTGGACACGTCGATGTCATCGACGTTGATCGGCCGGAGCAGCAGGGCGTTTACGCCGCGCGCCGAAAGCCTCAGCGCGGCAAGTTGCTGGTTGTACGAAGCAAGTGCGCTGTCCGCCCGGCGGACCTCTTTTCTGCCCTGAGAGTTCGCCGTGTCGGAGTACAGCTTGACGGTTGCGGGAATCGTGTCACGCAGTTGCTCGCCGAAGCCCTCCGGAATCACCAGTACGACGTCGTGAAGTCCGGCTTTAACCGCGTCCGCAGCGGAG
>VAPL010538472.1_pt1 | contig 11236 bp, 10 predicted proteins | sample 3395061 | NCBI WGS metagenome assembly VAPL01 (sample SAMN08290444, study PRJNA428436) | hydrothermal vent metagenome | isolation source: Deep-sea hydrothermal vent chimney 2 | place: Pacific Ocean: Juan De Fuca Ridge | depth 2182 m m
GTCAGCGCGATTTTATATTCATCAGCTTTAATGGCGGTTGAGGGCTATGGCGCACTGGTGCAGGCTGGCAGGCAACCGGGGAAAAACATCTCCATTGCCACCATGGATGACATGCTAAACTATCTGGATCTTAGCCCATATGAGGGCGTTTTCACTTTTGTAAGATCATCTTTGCGCGAAGCGGGGGAGCAATTGGTCAGGGGAATAATCGAGCAATGCGAAAGCAAATCAGCACGCAGCCAAACGATAATTCCGGCCCGGTTTTTTATTGGTAAAGACTTGATCGAACAATAATTGCAAAAAACCTCTTAATACAAAAAAACTATTTTACCGAGCCTGCCAAAAGGCCGCGGACAAAATATCTTTGCAGCGAAAAGAAAACAATCAACGGAACTATGATCGAAACAAACGCTCCCGAAGTCAGAATTTCCCAATTATTTCCCCTTGAGCCCAAAAGCTCCCGCAAGCGCCCTGTCAGCACCAAAGTGTTTTCCGTATTGCCCAAAAACACCGTCGCCACCAGCAAATCATTCCAGACCCAAAGAAACTGGAAAATCGCAAACGAGGCTAAGGCTGGAAAGCTAAGAGGTAAAACCATGGTGGTGAAAATCTTAAAATGGGAAGCCCCGTCGATACGAGCTGATTCCATAATTTCGCGGGGCAGCCCAACCATATAGTTGCGCAATAAATAGATAGCCAAAGGCAGCCCGAAGGCGGTGTGCGCCATCCAGACACCCAGATAGGTTTTGGAATCTCCACCGGTTAAGTTGGCGATAACATTATACATGCGCAAAACCGGGATAAGTGACATTTGCAAGGGAACCACCAACAGCCCGACAACTATGGCAACGATCCAGCCGCGACCGGGAAACGACATCCACGCCAAGGCATAGGCGGCAAAGGCAGCGATCAAAATCGGGATAATCGTTGCCGGAATCGTAACGGTAAACGAGTTTACAAACGAGCGCCCGATGCCCTGAGAAGTCATGACTTCAAAATAGTTATCCAGCGAAAATGTTGGCGGAATTCCTGCCTCATAGAACAGGCGCGGCCCGCGAGTGTGGGTGAACCCTGTCTGAGAAACCCATTCATATGCACCATTTTGGGAAACAGAGATTTGCCCATTGTCGCGAAGGGGAATAGTTTGCCCCGGCTTGGCCTCATCAAGAGTATTTGCCGTTGCGCCAAAACTTATAATGGTGCGGTTGGAGCCTTGCTCAAACAATTCTCCACGAATTACAAACTGGCCGTTTTCTTCAACCTGTTCATCGGATTTAGGCAATCTGGCAACTTCCGTGCGTTCCGTTGTCGTTAACGCGGTCCACCAGCCCGAAATGGCCAGTTGATCTTTATCGCGCAAAGAAGAAACCAGCAGCCCCACTGTGGGCAATGTCCAAATCAATACCAAAAACAACAACAGAGCGTGGGCTCCGGCCCTGCCCCATGTTAAACCTTTAAGAGCCTTGGCGATCATCGTGCGCCCTCCTCTTGGTTGGCCTGTCTGATATTCCAGATCATTATGGGCATCACCGCCAGCATAATAATGATGGCAATGGTTGAACCGCGACCAAAATCGGAGCCTCTGAACATCCAGTCAAACATTAGATTTGCCAGAACCTGCGTATCCCACTGACCATTGGTCATGGCTAAAATAATATCAAAAACCTTAAGCACCTTAATGGTGATCGTCGTCCAAACCACAATAATCGTGGGCATAATCTGGGGGATCAAAATGTTGAAAAATATCTGAATATCGTTGGCGCCATCAATTCGGGCCGCCTCGATTGTCTCTTCGGATACCCCCCTTAGGGCCGCAGAAAGGATAACCATGGCAAAGCCGACTTCGATCCAGACCAGAATGATCATCAGAAAAACCGAATTCCATATGGGAAGTGTAATCCATGCCTGTGCGCTGCCACCCATCCCCTGAACCAGAGCATTGAGCAGGCCGATTTGCTCGGTATCAACACCGCGATAATCATAGATGAATTTCCAGATCACCGAAGCGCCAACGAATGAAATGGCCATAGGCATGAAAATCAGCGATTTGGCGATATTACCCCACCACAAACGATCAGCAATGACAGCTATCAGCAGGCCAAGGGCTGTAGCGGCAGCCGGAACCACCAGCAGCCACAACAGGTTATTAAAAATTGATTGCAAAAAACCCGGATCCTGAAAAGCCCAGATATAGTTGGAAAGCCCGATGAATTTTTGGCTGTTTGAATCCATCAAGCTAAGGCGAAGGGTTTCAAACACCGGATAGACCAGAAATACGCTCAAAAACAATAGGGCTGGAGCGAGAAATAGCCAGGGCCTGATGGAGGAGCGGGCGCGATCGGCTCTAATGGATTGAGAGGGGGAAACGTTTGGTCCGGCCAGCAAAAACTTGTCCAAAAGCCAGTTACTACCCCAGAAATAGGCCAATGCGGCGCCAACGCCAATTATGACGGTTATTGCTGCGCTTAAAACCTGCTCAAACATCAAAAACCAAACCGAAAGCCATTGTTGTTCTTCCCCCTGTATATTTGTCCCTTGTGGCCACCCGTCGAGAATTTCCCGGCGCTAAAACTATTAGCGCCGGGAAGGATTTTATGAGTTGTCGTTAGGACTACTTGATGGAATCCCAGCTATCTTGGATCGCATCAGCAACCGATTGTGCATCAGATCCGGATACATAATCGACCATTCCGGTCCAGAATGTGCCAGCGCCAATTGCTCCGGGCATCAGATCAGAACCATCAAAGCGGAATGTAGTGGCTGAGGCCAAAATCTGACCAAGGCTGCGCAATGTATCATTGGCGTATTTTGCCGTATCCACTCCGGTATGGGGTGTCAAGAAACCAGCCAGACCCATCCATACTTCATGGGCTTCTGCTGTTCCCACGAAGCGAACAAATGCCTGAGCTGCTTCGCTGTCGTCGGTGATGGCAAACAAGGTGCCGCCGCCGAGAACCGGACGACCAAGGTCTTCGGCTTCATATGCTGGGAAGTAGAAGAAGTCAGCATCTGTACCAAGTTCTGTTCCATCCGGGAAGAAGGCCGGAATAAACGAGGCCTGACGATGCAGGTAACAATCGGCTGGAACCGTAAACAGACCTTTTGGACTGTCGCGGAAATCAGTTGTTCCAACTGCCGCTGCTCCACCAACCACATAGGCATCATTTTTGGCAAACAAGCCGAATGTTTCGATAGCTGCAACCACACGGGGGTCGTTGAACGGAATTTCGTTGGTTACCCACTGGTCATAAACTTCAGGAGACTGGGTGCGCAACATCAGGTCTTCCACCCAATCGGTTGCCGGCCAGCCGGTAGCTCCGCCAGAACCCAGGCCGATACACCAAGGGGTGCTGCCATCGGCAACAATCTGATCGGAAAGGGCAATCAGCTCTTCCATGGTTTCAGGAACATCATATCCGGCATCGGCGAAATTGTCGGGTGAATACCAGACCAGAGATTTTACGTCAGCTTTATAGGGGAAAGCAAACATCTGAGTATCGCCGTTTTCGTCGGCATAGCTGGAAAGATCAACCCATGATTGTCCGGCGGCATAATTGGCGCGAACAATATCGGCAACATCATTGCCCAAAGGCGTCAAAAGGCCTTTTGCGGCAAGATCAGCTGCCAGACCGGGCTGAGGGAACACCGCAATATTGGGAGGTGATCCCGCCTGAGTATCAATTACAATCTGCTGCTCAAAGCTGTCAGAGCCAGCATATTCAACGTCAACACCGGTTTTTTCTTCAAACAGGTCCAGAACTTTTTCAAAGTTTTCTTTATCAGCGGTCAACCAGGGACCAAAGATCGAAAGAGTCTGGCCAGAAAGGTCAGACATGGCACTGGCGCCGCCCATCGAAGCCAGAACCAGAGTTACAGCGGATATCCCCGCCAAAAATTTACTGTGCATATCAATTCCTCCCATTAAGCACACACCGGCAAACATAGTTTTATCCGGCATTTGTTTCACCACAGGTCTGGAAACTAAAACCTCCAAAACGTTTTGGTAAATTAAACATTTTGGCAAACTGGTGTAGCAGTTCCAAACCTTTTTGCGGTGCTTAAGGTTTGCACAAAGTCAACGGCTTGCCAAGGCAGATTACCAATCTCTGGCCAAAAACTTGATAAACCAACATTGATTGATAAGAACGCCCTAAATTAAACTCTTAAACTTCAACGTGTTAGACGTAAAAATTGTTACCGAAGCAACGTGAAACACTTTTAATGCCCGCGCACCGCGCCCACCTGTTTGTCGACATGAGAAAAAAAGAAAAGCCCACCAAATAGGCAACAAAAGCGAGGCGCACCCGAGTAAATATCCCTTTATCAATGTGATACTTTAAAAATAAGAACTTAAGGAACAGGATTTGTTATTGAGTATCCACACCGCGAGCAAATCTGGTGACGCCGTGTTTGGTTTTGGCCCAAAAATAGGGCCGGGAAAACAACTCATAAACAGCCAGAAACGCCGCTACTGAGTTTAATATCCAATAAATTGGGAAAAGTATCTGATAGGGGGCAAGTCTAAGCAAACCCAGTCTTTTAAGGCCAAGAGTCGAAACAAGGATCGAGGCCCCGTATCCCACCAATAAAATTATCAACAATATGAAAGTCCATGGACTGTTGGGCACAAGACCAAGAGTTTCTCCGGCAAAAAACCTGAGCAACAAAATTATCGCAAAAAGAGTATGAAGCGAAGCGCTGATTATCATACCGCCAACAAAGGCTTGAAAAATCAAAAAGTTCCTCCAGCCTATATCCCGAAGAAATTTTTTGGGGTGACGATTATGCACGATGAATGTCTGCATCCATCCCTTCATCCATCGCGTGCGTTGAGCCAGCCAACTGCCATAGGTGATCGGGGCTTCTTCAAATGTGCGCGAAGAAAATGTTCCCGTACGATAGCGCAACCTGCTCAGCCTGATGCCAAGATCGGCATCTTCAGTGACGTTGAATGCATCCCATCCACCAACTTCACGCAGGGACTTCAAACGAAAATGATTAGATGTCCCTCCAAGCGGCAAGGGCATATTCCAACGAGACAACGCAGGCAAAATCAACCCAAAAAGGCCACTATATTCGGCACAAAACAAAGCTGAAAGCCAGTTTTCGCTGTTGTTATCAACAACCAGTTCGGCCTGCAGGCAATCAAGCCCGGGGTCATTAAAAAATCTGGCGGCTGCCTGACGCAATTGATCAGGTTCTGGAATATCTTCTGCGTCATAAATTACTATCAATTCACCCCGGGCCAGAGGCAACGCATAATTTAAGGCCTTGGGTTTTGTAAATGGCTCCTGCTCGGGGACTATGACCAATTCAAATATCGGATTGCCCAATTCTGCGGCAACCATATCAAGAGTATTGCGGCTTTGTGATTCCACAACAAATTTGATGTCCAGTTTTTCTCTTGGATAATCAAGACGGTTCATGGCGCCCACCAGCTGCGCGACCATATGAGCTTCTTCCCTTAGGGGAATTAGAATTGTGTAATGGGGCAAATCCTGATCATCCAAAGGAACGATATCAGGCTCAACATCCATCCAAAAAGAAGATAAGGCCGCGATCATTCGAAACAGGGCCGGTATCAAAATAACAAACGCCAAAAACGGCACCAAAATTGGATGCAGCAATAACGGGGTAATGGCCGCAAGTGAAATTATCGCAACAAGAGCTATGGTGAACACAATTCTTGTGCCAAGCCCAAGCTCAAGGTGAGCGCTGGCATAGGGCCATTGGCGTGCCAGACGGGTTCTTGCCTGATCCAATAAAAGCGGAGCGCAACGATCGCCAAGGCCAACCCGTATTGCCCGCGGTGGAACAAGGCAAATTCGACCTCCAAGATCGGGCTGTAAAACCAATTGTTCACGAATTCGCAAAATCTCGCTGAACCCTGCAGACGTAAACAACACATCGCGATCAAACAATTTTGCCCGAATGGTTTTAACAAAGGCGATGGCATCTATGCGGGCAATTGTCGGGTTTGCAGGAACCTTTGAGGGAACAGTTTCGCTAAATGCCATTCCGCACCATTGGGCAGCGCGCTGGTAAATTACCGTCTCGTCAATATTTAGATGAATAGCAAAATATACCAGCGGTTCAGCTTCTGCCAACAGCGCCTGCTCCAGCAGAAACAGGGCCTGCTGATCGCTTTTGCAAGTTGAGCCAAGTACAAATCTTATGAGATCAATGGAGGACATTATTGTTGCAGTACATCATCTATGCAGGTCACAATCTTTGAACGGCATTGCTTGCATTTGGGGTTGGCGGGTTAGGCGGTAAAATTTTTAAAGATATGATGATACCTGTATCATTTTTTACATGGCGGGCATAGTTGCTAGCATTGATTATTTGATTTTAAATCTGGTAAATGCAAAAAACGGATTGCTGTTGTTGGGTTGGAAATGAAGAGCTTAATTATAAAACTGGTATTTATTGTGACTCTTTTTTTGAGCGGCGCCTTGTTTATCTCAAGCGCTGCATTGGCACAAATAACTCCAAATCTTTTTGACCCGGCAGCCAGGGAGCAAAATCCTGATTTGAGCGGAATTTCCGCCATTCGGTTTTTGACAAGTGCTGATTACCCCCCGTTTAATTATCGAGCTGGAACGGGTGAGCTGGTTGGTTTTAATATCGACCTAGCCAATGCGATTTGTGAAAATCTCAAACTGGGTTGCACAATGCAGATTTGGCCGTGGGAGCAGGCGGCTGATGCATTAGAAGATTTTCAGGGCGATGCGCTTATTGCCGGTCTGGCGATAGATCGTAAGAGTGGAGAGCGCTTTGATTTTTCCCAAATTTACATGATGCTTCCAGGTCGATTTGTTGCGCAAGAACTTGTGACAGCGGAGTTTAATGCCAACGATCTTGCAGGAAAAACTATTGGTGTTCGCAAGGGATCTGCCCATTATGAATTTATTCGCCGCTACCTGCCAAATGCTGAACTAGTTGCTTACGAGAGTGAATTTGACGCTCTTTCAGCTTTGAAAAAGTCTGAAGTTTTTGCCTATTTCGGTGATGGTTTAAGAGCATCCATATGGCTAAACCAAAACCCTGGTTGCTGTGATTTTGCCGGGGAAGCATACTTCAACCCGCAAATGTTTGGACAAGGACTAGCAATAACGTTCGGGCCGGATCAAGATCAGATGCGCCGTGCTGTAAACTATGCCCTGACCCGTCTTAAGCGGGAGGGGGTTCTGGACGAACTTTACCTGCGCTGGTTCCCTATCGGATTTTACTAAAGAGTATTTCGAGTTCAATCCAAACCTTTTGAGGATGGATCCGGAGCCGGGGCTTCATCCAAATTTTTTGTGGTTTTGGGATTTCTGAATGGCAATAAAATTGCCCATGTCCAGCGCGTTGGCGCATCGTCCTGCCATTCATTTAACCCGATGACCATTTCATCATGCCCGTCTTTTGGCTGGGCGATGTAGGTGCCAAATATCTGATCCCAGATGGACAGAAAAAATCCATAATTGCTGTCAGTTTCTTTTGGATGTACCGAATGATGAACCCGGTGCATATCCGGGGTAACAAACAGGCGCCTAACCATGGCGTCAATTACATTGGGAAGCTTAAAATTGGCGTGATTGAACAGGGCTGATCCGTTCACCAGTGCTTCAAAAATCACCACGGCGGCAGCTGCCGGGCCGAGCAGCAAAATCGCCCCTGCCTTTACAAAAATCGAGAATATAATTTCAACCGGATGAAAACGAATTGCAGTTGATGCATCCATTTCCACATCTGAATGATGGACCCTGTGAATTCGCCATAGGATCGGAATTTTATGGGTAACAAGGTGCTGAAACCATATGACAAAATCCAGAACAAAAATGGCAATTACCCATTCCAGCCAAAGAGGCAACTCTAATAAATTTAACAGGCCCCAGCCATTTTTCTGAGCCCAAAAAGCTGCAATTACCGCAGTAATGGGAACAATGAATGTGAACGCGATAACGGACACATAATCTGAAAGCATGATGCCAAAATTCGTGGTCCAACGCTTGAGACGGCTAAAACGGCGTTGGCGGCGAGGCATTATCGCTTCAACTATCACCATGGTTAAAAGTACAAAACCAAATATAGCAAAGCGAAAAGCGCCATCGCTCAGTCCAAAAAATTCTGTGCCAAAAAATTCCATAAATACTATCCTTGCACCATTTTAGATGAATTATTTGCAATATTTGCTTTAGTGCATCTAATCCAAATTTTTTTAAGGTGCCATTCAATATTTGGTAACGCTATATCGCCGTAACGTGATCGGTCCGTAAGCAGGTGCGGTATTGTTGAACTCATCCCTTGCGCAAGCGAGCTCTGGCCGCCACCTCTATGGCCGCTGTTGTCAGGCGATCAATGCTCAAACTATCACGCACCATTTCCAGCCAGCGCAATTCCTCCTGTTTCACTTCCAGATCAGCGGCGGCAATCTCAACAGCCAAGGCATAGGCGGTATCGTGCAAATGTTTGGGCAGTTTGGAAATAACCAGTTCCAAAACTCCCTCGATGCCAACATTGGCCAGCAAATCTGCGCATTGAGCGGTTGCGGCGGGCAGTTTTTCCAGATTATAATTCTCAAAAATCGGCAGTCTTTCCACCAACATGCTCATCCGGCTCAATTCCTGATCGCTCAACGCCCTGTCGGCCGCTGCCGTTACAACCATTAGGTAAATGAGCGCGTCCTGAATGGATAAAACCATGTTTTTTCTCCAAATTGCCAAAATCAATATCTGCCAACAGATATGGTAATGGGGTTGCAATAACAAGGTTTTGGATTTTTAAAACCTGACCGAGAGACAAAAAGAAAGCTAAAAAAACAAGTCGTTGCACTCAAGATTTAGCTGTGCGAGGAAAGCGCGCTAGCATTTTAGTGTAAAACCTGGAAAATGACCGTGCCAAATTCTTCTCTTAACCCACTTGATCCCAATCTTTTTGAAGCTGCTCAAACCGCCAAGGCCTGGCCGTTTATTGAGGCAAAAAAACTTGTCAAACGTCTGGAAAGAACCAAGGCAAAGCAGGCAATATTTCAAACCGGGTATGGACCATCGGGTCTGCCCCATATCGGAACATTTGGAGAAGTGGCCCGCACAAACATGGTGCGCAACGCTTTTCGCCTGCTTACCCGCGATCAGATCGAAACACGGCTGATTTGCTTTTCCGATGATATGGACGGCATGCGCAAAGTGCCGCCACACCTGCCAAATCAGGCAATGTTGAACAGGTATCTTGGGCACCCTCTTTCCAGAGTTCCCGATCCCTTTTCTGACAAGTTCAAAAGCTTTGCCGATCATAACAACCATCGTTTGATGGAATTTTTGAACATGTTCGGCTTTGAATATGAATTCATCAGCTCCACCGATTATTATACATCCGGCCATTTTGATGAAGCGCTGTTGCGCATGCTAAACGTCTACGACAAGGTAATGGATATTATTTTGCCAACCATTGGCGAAGAGAGACGCAAAACCTATTCCCCATTTTTGCCCATCTGCCCAAAGACCGGAATTGTCTTACAAGTGCCAATGATAGCGCGTGATGAAAAAAAGGGCACCATTACCTATATTGATCCTGATGATGGCCAAGAAGTAGAAACAAGTGTTACCGGGGGAGCGGTAAAATGCCAGTGGAAGGCCGATTGGGCTTTAAGATGGTTTGCCCTTGGCGTTGATTATGAAATGGCGGGGAAAGACCTGATCGAGAGTGTAAAATTATCGTCAAAAATTGTTGCCGCATTAGGGGCGCGTCCGCCGGAAGGATTTAACTTCGAATTGTTTTTAGATCAGGACGGCCAAAAAATTTCTAAAACCAAAGGCAACGGATTGCCGGTTGAGGATTGGCTGAAATATGCCTCCAAAGAGAGCATCGCCCTGTTCATGTATCAAAAACCCATGAGCGCCAAGAAATTGTATTTTGATGTGATTCCCAAGACGGTTGATGAATATTACAGCCATGCCAACGCGTATGAAAATCAAAGTGCCAAGGAACGGCTGAGCAATCCGGCATTTCATGTTAATGGCACAGCCCCTATCACCCATGACATTCCTTTAAGCTTTTCGCTGCTGTTAAATCTGGTTTCTGTTGCTAACGCTCAAGATACAGAAGTTCTTTGGGGATTTATTCAACGCTATCAACCGGGTGCAACTCCTGCCAGTCATCCAGAACTGGATCAGCTGGTAACCTATGCCATGCGTTATTTTGAAGATTTTGTGAAACCGAGTAAAAAATTTCGCGCCGCTAGCGAAAAAGAGCGCAAGGCGCTAAAAGAATTATCTGACCTGCTGGGAGAAATCGAAGGCTCGACAGATAGTTCCCAAATTCAAAATATTGTTTTTCAGGTGGGAAAATCCAATGAATTTGATCCTTTGCGCGACTGGTTCAAGGCGCTATATCAGATTTTGTTGGGACAAGATCAGGGACCACGCTTTGGCTCGTTTGTTGCCCTTTATGGCGTCAAGGAAACCCGCCAATTGATTGAAAAATCTTTGGCGGATGAATTGATCTCACCTGCGAAAGAATAATTATTTGCAGTGTGTGGCGATCCTATTGGCTGGCCCAAAGAATGCGAGCAATCCAGTCAATTTCCTGATTCTTTAAGGTTCTTGGGGAATGCTCAGGATTGAGCGAGTGCAGTTCCACAAGCTTACTGGTCCGACGGTAAAGAATTTTTGCCGTAACTTCTCCATCAATGGTGCGAACAACAACTCTGTCGCCACGGCGCAATTGCTCGGAGGGAGATATTATTAGAATGTCGCCGTTCCGATATGCGGGTGTCATGGAATCCCCCGTGACCTCCAGCGCATATGTGCTGCCCGGTTCTGCTCCGGGGAAAGAAACCTCTTCCCATCCCTGACCAAGCGGATATCCTGCCGGATCAAAAAAGCCGCCAGCGCCCGCCTGAGCCAAGCCTAAAAGTGGCACTGTGTAATTTGAAGCCGGTGCTGCCGAATTAGAGGTTTCAACATGCAAAAACCCGCCGCCGGACATAAACTGATCATAATCTTCTTCGGTGGACTGCAAGATTTTGCGATACTTTCAGTCGAAGGCCAACGCTCGCGGCCATCTTTGCCAACCCGTTTTGAAGGATTAAAAGCCGTTGCATCCAGCCCGGACAAACGGGCCAAACCTGATACGGAAAGTCCATGCCTTTTGGCCAACGCATCAATGGCGTCCCATATGGCACTGTGTGAAAACATTATTCAAATGCTCCAATCGAATATTATCACGGGATAAATAAGCATATTATTTA
>VAPL010266217.1_pt1 | contig 11232 bp, 9 predicted proteins | sample 3395061 | NCBI WGS metagenome assembly VAPL01 (sample SAMN08290444, study PRJNA428436) | hydrothermal vent metagenome | isolation source: Deep-sea hydrothermal vent chimney 2 | place: Pacific Ocean: Juan De Fuca Ridge | depth 2182 m m
GCTCGTGGTCGGGGTAGAGGGATTCGAACCCCCGACTTCCTGCTCCCAAAGCAGGCGCGCTACCAAGCTGCGCTATACCCCGTAGTACAGGCCCCCGGGCGTGCCCGGACCGGTACGGGACAACCCCGTCACAGCCCGCAACCAACCGGCGGGTCAGGAACCGCGGCGCGGTCCTACGCGCCGCCCAACACAGCGTCAAACATCCTTGTCAGATACTACCAGAGACACCCCCACACCGCGACCGCAGGCGCTGCGCCTTGCCTGGCATTGGGGAGCGTGCGAGAATGCCGCGCCTCCCTTGTACGTACCCGACTCCGCCTATGGCCGCTGAACTGCTCGACGGAAAGACGCTCGCCGCCGGAATCCGGCGCGAGGTCCGCGAGCGGGTCCTGGCGCGCGAGCGGGCCGGGTTGCGCCCGCCGGGGCTGGCGGTCGTCCTGGTCGGCAACGACCCCGCCTCGGAGGTCTACGTGCGCAACAAGCGCCGCGCCTGTAAGGATGCAGGGGTGGTGTCGCGGGCCCACACCCTATCGGCGGATACCTCCGAGGCGGCGCTTCTGGACCTCGTCGAACACCTGAACGACGACCCGCAGATCGACGGTATCCTGGTGCAACTGCCGCTCCCGCGCCACATCGACGGCACGGCGGTCATCGAGCGGATCCGGCCCGACAAGGACGTGGACGGCTTCCATCCGTACAACATCGGGCGCTTGGCGTTGCGCGTGCCGCTGCTGCGCCCGTGCACGCCGCGCGGGATCATGTTGCTCCTGGATCATACCGGTGAGGCGTACAAGGGACGTCACGCCGTGGTGGTGGGCGCCTCCAACATCGTCGGTCGTCCCATGACCCTGGAGCTGCTGCTGGCGGGGGCCACGGTGACTACCTGCCACCGCTTCACCCGGGATCTGGAGCACCACGTCGCCGAGGCCGACCTCCTGGTAGTCGCGGTGGGCAAACCGGCGCTGGTGCGTGGGACCTGGATCAAGCCGGGCGCGACGGTGATCGACGTGGGTATGAACCGGCACGCCGACGGACACCTGACCGGGGACGTGGAATTCGACGCGGCGCGCGAGCGCGCCCGCTGGATCACTCCGGTACCCGGGGGCGTGGGTCCGATGACCGTCGCCGTGCTGCTGCGCAATACGCTGGAGGCCGCCGAGCGCGAGCGATCGCCCTAGCGCGCCGCTGGTCCTGCGGATCGCCCGGGAACCCGGGTCTCGGCGACTGCGCCATCCGCCGCCATGGGGCGCGGCACTGCGATCCAGTAACCCTGTGCGTAGTCCACGCCCAGCCCCCGCAGCGCGTTCAGGACCGCCTCGTCCTCCACGAATTCCGCAATGGTGCGGATGCCCATGACGTGGCCGATGCGGTTGATCGCTTCCACCATCGCATAATCGATCGGATCCTCGGCCATGTCGCGCACGAAGGTGCCGTCGATCTTGAGGTAGTCGACCGGGAGTTGCTTCAGGTGGCCGAAGGAACTCAGCCCGCTGCCGAAGTCATCGAGGGCGAACCGGCAACCCATGCCGTGCATTACGTTCATGAACCGCGTCGCATGCCCGAGATTGGCGATGGTCGCGGTCTCGGTGATTTCGAAGCACAGCCGTTGCGGTGCGACGCCGGACTCCCGAACCGTGTGCATCACGTATTCCAGGAACGCCTCGTCGCACACCGATTGCCCGGAGAGGTTGATCGCCCAGACGCCTTCGGGATCGCGCGCGGACTCCTCCGCCAACAGTCGGCAGGCGTTCGCGACCACCCACCGGTCCACTGACGGCATCAGACCGTAGCGCTCGGCGGCCGGGATGAAAGACATCGGCGACAGCAATCCGCCGTCGCGATCGACGAGGCGCACGAGCAGTTCGCGGTACCCCGGCCGGGCATCGTCGGACAGGTCGGCGATGTCCTGGACAAGGAGTTGGAAGCGCCCCTCCTGCAGGGCCCGGTTGATCCGCGAGACGAGGCGCATCTCGCCGCGGCGCTCCTGCAGCTCGTGGTCGTCGGTCTGATAGACGTGCACGCGATTGCGGCCGCGCTCTTTGGCGGCGTAGCAGGCGACGTCCGCTGCGCTGAGCAGCTCCGCGACACTGCCCGATCCGGAATCGATGGCGACCACGCCGATGCTGGCCCCCACCTGGAAGCGGTGCTCGCTGCAATTGAATTGGAACTCGCAGATCACGTTGCGCAACTCCTCGGCGACGGCATAGGCGCGCCGCGGGGTGCAACCATAGAGCAGCACACCGAACTCATCGCCGCCGAGCCGCGCGAGCATATCGCTCTCGCGCACCTTGGCGGAGAGCCGGGCGGCGAGCTGACGCAGGAGTTCGTCGCCGGCGCTGTGCCCGCAAGTATCGTTGACCACCTTGAACTGATCGAGATCGAGATAGCACAAGGCGTGTTCGCGCCCCTCGGCGACGGCGTCCTCCAGCGCCTGCTCCAGCACGAGTTCGAACTGGCGGCGGTTGCACAACCCGGTGAGTGCGTCGTGCGAGGCATGGTAGGAGAGTTCGCGCTCGAGCTGGCGGGCGTAGGTCACGTCGTGAAACACCATGACCGCGCCGATCGTCCGCCCCTGCCGGTCATGGATGGGGGCTGCGGAGTCGGCGATCGGGAACGAGCGCCCGTCGGCACACAACAGCACGCTGTGCGGCGGCAATTCCACGATGCGATTCTCGCGCAACGCCTGCACGACGGGATGTAGAATCTCCTCCCCGGAGTGTTCTCCGACGATACGCATCAGCGATACGATGGGGCGCCCGCCGATCTCCTCCGCGTGCCAGCCGGTGAGCCGCAGCGCTACCGGATTGAGGTAGTCGATGCGCCCCTCCCCGTCGGTGGTGATAACGGCGTCGCCGATGGAATGCAGGGTCACCTCGGCGCGTTCCTTCTCCCGGAACAATGCCGCCTCGGATTGGCGCACCCGAGCCAGCGCCTCGCGCAGTTCCTCCTGCTGCATCAGCACATAATCGAGCGCGCGGTTGATGAACCGCGCGAGAAACCCGAACTCGTCGTTGCGCCGCTCGTCCAGACGCAGATCCGTCTCGCCACGCGAGAAACGCCGCGCGGTCTCGACCATGCGCAGGAACGGCCGACTCAACACCCGATCGAGTATCCACTTGAGGATCAGGCCCAGCAGCAGGAACGAGAAGGCCCCGACGATCAGCATCCGCTTGCGGGTGGCGGTGACGACGCGCTGGAGATCCGGCTCGTAGATCCGGATCTCCAGGACCCGGCCGGTGGAGGGGTCGCGCACTTGGCGCGTGCGCGGTTCCAGCCCGGCCCCCGTGTTCCCGAGGCGCACCTGCCGGCCCCCGAGTTCCAGGTCCACGCCCTGCAGGCCGAGTTCGGCGCGCAGGCGCCGCGCTTCGCGCCGCACTGCAGGGAAAGGGGCCTTGGGGTGGACACCCAGGAAGCCCTGCATCCGGTAGGCAAAACTGTCCGCCGAGGTTCGGTACTCCCTGGTGAGGTGATTCTCCAGCCCACGCAGCGAGGTCAGGGCCATCGCCAGCCCCACCAACAGACTGCCCCAGAAGACGATCCCGGAGATCTTGAGCGGGAGGCCGGGCTGCCGGCCCGCCCCCGCGGCGTGCGGCGAATCCGGGGCGCGATTCATAGCGGCGGCGGGCACCGGAATCCCGCCCACTGCAACCCGATGAGCATCGGGCAGACACCGCTCACACCCGCACCCAGGATCGCGAAGCCCATGAACCAGGGGAAGAACCAGAGCGCCGTCGGAAACACCTCGCAGGCGATCAGGAGCGTCGTCCCCATCATCAACCGCCAAGCGCGCTCCGCCTCGAAGGGAAGGGGCGGGCCCACTGCGCGAACCGTCAGATCACAGGTACGACACGGAGGCGCACGCCCCCGGTAGCGGATCCGCATCGTGAGCAGAGACAGCCGCCAGTTGGTCACCCCTTCGAAGAACAGCAGCCCGATCAGGACTCGCAGGGCCGCTTGCGAATCCAGGTACAGGGCCCCCAGCAGGGCGATGGCGAACAAGAGGCGAAAGTTGCGATCGGTCACGGGGCGCCTCCCTCGAACGGCGGCCGGATCCGTTTCGTATCGCAGGCCGCAGGTCGGGTCTTGTGTTGGGCAGCGGCCGTTGCTGAGGGAACTTTACCGGGGCGCTCGTCAGTCGCGGCGCCAGGTGGTACCTCCGGGGCCGTCCTCGAGGATCACACCCGCCTCCTGGAGACGATCGCGGACCCGGTCCGCCGCGGACCAATCGCGCCGCCGGCGTGCCGCGGCGCGCTCACGGATCAGGGCCTCGATCTGCGCATTGTCCAAGGCAACGGCGCCCGCACCCTGCTGGAGGACGCGATCCGGGTCCCGCTGCAGCAGCCCGAGCACACCGCCCAGTGCGCGCAGGCAGGCGCCCAGGTGCGCGGCCTCTTGGGCATCGGATGCGCGCACCCGGTTGATCTCGCGCGCCAGATCGAAGAGCACCGCGATCGCCTCGGGCGTGTTGAAGTCGTCCTCCATGGCGGCGTGGAAACGCGTTTCGAACGCACCGCAGCCCCCGTCGGTCGTGCCCGCCGGCAGCCCGCGCAGGGCGGTATACAGACGCGCGAGCGCCAGACGCGCGGCCTCCAATTGCTCTTCCCCGTAGTTCAGGGGACTGCGGTAGTGACTGGTGAGCAGGAACAGGCGCACCACCTCCGCCGGGAAGCGTTCCAGGACCTCGCGAATCGTGAAGAAGTTGCCGAGCGACTTCGACATCTTCTCCTCGTTGACGCGCACAAAGCCGGCATGCATCCAGTAGTTGACGAACGGTTCACCGGTGGCCGCCTCGGACTGGGCGATCTCGTTCTCGTGATGCGGAAAGCGCAGGTCCTGGCCGCCGCCGTGGATGTCGAAGTGCGGACCGAGGCGCGCGGTGGACATGGCCGAACACTCGATGTGCCAGCCCGGACGCCCCGGCCCCCAGGGGCTCTCCCAACTGGGCTCGCCCGGCTTGGCCGCCTTCCAGAGCACGAAGTCCAGGGGATCGTCCTTGGCCTCGCCGACCTCGACGCGAGCCCCGGCGCGCAGCCCCTCGAGGCGCTCACCGGAGAGCCGGCCGTAGTCCGGAAAGCGGCTCACGTCGTAGTAGACGTCGCCGTTGCCGGCGCGGTAGGCGTAGCCCCGCTCGAGCAGCGTCGCGATCATCGCCCGGATCTCGCCGATGTGGCCGGTGGCGCACGGCTCATGGTCCGGCGCCAGCACACCGAGGGCGGCGGCGTCCTCGCGCATCGCCTCGATATAGCGGTGCGTCAGCTCCTCGAACGCGACACCCGCCTCGTGTGCCCGGCGGATGATCTTGTCGTCGATGTCGGTGATGTTGCGTACATACGTGACCCGGTAGCCCGCCGCGCGCAGATAGCGCGCCACCACGTCGAAGACGACCAGGACCCGGGCGTGGCCGATGTGGCTGTAGTCATAGACGGTCATCCCGCACACGTACATGCGCACGCGCCCCGCTTCGATCGGGACGAACGGTTCCTTGCTCCGGGTCAGGCTGTTGTAGATGTGCAGCACGATGACGGTCCCTTCAGGAGGTACACAGCGCAAGCGCCGCGCCGAGCCGGCGCCGCACGCCGTCAACGCCGATCAATTCCCAGATCCGCGCCAGCTCCGGGCCGTGCGTCTCGCCGGTGAGCGCCGCGCGCAGCGGCAGCAGCAACGCGCGCCCGCGTGCGCCGCACGCCCGACCCAGGGCCTCGCGAAACGTCGCGAATTCCGCCGCCGCCGACGTGTTCGACACGTCGAGGGCGGCGCGGAAAAAACCCTCCCCGGCCGCGCAGATCGCCGCGCGCGCCTCGACGGTGGCCTGGGGGCCCGGGTCCGCGAACAGGCATTGCGCCCAGTGCAGCGCGTCGGCCGGCAACTCGATGTTGTTGCGCACCGCCTCGGCGAACGCCGTGGTCCGCGACGCCGGCACCCGTTCCTCCAATGCCGCACCCACCTGTGCGCGGCGCATCCAGTCCCACATCGCCTCGACCGGCAGGCGCGCGAGCGCCTCCTTCTGCCGACGCCGCAACTGCGCCGGCTCGAAGCGCGCCGGTGCACGCCCGATCCGGGCGGGATCGAAACCGCGCGCCAGGACATCGAGATCGAGCAGCGCGTCATCCTTGTAGGTGTGGCCGAGCCGCGCCAAGTGGTTCACCACCGCGACCGGCAGGTAACCCGCCGCGCGCAACTCGCCTACGCCGGGCGCGCCGCGCCGCTTCGACAACGGGCGCCCCTGCGCATCGACCAGCAGCGGGAGATGGCCGTAGCGCGGCGCCTGCAGACCGAGGGCCTCGAGGATCAGGAGCTGGCGCGGCGTGTTGCTCAGGTGGTCCTCGCCGCGCAGCACGTGAGTGATCTCCATCAGCGCGTCGTCCACCGCATTGCAGAAGAAGAACGCCGGCGTCCCGTCGGCGCGTCGGATGACGAAATCGCCGATCTCCCCGGTCGCAAAGCGCTGAGCGCCGCGCACCAGGTCATCGAACACCGCCACGCCGCCCTCCGGCACCCGGAAGCGCAGCGCCGGGCGCAGCCCGGTCGCCAGACGCTCGCGAACCTCGTGCGGCGTCAGTGCCGTGCAGGTGCCGGGATAGCGCGGCGCGCGCCCGGCGTGCCGCTGCGCGACGCGCGCCCGTTCCAGTTCCTGCGGCGTGCAGAAACACGGATAGGCGCGTCCCGCCTCTTCCAGCCGCCGGTACTGCTCCCGATAGTGGGCGCCGCGCTCCGACTGGCGGTACGGGCCGAAGGCACCGCCGGTACCCGGGCCCTCCTGCCACTCCAGCCCCAGCCAGCGCAGATCCTCCTCGATACCGGCCTCGGCGTCCTCCCCGCCGCGCGCGGCATCGGTATCCTCGATGCGCAACACGAACACGCCGCCGGCACGGCGTGCGAGCAGCGCGTTGAACAGCGCGGTGCGCACGTTGCCCGGATGCAGCGCCCCGGTCGGGCTCGGGGCGAAACGGGTCCTCACGAGCTGGGCGGTCATTCGCAGGCGATTACCAAGTCCCCTGCCGGAGGCGGGGAATCTGTCCGAGGCGTTGTACGGAACGGCGCGCGGGCCGACCGCGGGCGATCATGGTAGCGGAAAGGCCCGGACCGGCCAAATGCGCCTTTTGGAAGCCGGGCCGAGCCGGGTATGATGGGCCCTCGCCCACCCTGGAGGAATCCGCATGATCCGTCTTCACACCACCCGTGGCACTATCGCCATCGAATTGGACCACGAGCACGCGCCGGAGACGGCGGCGAACTTCGTCCGCTACGCGCGCGAGGGATTCTACGAAGGCACCCTGTTCCACCGGGTGATTCGCGGATTCATGATCCAGGGCGGAGGACTGGAGCCGGACATGAGCACCAAGGACACTCACGCGCCGGTCCGCAACGAGGCCGACAACGGTCTGCACAACCGCACCGGGACGGTGGCCATGGCGCGCACTCAGGATCCGCATTCGGCCACCGCCCAGTTCTTCATCAATGTCGCCGACAACGCCTTCCTGGACCATACCGCACCGACCCCGGCCGGGTGGGGATACTGCGTATTCGGCCGGGTCACGGACGGCATGGACGTGGTCCAGGCCTTGGAATCGGTCGCCACCGGCACACGCGCCGGCCATCAGGATGTCCCTACCGAGGACGTAGTGATCGAACGCGTCGAAGTGGAAGGGGAACCGGAACCCGAAACCGGGGCCTGATCGCCGCGTTATGCAGGAGACGCTGTTCCTCTCCGATCTGCACCTGGCCCCGGAGCGTCCCCGGATCACGGCGCTGTTTCTGGAGTTTCTGCGCACCCGGGCGGCTCGTTGCGACGCGCTCTACGTCCTCGGCGACCTGTTCGAGACCTGGGCCGGCGACGACGACCTCACGCCGGAGAACCGCGACATCCTCGACGCGCTACGGCGATTGACGGCGACCGGGACTCCGGTCTGCCTGATGCCCGGCAACCGGGACTTCCTGATGGGCGCGGACCTCGAGGCGCGCGCCGGCTGCCGGCTGATCCCGGATCCCACCCCCCTCGATCTGTACGGCACGCGCGTGCTGCTCCTGCATGGCGACACCCTCTGTACCAACGACGAGGCCTACATCGCCTGGCGCGCGACGGTGCGCAACGAGCGCTGGATTCGCGAGTTCCTGGTGCGCCCGCTCGAGGAACGCCGAGCCCTCGTCCGGGCGGCGCGCGCACAGAGCCGCGCGGCGACCGGCGCCAAACGCGGGGAGATCATGAATGTGAACGCCGGTGAGGTGGAGCGGGTGATGCGCGTACACGGGGTGCGTACGATGATCCACGGCCATACACACCGTCCCGACGTGCACCGCTTCACCCTGGACGGAGAACCGGCGACCCGGATCGTGCTCGGGGACTGGCACCGCGAGGGGCACGTGCTCTCGGCGGGCGCCGGGGGCTTCACCCCCGAGACCCTGCCGCTCACCGGGAGCGGGTCCGGGTAATCTGCGCATAGCGGGCGCGCGAGAAATCGAGGACCGATCACCCCCGTAGGGTCGGGCTTGCCCGGCCGTTCTATCGGAGATTCAAGGGGGATTCAAGGGGTCAGAGTACTTGAAATTCCAACTACGCTGATGCCTTGGGCTGCCGCTGGAAATTTCAAGTACTCTGACCCCTTGAATCCTCTGACCCCTTGAATCCCAGCCGATGAACAGGTCCATGACATTGGTGCCGGTCGGCCCGGTCCGGATCAGATCCCCGGCCGCCTCCAGGAACGACCCCGCATCGGCACCCGCGAGGCAGCGCACCGGATCGTAGCCGGCCGACACCCCGCGCGCCACCGTGCCACCATCGACCAGGGCGCCGGCATCCTCTCCAGGACCGTCGCTGCCGTCGGTCGCCGCGGCCAGCACCAGCATCCCCTCCTCGCCTTGCAATTCCAGCGCCGCAGCAAGCGCGAACGACTGACAGCGCCCGCCACGCCCCGGATGGGGCGGGAGCACCGGCGTGGGTTCCCCGCCCCGGATGTGGAAACCCGGCGCGCCGGTCCGCAGCCGCCTTGCGAGCGCGCGCCCGGCCTCGCACGGGTCGCCGGCGATGAATTCGGGGTATCGGTGGACCAACGCGCCGCGCCCGCGCGCCGCCGCCGCGGCAGCCTCCAGAGCATCGGCGAGCCGCGCCACCACGCGGACCTCCAGCCCCTCGCAGGCCGGGTCGTGTGGATGCGGCGCGGGCGGTGCACGAGCCACCAGGGCACGCACCCACGCCGGAATCGCACCCGGCAGCGGGCCTTCACAGGCCCCCGGAGCGGCCAGCCCGGAACCGATCACCGCGGGGTCGTCGCAGCGCACATCGGAGATCAGCAGTGCCGACGCGGCGCGCGCGCCCAGGCGCGCCGCCAGGCGCCCGCCCTTGATCGTCGAGACCGCACAGCGCACCCGGTTCATGCCCCGGATGTCCAGACCGCTGCCGAGCAACCAGTGGTTCAGGCGGACCAGATCGGCCAACGTCACGCCGGCGGGCGGGCGCTCGACAAGACTCGATGCCCCGCCGGAGATCAGCAACAACGGCCGATGGCCTGCGGGGACGGCCTCGAGGAACTCGAGCAGTGCGCGCCCGGCGGCCAGGCTGTCCGCGTCGGGCACGGGATGACCGGCCTCCAGGCAACGCACGCCGGGCCGGCGACCCAGTGCCGGATCCCCGTAGCCATGCCGGGTAATGACCAGGGCGGCGCGCACCCCGTGCCGGAGCGCCTCGAAGGCCCCTTCGGCCATCGCGCAAGCAGCCTTGCCCACCGCCGCCACATGGACCGGACACGGCGGCGGTCGGCGCTCCAAGGCGGCGCGCACGCGGGCGCCCCCATGTACCGCCGCCAACGCCTCCCGGTAGACCGAGAGCACCTGCCGGCGTTCGGCATCGAAACAGGCGTCCCGGGACACGTGCGACCCTCAGCCGAGCGCCGCGAGCCCGCGATCCAGATCCGCCTTGAGGTCCTCGACCGCCTCGAGCCCCACCGACAGGCGGAGCAAACCGTCGCCGATACCCGCCTCGGCCCGGGCCTCGGCGCCCACCCGCGCGTGCGTGGTGCTTGCCGGATGCGTGATGGTGGTCTTGGTATCCCCGAGATTGGCGGTGATCGAAACCAGGCGCGTGCGATCGACCACGGTCCACGCCGCCGCCTGACCGCCGACCACTTCGAAGGAGACGATCCCGCCGGGGGCGGACTGCTGGCGACACGCGAGTTCGTGCTGCGGGTGCGAGGCGAGCCCCGGATAGTACACGCGGTGCACGCGCGGATGTCCTTCCAGCCAACGCGCCAGATCGAGGGCGTTGGCACTGTGCGCGCGCATCCGCAACGCCAGAGTCTCCAACCCCTTGAGAAACACCCAGGCGTTGAACGGACTCATGCTCGGGCCCGCAGTGCGCAGGAATCCGAACACCTCCTTGCCAACCAGTTCCTGCGACCCCACCACGGCACCGCCCATGCAACGTCCCTGCCCGTCGAGATACTTGGTCGCCGAGTGGATCACCAAGTCCGCCCCCAGTGCCAGGGGGCGCTGCAGCGCCGGGGTACAGAAGCAGTTGTCGACCGCGAGCAGCGCGCCGTGCCGATGTGCGAGGTCGGCGAGCGCGCCGATGTCGGCGACCTCGGTAAGCGGGTTGGACGGGGTCTCCAGGAACAGCAGCCGCGTCGCGGGCCGGAGCGCCCGCTCCCAAGCCCCCGGATCGGTCAGCGCCACGTAGTCGACCGCCACCCCGAACCGCTGCAGGTAGGTATTGAAGAGACTCGTGGTGCTCCCGAAGACGCTGCGCGAGGAGACCACGTGGTCTCCCGCCTTGAGCAGGCCCATGCAGGTGGACAGGATCGCCGCCATGCCCGAGGCGGTGGCGACGGAGCACTCACCGCCCTCGAGGGCCGCGAGGCGGCGCTCGAAGGTACGCACGGTCGGGTTGGTGAAGCGCGAGTAGATGTTGCCCGGGACGGCGCCCGAGAAGCGCGCCGCCGCCTCGGCCGCGCTCGCGAACACGAAGCTGGAGGTGGGGAAAATCGGCTCGGAGTGCTCGCCCTCGTCGGTGCGCACCTGCCCGGCACGCACCGCCAGGGTCTCGAACCGGTAGTCCTCCGACTGGTCTGAGTCCATCCCGCGGATCCTCCTCATCGACGGCCTGCGTCGGCCCGGAACACAGAGGGAACGGCGAAGACGCGGGCGCAAAAAAACCCGCTCCGCACGGCAACGAAAGCAGGCCGACCCGCTTTAGCTGCATTTGTTACGCGCCCGCAAGCTTGAGTCAAATCGGCGCGACAA
>VAPL011070726.1_pt1 | contig 11229 bp, 7 predicted proteins | sample 3395061 | NCBI WGS metagenome assembly VAPL01 (sample SAMN08290444, study PRJNA428436) | hydrothermal vent metagenome | isolation source: Deep-sea hydrothermal vent chimney 2 | place: Pacific Ocean: Juan De Fuca Ridge | depth 2182 m m
CATACTATCTGCTAAGCCTGCCGATAAAACACCATCATTGTGACCGTGCGAAGTAACTATGCAATCAACTGCTCGACTAAACAAGCAATTGCAAGCCGTTGAATGGTATGGTTCGGGGCTGCGAATTTTGGATCAACGTTATTTGCCTGAGTTGGTTACGCATCATCTGCTAACAACTGTCGAGGATGTTGCAGGGGCAATCCAGTCCATGCAGGTTAGAGGTGCGCCAGCGATTGGTATTGCCGCTGCTTATGGAGTCGTGTTGGCGGCTCGACAGCGCTACGCACAATCTCCGCTCAATTGGAAAACAGTGATTGTTGATGATATTACGCTGCTTGCCGAATCCCGTCCAACAGCGGTTAATCTGGCTTGGGCATTAGACAAGATGAGAGCTCTGTTCGCTAGTCTCGAAGGTGACCCAGAGCTTTTTTTATTGAATACAGCCAAGCAAATCCATCAAGACGATATTGATGCCAATTTCACTATGGGTGATTACGGAGCAGATTTGTTGGGTGATGCCAGAGCTGTATTAACTCACTGTAACGCAGGCGCGTTGGCAACTGGTGGTTATGGAACAGCGTTAGGAGTAATTCGCAGCGCTGTTAATCGTGGTTTGCAACAGGTTTATGCAACTGAAACCCGACCCTGGTCGCAAGGTGCTCGTCTTACTGTTTGGGAGTTGCAGCAAGATAATATTCCCTCTATTTTGATAGCGGATCTCGCTGCTGGTTACTTGATGCAGCAAGGTAAAGTACAATGGATTATTGTCGGTGCAGATAGAATTGCAGCGAATGGTGATACTGCCAATAAGATAGGTACATACGCATTAGCAACATTGGCACGACAACATCAGCTTAAAACCATGATTGTAGCGCCAAGCTCAACGATTGATTGGAATTTACCCAACGGCAATAAAATTCCAATAGAGCAACGTGATCCTGTTGAGCTGTTGCCAGAATGCTATCAAAGTGAAGCTTCACTGGTTGATGCCTGGAATCCAGTGTTTGATGTGACTCCGGCACATTTGATTGATGTGATAGTCACTGAGAAAGGTGTTGTGATGCGGCCAGATATACAGCGTATGAAAAGTCTATATTAAGTACCTGAGAATAATTAATTTAACATATTACTGGTCTTTTTCTCATCTTCGGCGTTGCAGAAACAGTTATACATGCCTTTCTCGTTCAAGAATATCTCATACAGAGTGCGGCAGTTTTTGTGAAAGGCTAGGAGGCTGTTTGAGAATAGAAGCCGTAGCGAGGGAAAGCGGTTTTGAGTCCATTGTTTCGATTAAATGAGGCGAATACTTGTTTGTATTGAACGAATTTAATCGAAACAATGGGCTAAAATCTGCTTTTTCGCAGTAGGCTCTCTATTCTCGAACAGCCTCCTGGCATGTGCTCTATGGAGTAAGAAATGGGTCTAGAGTCTGTTGAATTGGTAATGGCAATCGAAGAGGAATTTGATATCAATATTCCTGATGAAGAGGCTGGCAATTTTGATACAGTTGGAAAACTCTATCGACATATTGTCGACGTTCTCTATCAATCTGGCTGCTCTGGTCAAGTTGATGAAAGTGAAGTGTGGGAAAGAATGAAAGATGTCATCGTATCCCAGCTTGGAGTGAGACCAGAGCTAGTGACAGAAGATGCCAGTTTTGTTGCTGATCTCGGTATTGACTGATCAGCAGTATTGACAAATTCAAAATAGAATATACTGCGTACGCCCATGGTTGCGGAATTGATAGCGAGTTGATTTTTTGTCGAGAGCAAGGCGCTGATTCTGTTGCCTTCGGCGTTATTTGGAGACGTACACAATGAATCAGATATTCGCAATTGCAATTGGTGGGGCTGGTGGTGCAGTGCTGCGCTTTCTAGTGAGTAGTGGTGTCTATGGCTGGCTGGGCAAGGGCTTTCCGTATGGTACTCTTACCGTCAATGTGATTGGCTCATTCTTGCTGGGTTTAATGACAACCGCATTACTATTGGAACGAGTGGTTTTGGCAGAAGAATTTGCTCTGGCATTATTGGTCGGTTGTTTTGGATCGTTCACCACGTTTTCCACTTTTTCTTTGGATACGCTGGCGTTGCTGGAACAAGGACATGTCTTGAAAGCGCTGAGTAATGTGCTGATGAATGTACTGGTTTGTCTTGCAGCAGTTTGGTTAGGTCTGAAAATCGGTAAGCTGTTGCATGCATCTGAAAGTGGTGTCGTGCACTGGTTTGGTATTACTTTTCCCTTCGCGTTTGTAACAATTACGTTGATTGTATCGCTGATTATTGGGTTTGTTGCATGCTTAATCATGCAGCATAATGGTATTGATATTGAAGTTCAGGCGACTACATTACTGCTTACACTAGGTTTTTTTATTACCTTTTCCAGTGTTTATTTGGTGATGTATGTCATAGAATTAAACATTGCTCCTAATCATCAACTATCCACCATGCTCGGAGTATTGCTTGGAAATACAGCCTTGTGTGCTGTCGGAACACTGACCGGTATTCAGGTCGCTCGGCTGCTTCAATAACCAATCACCGTTCATTTTATAAAACTCTGGAGAAAATCCAAATGTTAGACCCGAAACTGTTTCGTCAAGATATGGAACAGGTAGCAAAACAATTGTTGCGCCGCAATGTACAGCTCGACGTTGCTCTTTTGGAAAAATTAGAAACTCAACGTAAAGATGTTCAAATTCGCACTCAGGAATTACAAGCTGAGCGCAATGCGCGATCCAGGCAAATTGGCAAGGCAAAAGCGCAAGGGGAGGATATCCAGCCACTGTTAAAAGAAGTTGAATCCCTTGGTGATGATCTCAAACAGCAAGAAGTTACGCTAAATCAAATTCAGCAACAACTACACAACTATTTTCTTGAGTTACCCAATATTTTGGATGACGACGTAGCTGATGGAAAAAGTGAAGATGACAACATTGAAATAATGCGTTGGGGCAAACCACGCGCATTCGATTTCGAAGCAAAAGATCATGTTGACCTTGGTGTTGAGCTTGGACAAATGGATTTTGAAGCGGCAGCTAAAATTACCAGCTCACGATTTGTTACTATGCGTGGTGCGTTGGCTCGACTGCATCGAGCGTTGATCCAGTTTATGCTTGATACCCATACTGGTAACCACGGTTACACTGAATGTTATGTACCGTATCTGGTGAATGCTGCCAGCTTAACTGGAACCGGGCAATTACCCAAGTTTGAGGAAGATGCATTTAAAGTGGATTTTGATCCGCTGTTATATTTAATTCCCACCGCCGAAGTGCCAGTGACCAATCTGGTGCGTGATGAAATTATTGAGGAAAAACAACTCCCATTGCGACTTGTTGCGCATACCCCATGTTTCCGAAGCGAAGCTGGCTCCTACGGCAGAGATACACGCGGCATGATCCGCCAACATCAGTTTGAAAAAGTCGAGCTAGTGCAGATAGTACGCCCTGACAACTCTGACGCTGCGCTCGAAGCTTTAACCTCACATGCAGAAACCATCCTACAACAACTCGATTTGCCTTATCGAAAAGTCCTGCTGTGTGCTGGAGATACCGGGTTTTCATCAGCCAAAACCTACGATCTGGAAGTGTGGTTGCCGGGTCAGCAACAATACCGTGAGATTTCATCATGTAGCAACTTTAGGGATTTTCAGGCGCGTCGTCTTAAAGCCCGCTGGCGTAACCCGGAAACTGGTAAACCTGAATTGGTCAACACAGTTAATGGTTCCGGTTTAGCCGTTGGGAGAACACTGGTGGCAGTCATGGAAAATTATCAGCAAGCCAATGGCAGTATCGATATTCCTGAAGTGTTGATATCGTATATGGCTACAGTCAAAACCATTGACCCAAATGTATAATTACTTGGTTAGAAATATGTGTGAAAGATCCAGCACGCACCTGTGTGCTAACTTGGTTTAATGGAAATCCCTATATTCTCAGATAGCCATATTCTAGTGGTTGGCGATCTAATGCTTGATCGTTATTACTCTGGTGACACCAGACGTATTTCCCCAGAAGCTCCAGTCCCAGTGGTGCGTGTTGAACAAATGCAAGGTCGGGCTGGTGGTGCGGGTAATGTGGCGTTGAATATTCGAGAATTGGGCGGCTCAGTCACGGTATTGGGTTTTATCGGTAATGATGACACTGGGAACGAGTTACTCGCTTGTTTGACGGATGCTGGTGTTAATTGCAAAGTCGAACGCACAGATCAAGCGCGTACCATTACCAAGTTGCGTGTATTAAGTCGGCATCAACAGTTGATCCGGCTTGATTTTGAGGATGATTTTACAGCGCTGGACAGTCAATCGTTATTGTCCAGATATGAAGAGTTGCTCACTGATATAGATGTTGTGGTGCTCTCGGACTATGGCAAAGGCACGTTGACTGATTGTAATCAATATATCCGTCTGGCACGCCAGGCTGGCATCAGTGTGTTGATTGATCCCAAAGGAACTGAGTTTACGCGCTATCAAGGTGCGACATTATTGACCCCGAACAAACTTGAATTTGAAGCGGTGGTTGGTGATTGCGCGAACCAACATCAACTAGAACAAAAGGGTCAGGCTTTGCTCGCCCAGTTGACTCTTGATGCCATGCTGGTTACCCAGGGTGAATTGGGGATGACGTTGTTTGTTGCAGGGCAACAAGCGCTGCATTTTTCTACCCAGGCGCGTGAGGTTTATGATGTGACTGGAGCAGGGGACACAGTGATATCCAGTCTTGCTGCTGCACTTGCGGCTGGACTGGCGTTTCCCCATGCAACTGCGCTGGCTAACGTTGCTGCGGGTATTGTAGTTGGCAAGCTTGGCACTGCTACTGTCAGTGTTGATGAAATACGTTATTTTTTACGACAAAATAACCACAGTACCGATTCAATGATGACGCTTTCAGAGTTACTCGGCATTGTGCAACAGGCAAAATCCAGAGGCGAAACCATTGTCTTGACTAACGGCTGTTTTGATTTGCTACACCCTGGTCATCTGCGCTATTTAAAACAGGCAAAAGCTTTGGGTGACCGGTTAATAATACTGATTAATGACGATGATTCTGTACGGCGACTAAAAGGTGAACAGCGACCAGTTAATCTTTTGTCATCTCGTATGGAAATGTTATCTGCACTGGCTTGTGTTGATTGGGTTGTTGCATTTTCTGGTGATACCCCGGAAGCAGAAATATGTCAGATCAAACCCGATATTCTGGTCAAAGGTGGAGATTATCAAACATTAGAAGAAATAGCAGGACATGATTGTGTCGTTGAAAATGGCGGAACTGTTAAAGTTTTGGACTTTGCAGAAGGTTTTTCCACGAGTGAGATGATTACGAAAATTCAAACCGCCAAGTAATTTTATACATTAGAAAAGGGTTAGATAACCTGAGATAATGCGCTTGATTGTAAAATAACCTATACCTGCTCTGAGCAAAACGTATCTAGGAGGCTGTCCGAGAATAGAAGCCTACTGCGGAAAAGCGGATTTTGTCCAATAGCAGCGTTGAAAGTGCTCATTTATACCTGTAAACTCCGCGCTTTCGCCTTGCTCTTGAACAAACCAGAGGGCAATCTGAGTAGTTACTGATAGCGCTGGGTAGTTACCAAATTATTATAGTTGTTTATAAAGGTTAAAGTAATGAAAAAATATGTGTCGATTTTAATTTCTATTATGCCGTTAAATTTAGTAAGAATATTTTTATATAATAACCTCATGGGCTACAATATATCTTATTCGTCAAAAATTGGAATGTGTTCGGTTATTACTGCAAGAACCGTTTCAATTTCAAAGTCAATTATAGGGGGATTTAATAGACTAACAGGGGATTTTGATTTAGTTATAGAAGAAGGCACAAATATCGGGAGTTTTAATGAATTCAAGCGCATTGCAAATAAAGTGGGGTCATCCTACTGTAATATAGGGAAGAATGTCCACATCACAAATGGACATTTCTTTGATGCTAGCGGAGGCATAACAATTAAAGAATATACTCGCATAGCTGGACGTGGAAGTCAGTTTTGGACGCATGGAGGGCAAAGAAAGGAACATGCAATCACTATACACGAAAAATGTTATATCGGTTCAGCTGTTATGATTGCTCAAGGTATTCAAATAGCAGAGAATTCGTTTGTTGGGTTAGGAAGTATAGTGATTGATTCATTTGATGAAGCTAACGTCCTGATTGCGGGTAACCCAGCTAAGATAGTAAAACGCGATATAGTCGCAAGAAGGTCATTGCTCTAACTGCCTAATCTTGTTATGGTGAATAAGCGGTACAAATACTGCTTGAGTCCTGCGCCTCATTGAAGGTAAATGATTCGCTGGTTTGCGTATTAGTACTTCATCAAGATTGTATTATTGATGTGTATAGGGGAATAGGGACAGCTGCTAGTGTTACAACCTGTAAGTTCGTACCCGACTAATCGTTCGTTATTCCCGAAGTCTTTTATCGGGAATCCATACTCAGCAATAGATTCCCGATAAAAGACTTCGGGAATGACATATTTATTAGCGACCGAACTTACAGGCTGTAGCACTAGTACTCCGACAACTTAGGATTGATGGGTAGGTGAGGTTGATAAGTGGTTAGCTGCAAGGCGCGCGAGTGCAGGACTAGCAAGGCTAATTCAAGCGAGTGCAACGCAGCAGATGACCGCTTATCGGCCTCACCTATTCATCAATCCTATGTTGACGGAGTACTAGGATGTTTGTCCGAGAATAAAAGCCGTAGCGAGAGAAAGTGGTCTTGAGTCCATTTTTTCGATTCAATGAGGTGAATACTTGCTGTATTGAACGAATTTAATCGGAAAAATGGGCCAAAATCCGCTTTTCCGTAGTAGGCTCTCTATTCTCGGCAATATCACATTGAAAGACCACTAGTAACGATAACAATGTTTTCAAGCGTCATCCAGATGTTCAAATGACAGGCGCAAAGAGTATGGGATAGCAATGATAAAAAAAAACCTGACAAACATAATCTTACTGACTTTTTTGACTTGGTCAGCTCTTTCCGGTCAAGCTGAAGCGCTTGTCGTCACGCGCGGACCTTATCTACAGTTGGGCACTCCGACCAGCATTATTGTGCGATGGAGAACTGATGTTGCAACCGATACGGTTGTTCGCTATGGCGATGCTCCCGGTAATTTGACCAATGTAGTCATGATTCCAGGCTCCACAATTGAACATGAGGCAGCGATCAATGGATTACTGGCTGATACCAACTATTTTTACTCGGTGGGTGATTCAAGTGGAACACTAGAAGGCGGTGGCTCTGATTACTTTTTCACCACCTCCCCACAGCCAGGGAATCCCAGAGCAACTCGTATATGGATTGTCGGTGATTCTGGCAACGCCAATAACAGCGGTCGTGCTGTGCGTGATGCATTTAAAAACTATAACAATAATAATCCCCCCGACATCTGGCTGATGCTCGGAGACAATGCTTACAACGACGGTACAGATAGCCAATATCAGAATGCCGTTTTCAATCAGTATCCAGAAATTCTACAACAAAGCGTACTTTGGCCGGCACTTGGTAACCATGATGCCTTTACCTCATTTGCAGTAGACCAAAGCGGCCCATATTTTCAAGCTTTCAACATCCCCACTAATGCTGAAGCCGGTGGAGTGGTGTCTGATACGGAGGTTTATTATTCTTTTGACTACGGAAATATTCATTTCATCTGTTTAGATTCTTATCAATCCAGTCGTTTGCCCGATGGTCAGATGTTGACTTGGTTAGAAAGTGATCTTCTTGCCAATGACAAACCCTGGGTGTTTGCATTCTGGCACAATCCACCCTATACAAAGGGCTCTCATGATTCGGACAGAGAGGGCCCTGAGATTGATATGCGAGAGTTTGTTCTACCGATTTTAGAAAACTATGGTGTAGACGTGGTATTTGCTGGTCATAGCCATGCTTACGAACGTTCATTTCTGCTCGACAGTCATTATGGTCATTCATCTACGTTACAAAGTTCAATGATTGTAGATGGTGGTGATGGTCAGGTGGATGGCACTGGAGCCTATATTAAAGCAGCAGGTGGCGGTGCTAATCAAGGAGCTGTGTACGTAGTGAGTGGTAATGGCAGCAGGGTTAGCACTCGAGGAAATCTTAATCATCCGGCAATGTTTACCTCTATTCGAAGTTTGGGCTCAATAGTCGTCGATGTTGATGGTAACCGCATGGAAGCAGTCATGCTGGATTCGGCCAGCCAGGAAGCGGATCATTTCACGATTATCAAGAGCCAGGACACACTCTCTCCCAGCGTTGTTAAAGCGACAGCTAAAGACGCAACTGGTGTTTCCGTGCAATTCTCCGAACCAGTTAATCAGGCTACTGGCGAATCAGTTGCTAATTTTAGTTTGGGCCAGGGTATAACAATCACCAATGCATCGGTTCTCGGTCGTATGGTGACACTGACTACGAGTCCGCTAAGCGCAGATGTTAGCTACACATTAACAGTCAACAATGTTGAGGATTTAGCTGGTAACACGATTGCTTCCAATAACCAGGCACAATTTGACTACATTACGGCAGTGCCAGAGATAGTAATCACTGCTCCTGCCGATGAGTCGAACTTTAATTCGGGAGATAACATTACTTTTACTGGAATCAGTAATGACTTGGAAGACGGAAATCTATCGGCAAACATCGTTTGGACGTCAAACCTGGATGGCTCGATTGGCACTGGTAGTTCGGTTTCTGCATCACTCTCAGTGGGAACGCATACGATTAAAGCATCAATCACCGATGCAGATGGTAAATCAGTCGAAAATCAAATCATCGCTATTGTTCTCGCCGGAGGGCAACAAGTCAATACTATCGACGTACAGGTTTCAGCAGGGACAGATGATGCAGAAGAAAGTGCCACAGGGAATGTGGTTGTTGGCAGTGCCGATCTTGATATGGTGCGCTCTGACGGTCACCAAACGGTTGGTATACGTTTCAATGGACTGACCATCCCACAGGGCGCAACGATAGTGAATGCTTATATACAGTTTACGGCAGATGACTCACAACCTCAATTCACTCTGTTGACTCTGGAAGCAGAAGCTGTGAATGATTCAGCAACCTATTCTCGCAATGTTAATCTGAATATTTCGTCACGGGTGCGAACAGCAGCTGCTGTTTCATGGATTTCTGATCCATGGAAGACTGCTGGCGATTCAGGTATTGATCAACGTAGCGCTAATATTTCACCAATTATTCGCGAAGTGATCGGGCGCTCAGGCTGGGTCAGTGGAAATGCGTTAAGCGTTATTATTACAGGCATTGGTTTACGTAGTGCGCGTTCTTTCGAGGGCAATCAAGCACAAGCAGCGGTACTGCATATCGACTATGCTGACACGGGAGGAACCTCCAATGCTGCCCCTACAGTCTCGATTGCATCGCCCGTTACAGGGGCGAGTTTTGTGCTTGGAGATAACATTACTTTTACTGGAACCGGGGCAGATGCGGAAGATGGTGATGTAACAGCCAGTCTGACTTGGGATTCGAATCTTGACGGAACAATTGGCAACGGTGGTTCCTTTTCAACAACATTATCGGAAGGCGCACATACGATTACCGTAACAGCAACCGATAGCAACAATATGACAGGTTCGAATACCATGACTGTCACTGTGCTTCCTCCAGGAAGTGGAACAACAATCTCGATCCCGATCAATTTAGGCAGTGATGATGCCGAAGAAAAACCTAATGGTCGTGTTGTTATTGGGAGTCAAGATCTCGATTTGGTTGCTTCGGGAGGCAATCAAACGATTGGCATGCGCTTTAATAATGTCACCATTCCGCAAGGAACCACAATTGTTGACGCTTATATTCAGTTTACTGCCTCAGCTGCACGGTCAGTAGCCACCTCATTGATATTGAAAGGAGAAGCAGCTGACAATGCGATCACCTTTGTGAATAACATCAACGGGGATGTGTCGAGCAGGCCAAGAACGACGGCGAGTGTGCCGTGGTCTCCTGTTGCATGGACGACAGTGGGTGAAGCAGGTGTTGATCAGCGTACGCCAAACCTCGCATCCATTGTTCAAGAAATTGTGAATCGAAGCAATTGGGCGAGCAACCACGCGCTCGCGTTTATTGTCACTGGTAGCGGCAAGCGCGAAGCAGACTCGTTTGATGCGAATGCATCCGCAGCGCCTGTGTTGTATGTGGAGTTTGCAGACGCGAGTGGCAATCAGCCGCCTATGGCATCGATTTCAGCACCAGCAAATGGGTCGAGTTTTGCAGTCGGCGATAACATTACTTTTACCGGAACCAGTACGGATCCAGAAGACGGTAATCTAACAGCAAGCTTGATTTGGGATTCGAATCTTGATGGATTGATTGGTACGGGTGGTTCTTTTTCAACGACAGCATTGTCGGAGGGGGCACATTCAATTACCGTAACAACAACCGATAATGGCAATTTGACGGGTTTGGATACGATCACGGTCACTGTTCTTCCTGCAGGTGGAGGGACAACAACACTTTCGATTCCTATTAATTCAGGGAGTGATGATGCCGAAGAAAAACCTGCAGGTAACGTTGTTATTGGAAGTCTGGATCTCGATTTGGTTGCTTCTGGGGGCGATCAAACGATCGGTCTGCGCTTTAACAATGTAGACATTCCGCAAGGAGCTACAATTGCTGACGCTTATATTCAGTTTACTGCCTCAGCTGCACGGTCAACAGTGACCTCTCTGAACGTGGCAGGAGAAGTAACTGACAATGCCAACACCTTTGTGAATAACATCAACAGCAATATATCGACCAGGCCAAAAACAACAGCGAGTGTGCCGTGGTCTCCAGTTGCATGGACTGCAGTGGGTGAGGCGGGTGTTGATCAACGCACCCCGAATCTTTCAACCATTATTGAAGAAATTGTGAATCGCAGTAATTGGGCGAGTAATAACTCGCTAGCGCTAATGATTACCGGTACCGGAAAACGTGAAGCTCACTCATTTGAGGGTAGCCAAGTGAATGCACCAGTTCTTCATGTGGTTTTCAATGATTAAACTGAGCAGTTTAATCAAATAAATAAGGTAACTATTCAGCATATCCTCTATTTTGCCCAATCGCTGTCTGGAAAGTGCTCATTTACACCTGTAAACTCCGCGCTTTCATCTTGCTCTTGTACATGAGAGGGCAATCTGAGCAGTTACGGAGTACGCTGAGTAGATACAAAATAAGATAAATGTAATCTTTATTCATGATGAATGGATTGTTAATCAATTAAAAAGGCTCCCCCGAAAACG
>VAPL010870827.1_pt1 | contig 11224 bp, 9 predicted proteins | sample 3395061 | NCBI WGS metagenome assembly VAPL01 (sample SAMN08290444, study PRJNA428436) | hydrothermal vent metagenome | isolation source: Deep-sea hydrothermal vent chimney 2 | place: Pacific Ocean: Juan De Fuca Ridge | depth 2182 m m
AGCCGCTTCGCCATGGAAAAAGCAGTCCGGCAAAAAGCACGGCAATAACCAAAATCGCGCACGCGATGCCGCATAAAACCAATAACATAAAACTTATAACCTGAAACTCATAACCATCTTCACCCGGAACAAACCATGTTAACAACAGCAAACATAACTATGCAATTTGGTGCCAAGCCACTTTTTGAAAACGTCTCGGTAAAATTCAGCGACGGCAATCGTTATGGCCTGATCGGCGCCAACGGTTGCGGCAAATCAACCTTCATGAAAATCTTAGGTAACGATCTGGAAGCGACTTCGGGCAATGTCTCAAAAGATGCCAACGAGCGCATCGGTAAACTGAAACAGGATCAGTTTGCTTACGAAAAATTCACCGTTATCGATACCGTTATCATGGGCCACGCAGAACTGTGGAAGATCAAAGCCGAAAAAGATGCCATCTACGCCAACCCGGATATGACTGAAGCTGATGGCATTCGCGCTGGTGATCTGGAAGCAGAATTTGCCGAGATGGATGGTTACTCCGCAGAAGCACGTGCCGGTGAATTATTACTGGGTCTGGATATTCCATCAGAACAGCATTATGGCCCGATGAGCGAAGTTGCCCCCGGCTGGAAACTTCGCGTGTTACTGGCGCAGGCTCTATTTTCTGAACCAGATATTATGCTGCTCGACGAGCCAACCAACAACCTCGACATCAACACCATTCGCTGGCTGGAAGATATATTAAACGCGCGCAAATGCACCATGATCATCATCTCGCATGATCGTCACTTTTTAAACAGCGTGTGCACCCACATGGCTGATCTGGACTATGGTGAAATCCGCATATACCCGGGTTCTTATGATGATTACATGATTGCATCAACCGCCGTCACTGAGCGTCTGCAATCGGAAAACGCCAAGAAAAAAGCGCAGATCGCCGAATTAAAATCATTCGTCAGCCGCTTCTCTGCTAACGCCTCTAAATCGAAACAGGCAACTTCGCGCGCCAAACAGATCGACAAGATTCAGCTGGCCGAGGTTAAACCCTCCAGCCGTAAAAACCCTTACATCTATTTTGAAGAAGATAAAAAATTGCACCGACTGGCGCTTGAAGTCGAAGGCCTGGCAAAAAGTTTTGATGAGAATTACCTGTTCGCCAATCTTGACCTGATGGTCGAAGTCGGTGAACGCATCGCCATCATTGGCCCCAACGGCATCGGTAAAACCAGCTTATTAAGATGTCTGCAGGGCGACCTGGAGCCATCAGCCGGCACCGTCAAATGGTCAGAAAATTCACAGCTGGGTTATTACGCGCAGGATCACGCGGCCGATTTTGAAGAAGACAAAACCCTGTACGACTGGATGAGTTACTGGGGCAAAGAGAACGATGACGAACAATCCATCCGCGGCACGCTAGGACGTTTGCTATTTTCTTCCGACGACATCGACAAAAAAGTCAGCGTTATCTCCGGTGGTGAACAGGGTCGCATGCTGTTCGGTAAACTAATGCTGCAACGCAATAATATTTTATTGATGGACGAACCGACCAATCACCTCGACATGGAATCTATCGAGTCACTCAACCTGGCACTGGAAAACTTTCCCGGCACCCTGTTCTTCGTCAGTCACGACCGCGAGTTTGTATCCTCACTGGCAACACGCATCATCGAGATGACTCCTAAAGGTCTGGTCGATTTCCGTGGCACTTATGATGAATACCTGGCCACACAGGAAATGGATAACAAACAACGTAAAGCGTCCTGAGAACAAAGATGATCACATGCATGGATTCCAGGCAGCTACTGCTTTGAATCCATGTGCTGATTTATCGCTTCTTCGCTCATGAAAAAAATCGCTGTCTTTGTCGATGTACAAAACATCTATTACACCACACGTGACGTGTATGGTCGTCAGTTCAATTACCGTAAATTCTGGAAGCAACTAAGCTCGCAGGGCGAGATCGTTATCGCTAATGCCTACGCTACCCATCGCGGTGACGACAGTCAGAAAAAATTTCAGGATGCACTGAGACACATCGGCTTCACCATAAAACTCAAACCCTATATCCAGCGCAGTGACGGCTCGGCCAAGGGCGACTGGGATGTCGGCATCACCATTGATGTCATGCAGGCAGCGAACGGTGTGGATGTTGTTGTGTTACTTTCCGGTGACGGCGATTTTGATCTGCTTCTGCAAAAAATCAAAAGTGATTACGGCGTTCATAGCGAAGTGTATGGTGTGCCGGCGCTCACCGCCAATTCATTGATCGAAGCAGCTGACGTTTTTCATCAAATAGACGAAGCCTTGTTACTGTAATCACGTTAAAAAAAACTGGCAGACATTTATAACTTCTGCAAGGTTTTAAAAACAACATCAACCGTCAAGTCCAGCCTTTCCAGCTTGTACGCAACTTCGCGACCGGCTTTTGATGCCCGGTAGAAATGCGGTGTCATCAGCAACAGCTGATTGATCTGTTCATTATCAGAAAGCACGGTTTCAAACTGAAGCGCCTCTGAACTTAACAAAGAAAATTTTTCCTCATCAAATTGCAGCACATCTGACGACTTTGTTTTTTTGATTTCATCATAGATAATTTCCCGTAGCTCCCTCAAGTGCTCGGTACCGGGATCAACCATGATGATTTTTCCGCCAGGCTTTAATACCTTATGGAAACCCTGTTCACAGAAAAAACCGAACATACATATAATAATATCAACACTTTCATCTGCCACCGGCGGCTGCCGGTTGGTGCCAACCACCCAACTTGTCAGCCTGTTTCGTTTCGTTGCCTGCACGATGGCTTCTTTGGAAATATCCAGACCGATAAAAGACAAGGTGTTCCCGCCTGCCTGCTGGCGCAATTTATTCAGAAGAAAATCAAAATAATAGCCCTCGCCACAACCGGCATCGAGCAAGCAAAGCGCGTTATCGTTTATAATATGTCCTGATACGATCTGCGTTAATTTGTCGGCAATGGCTTCATAAATACCGCTGTTTAAAAACTGGCTTCGTGCCTGCACCATGGCTTTGCTGTCGCCCGGTTGTTTAGAACGTTTGTGCTGCACCGGCAGCAAATTGACATAACCCTGACGGGCGATATCAAAACTGTGGCCGTTCTTGCAGACAAACTGTTTGTCGGTTTTCGAGAGCTTTTCCCCGTCTATCGGACAGGCCAGATTTTGTGCTTCAATGATGTTCATGTGCAAACAAATAAGTCAGTAGAAAGACGAGAAAACCCGCGTTGATAAAACGCCCTATTATGTCAGATAAATTTAAACAAACAGACGTTTTAATCATCGGTGCCAGTGCTTCCGGCTTGATGTGCGCCATCGAAGCTGGCAAACGTGGCCGCAAGGTAGTGATACTTGACCACGCCAACAGGGCCGGAAAAAAAATTCTGATGTCCGGCGGCGGACGTTGCAATTTTACCAACATGAATATCGAAGCGGAAAACTATCTTTCGCATAACCCGCATTTTTGCAAGTCGGCACTCAGTCGTTATACGCAGTGGGATTTCATCGCGCTGGTTAATGAACACAACATTGCCTATCACGAACGTGACCTGGGAAAACTGTTTTGCAACAACAGTGCAAAAGATATTCTGGACATGCTGCTCGATGAATGCAAAAAAGCAAAGGTAAAAATAATTCTTGATTGCAAGATTGAGGATATAAAAAAAACTGATAATGAGCTGTTTACCATAAAAACCTCAGCAGGTAATTTCAGCACCGCATCCTGCGTCATCGCCAGCGGCGGCCTGTCGATTCCGAAAATGTGTGCCAGCCCGCTGGGTTATAAAGTGGCCGAACAGTTTGGTCTTCATCTGTGGCCGACCTCGCCCGGCCTGGTGCCGTTTACCTTGCAACCACAGGACAAGCAAAAACTCGAAACACTGGCAGGCATTTCTGCCGAATGCCGGGTCAGCAACAAACGCGCACAGTTCAAGGAAAACATCCTGTTCACGCATCGTGGCCTCAGCGGCCCAGCAATCTTACAGATTTCTTCTTACTGGCAAGCCGGCGAAACCATCAGCATTGATTTTTTGCCGGAAATAAATATTGTCGAATTGCTCACCGCACGCAGAAAAAAACAGCCGCAGATAAAATTAAAAACGGTGATTACAGATGTGTTACCAAAACGGTTAGCGCCCATACTTTTAGGACAGACATTAATCGAACAACCGTTACAGAATCTTTCAAAAGATAAAATTAACGACATCGCAGAAAAGTTACAGCAATGGCAAATAAAACCCAACGCCACCGAAGGTTATCGCACCGCCGAGGTCACACTGGGCGGCGTGGACTGTGATGAATTATCATCCAGAACCATGGAGAGCAAAAAAATAAAAGGACTGTTTTTTATTGGTGAAGTTGTCAATGTCACCGGCTGGTTGGGTGGTTATAACTTTCAGTGGGCCTGGTCGTCAGGCTGGTGTGCAGGTCAGGTCGTGTAAAAACTAAAAAATTTTATTTGCTGCCGAATTCGCTATCCATAACATCAACAATTTCTCTGATGAAAGCGATAAAAATATCGACACCCGTCTGGTTGTCATTTTTTCGACACTCATTCATCGCAGAAATTGCAAGATTAATAGCGGCATGATAATTGCCTTTATCAACATGCCCCTGTATATTTTCTCTTTCCGATTCAATATTCATAACATTATTATATAAAAATTCACTAAAAAAAGTCTGAAAATACAGAGCTATTTACACTTTATCGGACACAAAAGCCTTTCGTATTTTTACTTGACCTATGTCAATACGTGCATTGTTTCATTATATTCTAATGTAGTCAGCAAGAAAGCTAATTAATCCAGTAAATGAACGGGGCGAAATCATGAAAAAGCACTTAGACAAGTTGACACATATTTTAACAAGTGGTTCCCTTTTAACCCTTTCCCTGCTAACGGCAGGCGCAGTAAGCGCAGGAACAATCGTAGGTACTGACCATGACTTATCCGCAAACGGATACACTGGCGGCGAAATCTGCGTTGTATGTCACACACCACATAACGCCGATACAAGTGTAACCGCGGCTCCTTTGTGGAATCACGCTGTTACCACTGTAAACTTTGCGATGTACACATCACCAACCCTGGACGCAGCTCAGGATGCTCAGCCTACCGGCTCTTCAAAACTCTGTCTGTCATGTCATGATGGTGTAACTGCTATCGACAGCTTTGGCGGTAATGTTGGCACAAACGTTATGGGTGGCAGTAAAGCCATTGGTCGCAACGCTGATCTGACTGATGACCATCCAATCTCTATCCTTTATGATGCAGCACTGGCTACAACTGATCCTGGTTTACATGATCCTACTGCAACAACCGTAACCATTGGTGAGTTAGGTGATAAAACCAGAACCGGACTTGTTTCTGATCTGATGACACCCAATAGCAGAGTACAATGTAGCTCATGCCATGATGTTCACAATAACTTTGTAGGCCCTGGTACCAACAACCAGCCATTGCTCAAAGTTACCAAAGCCGGCAGTGCGATTTGCCTGACCTGCCATAACAAGTAATAATGCCCCAACGGGCCTTCCAATCTGGAAGGCCCGATAAACGGGCTCAGAGCGCTGAGCATATTAACTGAGCAGTATCAGAGGGGTTGTTATGCTTTCACAAATTCAAACTTTTAAGCGACTATTATTTCTATTTGCACTTTTTTCACTTCTCGTCGGCTGCGCAGGCACCGGTGACAAATCCGAAAAAAGTGCTTTTTATCCCCCACTGCCAAACCCACCCAGAATACAATACCTGACCAGTTTCTCCGGTCCCAGCGATCTCGAACCGGACAGCGGTCTTAGTGAATTTGTACTTGGTAAAGAATCCGAAAATTCTACACTGGTCAACAAGCCTTATGGCGTTGCTATTCACGATGGTCGAATCTATGTGGTCGACATAAGAGGCCCCGGTTACGCCATTTTCGATCTGAAAAATAAAAAATTCGATATCATCTACGGTTCATTCTCCGGCAAGATGAAAAAACCGATCAACATCTCTATTGACAAAGACGGCACGAAATACATCAGTGATACCGGTCGCAGCCTGGTACTGGTCTACGATAAAGACGATAAATTTGTCAGAATTATTGGTGATGGCGAATCCTTTAAGCCATCTGACACCGTCATTGTCGACAACAAGTTATTTGTCACCGACATTAAAAATCATCGCCTGGTGGTACTGGACAAAAATACCGGCGAGCAGCTCTACACAATCGGCAGCGTCGGTTCAAAGGATGGTGAGTTGTTCTACCCCACCAACCTTACGCTCGGGCCGGACAATCTTATCTACGTGAGTGAAACCGGAAACTTCCGGGTGCAGACATTCACTCTCGACGGAAAATTTGTAAAAACCTTTGGCAAGGTCGGCACAGGACTGGGGCAGTTCGCCCGCCCCAAAGGTGTCGCACTGGATCGCAAGGGCAACATGCACGTGGTTGATGCCGCTTTCGAAAATGTACAAATCATCAACAAAGACGGCAAACTGCTGATGTTCTACGGAGAACCCGGCGGTGACCGCGCCAACATCAACCTGCCTACCGGCATCGCCATCGATTACGATAACATTGATTATTTCAAAAAATACGCCAAACCCGGTTTCGAACTGGAATACATCATTCTGGTCGCCAACCAGTTTGGCAAAAGCAAGGTAACTGTTTTTGGCAAAGGCCGTATGAAAGGCATGGATTATGCGGACGACGCAGCCGAATAAACATCATCATGAGAACAGAAGATACAAAACGTGAAACAGAGCGCCAATATTTTATGTGTAACGGCCACGCAACGATGGGGGATGATTCTGTTGTGTCTGTTAACAACAGATGTAATGGCGGCGGAGATTGATACATTTAGAGTAACCGATGTTGAAAGCGAACTGGCGCTACGTTATCTCTATGATGAACAGACGTTTTACTCATCCGGCACCAAAACGCGACAGGATATTCGGCCGACATTTCAAGAAGAATTTACCGTCGACACTAAAAGTTATATCTACCACCCCAACCTGTTAAGCCTGGATCTGGGAGCAAGTTTTCTGCTTGATCAGAGCCGCGTCGAGACCCTGAACGACGAGAACAGCAACAACGAACAATTGCTGGGATATAACGCACGCCTGGATTTTGTTAAAAACAAACCCTATCCAGCATCGGTTTATTACACTAAATCAAACCCTTCGGTATCGCTCGGTGTTGGCGGTCGCTTTTTACTGGAAAACACCCGTTATGGTATCGATCTGGCGCTGCTGAAAGACATCATTCCGGTGCAGGTCACTTTTAATGCTTATCGTCAATCTGCCAATGGCGAAGGTTTTGATCAGATCACCGATGACGTTATCGATCATACAAATCTGCGTTTCTATCGCGCCTATGGCAAGGGTAACTCTGCACAGCTCACCTATCAAACCAATCAGCGTGACTCACGAAGCGGTAGTCCTGGCCTTGCCATTCAGGAACGCACCACCAGCAATACTTCAACTTTTTTTGATTCAAAAAATATGTTTGGCAGTAATAACCAGTTAAAGTTAATCACCAACGTGGCTTATACCACGCAAAAAGAATTTCCCCGGCGTGAAGAACTTCGCGCCTACCCGATTCTCAACTGGCAGCACAACGACAGAATTAATTCTTTTTACCGTTTTCTTTACACCAACTCTGATGAAGAATCACAAAAAATTAACCAGAAACTGTTCACCAGCGGTTTCGGTTATAGCGACCGCGACAGAATATACGGCAGCGCTGATATCCGCATTGAGGACAGTAAAAACACAGGGGTCGATTACCAGAGCAGAGGCGCAAGTTATCAAATAAATTACACGCTGCCGATCAACGTCGGCGCGGTTACCGCCAGCTATAACGGCGCTGTGGATTATCGCGACCAGATGGCTGAAACAGCTGTTTTTAAAGTTTATGGTGAAGAACAAACACTGGTAGGTACGACACAGGTTAACCTGAGCCGGCAGTTCATTGTCGACCAGACAATTGACGTTTCGAATATCAGCCGTACACAGATTTATGTAGAAAACCGTGATTACCGCATATTACGTGTTGGCTCCACCACGCAGATACAGCGCATTTCGACCGGCAGAATACAGGATGGTCAGGTGGTACTGGTGGATTATGATTACCAGACCGGCGGCACCTTTGCCTATAACCTGGTCAATAACAACGCACAATTACAATGGAACCTCTCAACCCGCTACGAACTTTACATTCGCTATAATGATTCACAACAGAAACTACGCGAAGGCAATCCCACCATTCCACTGAACTCTATCAACAGTTACACCTATGGTGGCCGTGCCGACGAACAACTGCTCAATGGAATCAGCCTTGGTGGTCAGGCGTATATACAGGATCACAATGAAGATATTAACCCTTTTCTGCTGCACTACCTTGATGCCTATGTCGACCTGCCGTTACCACAGCTGACAAAACTGCGACTTTCCACGCGCCGTCAGTTGATCGACAATGAAAAATCCGACGAAGACGTTGACCTTACCGCCTACATGTTCCGCCTGCAGGCACGCCCCTGGCTACGTACCCAGATGAACTATGAGTACAATTACGAAACCGATGTCGGCGGCACCTTAAAACGCGAACTGCGCATTCAGCGTTTTCAGTTTCGCTGGGCATTCCGTCAACTCAGTCTGTCAGCCAACGCCTATTACACACAGGAAAAACAGGGCAACACCGATCGTGATCGCTGGTCCATACGCGCCACTCTGATGAGGTCTTTCTGATGAACAGCCTGCTTCGTATAATAACGGCTAGTATCATGTCAGTCCTGCTTGCCAGCCTCATTGTCGCCTGCGCCAGCAATAACGGGAAAAACAGTAACGTCAGTAAACCAGTATGGCCCGCGCCACCTGCCACGGCCAGAATCGTATTCGAACAAAGCTTCTCCACACCAGAAGAATTCGGCATTGAAAAAGGCCTGTGGCAATGGATCGGCGATTTTGTTTTTGGTGCAGACGAAAATCGCATGGTACGTCCGATGGCCATCATCACTACCGATAAGCGGCATATTTTTGTCGCTGACCCCGGCGTGCGTGGCGTGCACCGTTTTGACCGGCACGATAATTCCTACAAACTGATTAAAGGAAAAGATGGCCTTGACCTGCCTTCACCGGTAGCACTGGCAAGTGACAGCGCGGGCAATGTATTTGTCACCGATTCAAAACTGGCCAGGGTTTTCATCATCCCTCACGACAGCAACTTTGTGCAGCCGTTCGAACTGGACACTGAATTGCAGCAGCCAACCGGCATCAGCATCGAACCGGAGAGCGGTAATATTTACCTGGTCGATACAGCACAGCATCAGATACTGGTTTTCGACGCTGCCGGCAAGCTGATAAACCGTTTCGGCAAACACGGCATACACCCCGGCGAGTTCAACTACCCCACCATGATCTCGCAGCGATACGGCACCCTGTTTGTCACCGACGCACTCAATTATCGTATCCAGTTATTCGACCTCGATGGCGAATACCTCAGCAGTTTTGGCCAGGCTGGACAGTCCAGCGGTTATCAGGCACGACCCAAGGGCGTGGCAACTGACGAAGACGGCAACATCTATGTGGTGGATGCCCTGCTGAATAACGTGCAATTATTCGATGCCAGCGGGCAGTACCTGATGACCATCGGTGAACAGGGACAGCGCCCGGGGCAATTCTGGCTACCCACTGGTATTTATATCAGCCCACAGCAAAAAATTTATGTTGCTGATTCACATAATCGTCGAATACAGGTGTTTCGTTACCTCAGTGACACAGGTACTGGTCTATAATGATACTAAGAGATTCAACATCGTTTTTTAGCCGGGTTTTTACCATGTCTCAACTCCTTCGCCTGCTATTCCAATGTGCCCTGCTGACATTATTCAGCAGTGGTGCTTATGCTGGCATTGCCAACACCAAACACAATCTATCGGTTACCGGCACAGGAAATATCAAAGCCAGCACTGAGCAGGAAATCTGCATCTTCTGTCATACCCCACACAATGCCAAACCCCAGTCACCACTGTGGAACCGTGCGTCTTCCGGCAGCGTTTACACCCCCTATAACAGCACCACTATCTTCTCCTCACCCGGTCAGCCGACGGGTGCTTCGATGTTATGCCTGAGCTGTCACGACGGCACCATCGCGCTAGGCAGCGTGCTAAGTCGAAGCAGCGATATCGTGATGAATAATAGCGTCACCACCATGCCACAGGGAAACACACTGATCGGCACTGACCTGTCCGATGACCACCCTGTTTCATTCGACTACACATCCGGGCTGGCATCTCAGCGTGGTGAACTGGTTAACCCCGACACCCTGACCGGCGCAGTAAAAGTTGATAAAACAGGTCAAATGCAATGCACCAGCTGCCACGACCCGCACAATGACACCAACGGCAAGTTTCTGGTGATACAAAATACCGCGTCCGCCCTGTGCCAGACCTGTCATATCAAAGATTTCTGGAATGAAACTGCGCATAGCACATCTAACAAGACATGGAACGGCAGCGCGCCTGACCCGTGGCCAAATTCCGATGTAAACAATGTTGCCGGCAACGCCTGTGATAACTGCCATAAGCCACACAATGCCGGCAGCCAACAACGCATTCTTAATCATTCCGTCGAGGAGAATAACTGCATCCCCTGCCACAACGGTAATGTCGCTAATTTTAATATCGAAATAGAATTCAATAAATTTGCCAATCACCCGATAACAGACACAAGCAATGTGCACGATCCGGCAGAATCTGCCGTGGTCAATAGCCGGCATGTCGAATGTGTTGACTGCCACAACCCGCACGCCGCCAATAGCAGTAATCCTCTTAACGGTGTACGCGGCATCGATCAGAGCGGCAGCGAAATTACCAGCATCACCCGTACCGAACAGCTCTGCTATCGCTGTCACGGTGACAGCACCGGCAAACCTGCGGCGCGCACAGCCAGACAGATAGAGCAAACCAATGTACGAATGGAATTTGATACAGCCAATCCATCGTATCACCCGATTGCCGGTGTCGGTAAAAACCCCAACGTGCCCAGCCTGATTCCACCGCTGACTACCGGCAGCACCATCACCTGCCTGGATTGCCACAACAACGACAGCGGCCCCGGTGCTGGCGGCAACGGCCCTAATGGTCCTCACGGTTCAAACTATGAGCCACTGCTGGAACGCCAGTACCTGACGCAGGATCCAACATCCGAAAGCCCGTCCGCCTACGCGCTATGCTACAAATGCCA
>VAPL011147579.1_pt1 | contig 11221 bp, 10 predicted proteins | sample 3395061 | NCBI WGS metagenome assembly VAPL01 (sample SAMN08290444, study PRJNA428436) | hydrothermal vent metagenome | isolation source: Deep-sea hydrothermal vent chimney 2 | place: Pacific Ocean: Juan De Fuca Ridge | depth 2182 m m
CGAAAACTTCTGGATTGGGGATTTCGTTCCTTCCGTAATCTTAAACTGTTCAACCAAAACGAAACCATTGGCAAGGCCCGGGTCTGGGGCGGGGAGAATTTCTTTATCAACCTGGTGACAAAAGTGCCAATTTCAATTTTGAGCAATGATAAGATTACTCAGAAGATCTCCGCTGAAATTGTCTACAAGGGACCGATTGTGGCACCGGTGCGCAAGGGTCAGGAAATTGGCGTTCTTCGAATTAAAACCGGCGACCTGGTCTCGCAGGAAGTCGCTCTTTATGCCGACCGCAATGTCGACAGGGGAAGTTTTTTGAAACGCGCCATAGGCGCTGCCCTGCATTTAGCGCAATTGTTTAAATGAACACGGGATGCTTCATTACACTTGAAGGCGGGGAGGGTACGGGAAAATCCACCCAATCTGCACTGTTGGTCAAAAAGCTTGAAGCCTCAGGTCGTCAGGTGATCCAGACACGTGAGCCCGGCGGTAGTGAAGGTGCGGAGAAAATTCGCCAGCTTCTTGTCACCGGAAACCCGCAAAACTGGTCAGCCGTTGCTGAAGCCTTATTGATATCTGCTGCTCGGGATGATCATCTGCGCCGGGTTATTGCCCCGGCTTTAGACCATGGAAAATTCGTTATCTGTGACAGGTTCATAGATTCCACCATGGCCTATCAGGGCGTTGCCAGCGGTGTCGATAGGGAGCTTTTGAAGGTTCTGCAAACCCATGTGGTCGGAAAATTCACCCCGGACCTCACACTCATTTTTGACCTTGACCCCCAAATCGGCCTGGAGCGCGCCAAAGCCCGCGCGCAAGAGGGAGAAGACCGCTTCGAAGCCAAGGGTCTGGCATATCATCAAAAAATCCGGCAGGCTTTTATCGATATTGCTCAAAAACACACCGAACGCTGCGTGATTGTGGATGCTTCTCTTGGTGTCGATGACATTGAAGATCGTGTATGGCAGATTATCTCAGACAGATTTTTATGAAAGCCACCAATGTCGAGTGAAATTGAAGAACCGGATCGTTTGCAGGACTTTCCTCACCCCAGAGAGGTTTCGCACTTTCTTGGCCACGACGAACAGATCCAAAGCCTGCAATCGGCGCTTGGCTCCAACCGGTTTCCGCACGCGTGGATTTTTTCCGGGCCAGCTGGAATTGGCAAAGCAACACTTGCCTACCGTTTGGCGCGAACTCTTCTCAAAAGCCCGCCGGGGACCAGAATAGATAATGCCACGAGCCAAACAGCTCTGGAGATGTCACCAAATGATATTGTCTTTCAGCAGGTCGCCGCCCAGTCTCATCCCGGATTAAAGGTAATCAAACGCCCTTATGACCAAAAGCGGAAACGATTAAAGACAGAAATCACCGTTGATGAAATCAGGTCGATGCAGTCGATTTTCAATACGACGACAGTAGATGGCGGCTGGCGCATCGCCATTATTGATACAGCTGACGAAATGAACCGCAATGCGGCAAACGCCCTGTTGAAGCTGCTGGAGGAACCACCGGCAAATTCCGCCATAATCCTGATTAGCAATCAACCGGGAAAATTGTTGCCAACGATCAGATCAAGATGCCGCATGCTCGCATTTAAACCTCTTGATGAAGAACATGTGGCAAAAATACTGGATGAAAATTCGGGAACAAATATCAAGCTCACGACCGACGAGCGTGCGACAATTACCCGCCTGGCCCATGGCAGTGCCGGCAAAGCCATGCAACTGGCCAGTGGTGCGGGCCTGAAGGCACACGAAAACCTTATGTCCCTGCTCGAAAGCCTGCCGCGCCTTGATGGCTCAAAAGCCCATAAAATAGCTGAACAACTGAACCGGCGCGATGCGCGTGAAGAGTACAATTTTTTCCGCCAGCTATTATGTGAGTGGCTAAACAGCTTCGTGCGGTTTTGCACCACCGGCGAGGGCGCTCACCTGCCAAAACGCGAATTCGATCTATGTCAACGATTAGGGGTAAGCGTAAACCTTGAACCGTGGCTCGAGGTGTGGGAAAAGACGCAAACGTCATTCACTCAGGCCGATATTCTCAATCTGGATAAACGCCAGTTGCTGTTGACTGTGTTTTTTCAACTTGAAACCGCCGCAAAACAAGCTCAAAAACCGTGAGATAATAATAATACCGTAAAAAGTCTGATCCGCTTCAGGTTGATCAAGGATTAATCAATGCCGTCAAAGTCTAGTTACTATATCACCACCGCTATTTCCTACCCCAATGGTGCCCCGCATATTGGTCACGCCTATGAGGCATTGGCCACCGATTCAGTTGCGCGCTTCAAGCGCCTCGATGGCTATAATGTTTACTTCCTCACCGGTGCGGATGAACATGGCCTCAAGATGCAAAAGACTGCGGTGGAAGAGGGGATTACACCCAAAGAACTCAGTGATCGCAATGTCGCCCTGTTTGAAGAAATGGTGCGTGAACTCAATTGTTCCAACGATGATTTTATTCGCACCACCGAACAACGCCATTATGAATCGTGCCGGGAAATCTGGCGACGCATGGAAGCCAATGGCGACATTTACCTCGACACTTATGCCGGCTGGTATTCGGTGCGTGACGAAGCTTTCTACGCTGAAGATGAAACCACGGTAAACTCTGACAATGTCCGTATCGGACCCAATGGCACGCCAGTCGAGTGGACCGAAGAACAGACCTATTTTTTCAAACTTTCTGCCTATCAGGACCGCCTGATCGCGCATTATGAGAAATACCCCGATTTCATCCTGCCCACACAGCGCCGCAATGAAGTCATGAGCTTCGTTAAAGGCGGTCTTCTTGATCTGTCCGTATCACGCACCACCTTCGACTGGGGTATCCCGGTTCCCGGCGCGCCAGACCACATCATGTATGTGTGGGTTGATGCGCTGACCAACTATATCACCGGTCTGGGCTTTCCAGATGAAGCAGCTGAAAATTTCAAAACCTTCTGGCCCGCCGATGTGCATATCGTTGGCAAGGACATCTTGCGTTTTCACAGCGTCTACTGGCCAGCATTCCTGATGTCGGCAGGCATTGAGTTACCCAAGCGGATTTTTGCGCACGGGTTTTTGTTCAATCGGGGCGAGAAAATGTCAAAATCAACTGGCAACGTCATCGATCCCATCCAGATGGCGCACCATTATGGTGTTGACCAGATGCGTTATTTCTTCCTGCGGGAGATACCCTTTGGTCAGGACGGCAATTACAGCCACGAAGCCATCGTCAACCGCATCAATGCCGACTTGGCCAATGATTTTGGTAATCTGGCGCAACGCTCATTGTCGATGATTGCCAAAAACTGTGATGGAAAAATCCCAACACCGGGAAAACTGACACCTGAGGATGAAGGAATTCTGGCGCGGGCAGATGGCCTGCTGGCGGCCACACGACCACATATGGACAAACAGGCCCTGCACAGCGTGCTGGCTGAAATCTGGGCGGTGGTGGCCGACGCCAATCGCTACTTTGCTGGACAAGAACCCTGGGCCTTGCGCAAAACCGATATGGACCGCATGGGTACAGTGCTTTATGTCACGGCTGAAGTTATCCGCCAGATATCGATCCTGACCCAGCCGTTTATGCCTGAGGCATCTGCCCGTATGTTGGACCAACTCAGTATCGATCAAGATGTCAGAGATTTCGCATGTCTGGGGCAGGGTGGACGCCTGGCCCCCGGCAATGATGTTGTCGGACCGACACCCATTTTCCCACGCTATGTGGAAAGTGAAAAATCGGAAAAAGATGCATGAAGACGCTTTTGGTAGATAGCCATTGTCATTTAGATTTCAATGTATTGCAGGACAATATTGATGGAGTTCTGGAGCGATGCAGCGATGCTGGCGTTGACCTCATGGTGACGATTTCCACCAGAGTGCGCGAGTTTGAAAAGATACGCGTCATTGCCGAAGCCCACGACAACGTCTTTTGCACCATCGGCACCCACCCGCATAATGCTGATGAGGAAATTGATATAACGGCGGAAGAAATTATCGCAATCGCAAAGCATCCCAAGGTTGTCGGCATTGGTGAAGCCGGGCTGGATTATCACTATGACAACAGCACCCCGGCAGCACAGGCACAAGGTTTCAGAACGCACATTGAAGCTGCGCGCCAAACCGGATTGCCATTGATCATTCACGCTCGCGAAGCCGATCGCGATACCGCCGACATTTTGACAGAAGAAATGGGGAAGGGCACCTTCCCCTTTGTTTTGCACTGCTTTACCGCCGGACGCCAACTGGCCATGACCGGTGTTGAGCTTGGCGGCTATGTCTCTTTTTCCGGCGTTATTACTTTCAAATCAGCAGAAGAATTGCGCGCCATTGCCAAAGACCTGCCCGCAGACCGCATACTGGTTGAAACCGATGCGCCATATCTTGCACCAGTGCCCATGCGCGGCAAACCAAATGAACCTTCTTATGTGCGCCACACAGCGCAATGTCTGGCTGAGGTGCGCGGGCAAAACCTTGAACAACTGGCCGCCCAGACAAGTGAGAACTTTTTCCGGCTTTTCTCTAAAGTCCCCATACCGCCTGCTTACGTGGAGAATTTTGCAAGTTGAGTATCAAGATCACCATATTGGGCTGCGGCTCATCTGGCGGTGTGCCCCGTGTTGGTGGCGACTGGGGCGCGTGTGACGCCAGCAACCCAAAAAACCGCCGCCGCCGCTGCTCCTTGCTAATTGAGCGCTTCGGCACTCAAGATGAAGTAACCCGCGTGTTAATTGACACGTCACCCGACATGCATGCGCAATTAACCGATCTCGGCGTAAAGTGGCTCGACGGCGTGGTTTTTACCCACGAACACGCCGATCACACCCATGGTATCGATGATTTACGCGCGCTGGCCATAAACGGTAAACGCCGCGTCGACACCTATATGGATGTCACCATGCATGACTATATGGAACAAAAGTTCAGCTACTGCTTCAAAGCGCGACCAGACAGCGACTATCCACCCATATTAACCAACCATCTCATTGCAGCGGATCAACCAGTCACCATAGACGGGCCGGGCGGCACCATCACACTGCTGCCGTTTGAACAATTACACGGCAGCATAACCTCCCTAGGCTTCAGAATTAAAAACCTCGCCTATTCAGCCGACCTGCACGACTTGCCAGAAAAATCACAACCGGCAGTCCAGAACCTAGACGTATGGATCATCGACGCCTTACGCTACCGCCCACACCCGAGCCACTTCAACGTCGAAGACGCACTCGCCTGGATCGCCCGCATGAAACCAAAACACGCCATCCTCACCAACATGCACGTTGACATAGACTACAAAACCCTGAGCGATGACCTGCCAGCGGGCATAGAACCAGCCTACGACGGTATGAGTTTTAATTTCGATTAGATCACATCATACCCTCCATATATTATGGAAATATTTTCCATAATATATATTATGCGAATCATATTAATGCGTTTGCCGGGTGAATAAGGAGCTTCAGTTCCTTGAAACAGCCGTCAGTAAACCGGCTCCGATGAGGAAGCTGCCGCCTGCTTTGTTCATTCGGCTAAGAATTTTTGGGCGCAAAAACAGGTTTCGTATTTTTCCTACCAGCAGTGACCAGATGATTATGTTGAGTGCGGCCAGTGTCAGGAAAGTGATTTCCAGAATGGCAAACTGCAACAACAGTGGCTTGGACTGATCGACGAACTGGGGTACGAAGGCAATGAAGAAGACAATTGCTTTGGGATTAAGCGCTGTGACGATGTATGAGTTCCAGAACATTTTTTTATTGTCCCGAAGTGTTGGCAGTGTTTTCAAGTCTGATAATTCAGGCCTGGTACGCCACATTTTAATTCCAAGCCAAATCAAATAGCCGGCACCAATCAATTTCATTGCGGTAAAAAGTGTTGCCGAAGCCGACAACAAGACCCCTGCTCCCGCCAGTGATATTGTCATGGCAGTAAAATCTCCCAGAACAACACCAGGCGCCGTTGCCCATACAGATTTTGACCCTTTGCCGACAATATAGCTGACTATTAGCATTATAGTTGGACCGGGTATGGAGAGCATAATCGCACTGGTGATGGCAAATGCCAGCCAGACTTCAATCGCCATTGTAATAAATCCCTTGTTCAGTTTAGAAATTGACTAAAGACACAAGCTTGAAAATCGAGCAATAGTTTAATTTGATCACTTTTAACCGGTGCACAGGCGGCAACATATGTCAGAGAATAACAAAAGCAAACCACAGCACAGCGATATTCACACCCGCGACCTGCAAGCCCTCCTGGCCATTATGCGTGCGTTGAGAACGCCTGAAACCGGCTGTCCGTGGGATCTTGAGCAGGATTTCAGTACCATTGCGCCCTACACCATCGAAGAGGCTTACGAGGTTCAAGATGCGATTGAACGACAGGATTTTGATGACCTGTGTGATGAGTTGGGGGATTTGTTGTTGCAGGTTGTCTATCACGCGCAAATGGCTGAGGAGATTGGGAAATTTTCGTTTTCCGATGTGGTTGCAGCGATTTGCGCCAAGATGATCCGCCGTCATCCCCACGTCTTTGGCGATGAAAGCCAGCGCAACCTCGGCCAGATAAAAGGCATGTGGGAGGCCATCAAGAGTGAAGAAAAACAGCAGAAAAACAAAGACCGGAAAAAACCTGAAACCATGGGCGCCTTAGCAGGTGTGCCGGTAACGCTGCCGCCTATGACGCGGGCGATAAAACTTCAGGAAAAAGCTGCCCGTGTGGGCTTTGACTGGAAAACTTCCGCACCGGTTTTCGACAAGGTTCTGGAGGAACTTGAGGAAGTCAGGGCCGAGATGAATACGCCAAAACACTCAAAAGCGTTGGAGGATGAAGTCGGTGACCTGCTGTTTGCGGTGACCAACCTTGCCCGCCATTTGAATATTAACCCGGAAGTTGCCCTGCGATCGACCAATGAAAAATTCACCAGCCGATTTGGCAACATGGAGCAGACCATCGTTAATTCCGGCGTTGAGCTGACTAACACCTCTCTGCAACACATGGAAGAAGTGTGGCAACGCGAAAAACAGAAAGAATAATCAGCCTTCGGCTGCATTAATGTGTGGTTGGCCCAATATCCGATCCAGCCCGGCTTGCTTTTCCGGCGCAACCCTCAATTTCAACTCAACCGAACCATCGTTGCGGTCATGGCGATCTAACACGTCACAATTTTGGTGGATCCAGTGCAGGGTCTTGCCATCAGGTACATCAATCGTAATTTCAATTTCTGAGTGGTGCCGGGACAATTGGCTGTCAATCAACTCAACGAGAGCGTCCATCCCCTCACCGGTTTGCGCAGAAACGCAAACTGTCTGTTCATTTCTCATCGATTGCTCGACAATCGCCTCGCGGTCCGACGCGCCAACCAGGTCAATCTTGTTCCACACCTCAATCAATTGCCGGTCACTGTTATCGCTACCAACCCCAAGTGTTTCCAGAACCCGTTCCACGTCTTGTGCCTGGGCTAGCGTTTCTTCCGCCGCAATATCGCGCACATGGATAATCAGATCAGCATCTAAAACTTCTTCCAGCGTGGCGCGAAAAGCGGCAATCAGATGCGTGGGCAGTTGCGAGATGAAGCCGACAGTGTCAGACATTATGATGCGGCGGCCGTTTGTCAGTTTGATTTCGCGCATGGTTGGATCAAGAGTGGCAAACAGCATATCAGCCACCATGACGCTTGCCCCGGCAAGCTTGTTAAACAGCGTCGATTTACCGGCGTTGGTATACCCCACCAAAGCGACAATCGGGTATGGAACCTTCTTGCGCGACTGCCGGTGCAGCCCGCGCGTGCGGGTAACGGTTTCAAGCTGTTTTTTGATTTTGGTAATTTTATCCTGTATCTGGCGGCGATCGGATTCTATCTGGGTTTCTCCCGGGCCACCAACTGTTCCCAAACCACCGCGCTGGCGCTCCAGATGGGTCCACGAGCGCACCAACCGGCTTTTTTCATACTCAAGATGGGCCAGTTGAACCTGCAACCGCCCTTCCCTGGTTTGCGCCCGCAGGCTGAAAATTTCCAAGATCAGACCAGTGCGGTCCAGCACCTTGCAATCCCAGGCGCGCTCCAGGTTTCTTTGCTGTATCGGGCTTAAAGCATGATCAATAATGACGAGGACAACATCGCGAGATGCAATCACCCCTTTAAGTTCATCAACTTTCCCGGTGCCAAACAGCGTTGCCGGTCGCAGTTTGTTGAGGCTGACAATAAGGGTTTCCGCAATCTCGAGATCAATCGCCAGAGCCAGCCCGACGGCTTCTTCCAGCCTGACCTCGGCAGAGCGCAACGGAGTGTTTTCACCACCAACACCCTCGTGTGTATCACCACGTCTGGAATGTGAGCGCAAATCAGGAAGAATGACCAGCGCACGCGTCATCGCATCGGCTCTGGGGATGCCGCTTGCGTTCTTTTCATCTGCTGCCGGGGATTGGTTCTTGGCACCATCGTGCAAATCGCCAATATGATTATACTCAGTCGTCGTTTGCATCCTCAAATAACTGGATTGGTTGTGACGGCATTATAGTTGAAATCGCATGTTTATATACGAGTTGAGAATGGCCATCCCTGCGCAAGAGCACGCAAAAATTATCGAACCAGGTAATAACGCCCTGAAGCTTGACGCCATTGATCAAAAACACAGTGAGCGGAGCTTTTGATTTACGTACATTGTTGAGAAAAGTGTCCTGTAAATTCTGAGATTTGTCTGCAGCCATGGTGTGTCACCAATTTGTTTTTGTTACAGATTCACTCTGCCATTTCCAAAAAGCTATAAGACTTTCCAGGCCGTTCGACAGAATGTTATCGTCTCCGATTCAAACTACATAATAAAATTTTGTCATTCTCAAGATTAAGATATGACATCAAAAGAACTATTTTACCACACTCGTAACGTTACCATTTTATCTGGGTTTATAAAATCATTTTTTGTTTACCGTATATTCTAAGACCGCCAATATGTAAGATTGCCGAGACTCAACAATACCAATATTTCAACCCTACCGAGAATCATCGCTGATACAAGTACAATTTTTATAGCGCTCCCGGCTGTTGAAAAAAACATGGCCCCTTCAGCTCCTGTTCCCGCAGACACAACCGGACCCACATTGCTCAACATCGCCACTGAAGACAGAAAGGCGAGTTCAAAATCCACTCCCAAAAGCCCGAGTGTCAGGGCGATAAGCGCAACCAGAAAAAGATAAACCACGAACATCGCCCAAATTGATTTCATCGTCTGGATATCGTAATTGCGCCCGACAGCGCGCATCGACGAGATACCATGGGGATGCAGAATACGGGTAAGTTCGCGAAAGGATTGTTTGGTGATCAAAGCCATCCGGTATACTTTAATACCACCGGCGGTTGAAAAAGTGGCACCTCCGGTAAACACCAGCGCCATTATCAATCCATAGGGAGCTATTGGCTGGCCAGGTTCGGCAATCTGATACCCGGTGGTGGTTATTAAAGAAACAGCGGTGAAAAACCCCTGTTTGACAATGCTCAGAAAATCGCTGTTACCGGTAAAAAGCAGCCACAGGCTCAATATGCCACCGACAGCCAGACACGCTCCGATCACATGACCTGATTCACGATTTTCAAAAGCGATCAACTGTCGCGAAACCAGCAGGTTACGATGGGTTATCGCACTGGTCGCACCGACAACCATAAATATCATCAACACTATTTCTGCAGTTGAATTCTGATAATAGGAAAGGCCCTCCACACGAGGCACAAACCCACCAGTGGACAATGTTGAAAACGCCAGGCAAAGGGCATCAAAAAACGGAATTCCAACTGCCCATAGTATGATGAAACAAAGGAAGGTGAACAAACCATAGGCAGGTAAAAGTGCTTCAACAGTGGTTTTCAGGGTTTGAACAAAATCATCACTGTCATGTCCGCGAATGGCCACCTGGGTTAAAGAGCCACATAACCCCGAGGGTGCGACAATGGTGAAAACGGTGATAAGTGTCAAAAACCCGCCGATCCATTGCAGCAGCGCAAACCAGAATATGTATGGCATGGTGTATTGCTCAAGCGGGTAAGAGGTCGCACCGGTGGTTGTAAGGGCGGACGTTGCTTCAAACACAGCGGATATAAATGTCAGGTTCATTGGTGCGGCAACAAATGGAATGGCCGCAAACAATGGCAATACGGTCCACACAACAAGGGCAAAAGCTACGGTTTGAATACGGTTGATCGGTCGCATTCGCCCTCGTGTCGCGACATACAAGGCAACGCCGACGAAGGCTGTAATAAGGGCTGCAACACCAAAGCCCAGGCTGGCATCAAACGCACCCATGGCAAATGCGTATGCCGCCGGTATCAGCATGGTTGCGGCCAGAACCCCTATGACAATACCGAGAAGAAGAATGATTGTTAAATTGGCCATGAGGCGAGCACCTTAAAAGAATTCCAGGCTGACGCGGAATATCTGCTCGACTACTTTAACTTGCTCGGCCAGGGCGAAAATAACAATACGATCTCCTTTGACGATCTGCAATTTCCCATCTGGAATAAGAACTTTGCCATCACGCACAATGCCGCCAATACGCATGCCATCGGGTAATCCGGCTTCACTCAAAGGTTTTCCGATAAGGGAGGAGGTTTCAAGAGCTTCGGCTTCAAGCACCTCGGCAAGGCCGTTTTGAATGGAATGAACAGCGCGAATTCGGCCCCGTCTCACGTGTTGAAGAATTTTTGAAATGGTGATGCCGCGCGGCGAGATAAAACCGTCAATGCCGACGGAACGGATCATTGAAGAAAAATCTGAATTGCTGACCAGACTTAACGTGCGCGCACTGCCCATCCGCTTGGCCATGATGCAGGCCAGAATATTGACCTGGTCCTGGTTGGTAAGAGCAACAAACGTTTCGGCATCCGCCATGCCTGCTTCGCGCATGATTTCGGGATCAAGCGCATCACCGTGCAAAACCACAGTTCGGGAGACCTGGTCAGCAATATCGATGGCTCTTTTGCGGTCACTTTCGATTATTTTTACTTTGGTACGCGACTGACGTTGTTCCAGCCTGGTCGCAACATAATTGCCAATATTACCGCCCCCGGCGATGATAATTCGATGGGCCTGTTGTTCCTGATGGCCAAAAATAGGCAGGGTGCGTTCAATCTGCGCACTATCAGCGATAATGTATACATCATCGCCTGCATGCATCTCATCATCGCTATGGGGAACAAACAGTTTGCCGTTACGTGAAATGCCGACAACAACAGCCACGAGGTC
>VAPL010065345.1_pt1 | contig 11220 bp, 9 predicted proteins | sample 3395061 | NCBI WGS metagenome assembly VAPL01 (sample SAMN08290444, study PRJNA428436) | hydrothermal vent metagenome | isolation source: Deep-sea hydrothermal vent chimney 2 | place: Pacific Ocean: Juan De Fuca Ridge | depth 2182 m m
TTGTTCGTGATATTCATGTTGAAGTGGTGCGTAAAGAAATTAAAAACTTGCATCTAGCTGTTTATCCACCTGAAGGACATGTACGGGTTGCGGTGCCGTTTCATGTAAATGATGAGCGAGTACGATTGGCTGTTATTAGTAAACTGGCATGGATTGAAAAACAGCAGGCTGGTTTTAAAAAGCAACCTAGGCAATCTGAACGAGAAATGCTGACAGGGGAGAGTCATTATTTTTTAGGTAAGAGATATTTGTTGGAAGTTGTTGAGCAGGCAGGTAAACATAAGGTTGAGCTTAAAGGAAATCGGAAGCTGTTGCTTTATGTTAAACCTAATACTCGACTTGAAAATCGTCAGTTAGTTCTTAATGAGTGGTATAGAGAGCAGCTTAAACAGCATATCCCCGGCTTATTAGATAAATGGCAGAATAAAATTGGTGTAGAAACTAATGACTGGGGAGTCAAAAAAATGAAAACTAAATGGGGTAGTTGTAATATAGCTGCTAAACGTATTTGGTTGAATCTGGAACTGGCTAAGAAGCCACTAAAATGTTTGGAATATATTTTGGTACATGAGCTAGTTCATCTGTTAGAGCGGAACCACAATGACAAGTTTAGGGCGCACTTGGATGCTTTTTTCCCCAACTGGAAAATTTGTCGTAAAATGCTTAATTCTTCTCCGTTAGGACATGAAGTATGGAAGTGTTGAGTAACAAGGGTTTGGATAAACAGTCTTTATCTCCTGTTTTTTGTATAGTAGGCACGGCTTATCATCCGCAATATAGTACGACTCTAAACTTCAGTCGTACTATTGTCGCACTAGAGTATACAAAACAATACAAAAAGCACAAGAATAAGCAGCAATGTTACAGTTAGAATCTAGCAATAACAGGACTATCTCGCGTCACCACTTCTGTGTTGCCCCCATGCTCGATTGGACGGATAAACATTGCCGCTATTTTCATCGCTTGCTGACAAAAAAGTCATTGCTGTATACTGAAATGATTACTACGGGAGCCATTCTTTACGGAGATCAACAGCGTCATTTAAGATTTAATAAAACTGAGAACCCGGTAGCCTTTCAATTAGGCGGAAGTGACCCTGTTGATTTAGCACGCTGTGCCAGCATCATAGAAGCTTATGGATATGATGAAGTTAATCTAAATGTGGGTTGCCCTAGCGACAGAGTACAAAATGGTCGTTTTGGAGCCTGTTTAATGGCAGAACCTAACTTGGTTGCTGAATGTGTGGCTGCTATGCAGCAGCTAGTTTCTATTCCGATAACAGTAAAATCGCGAATAGGCATAGATGATCAAGATTCTTATGAGGAATTGCAGCACTTTATTTCAACAATAGCCGATGTCGGTTGTCAGACTTTTATTATTCATGCAAGAAAAGCGTGGTTAAAAGGCTTGTCACCAAAACAAAATAGAGAAGTACCCCCGTTACGCTATGATATTGTTTATCAGATCAAACAAGATTTCCCCCAGCTACAAATAATATTGAATGGGGGCGTGACTTCATTACAGAGTGCTAAGGAAATAATACAACAAGTTGACGGTGTAATGATGGGGAGAGAGGCTTATCATAATCCCTATGCGTTAGCAGAGGTTGATGCTCAATTTTTTGAACAAAATGAAATAATTAAGAAGCGTGATGAGATTGTTTTAGAATTGATTCCCTACATCAAACAACAGTTAGTAGAAGGAAATAAATTACATAGTATTACTCGGCATATTTTAGGACTTTTTCATGGTGTGCCTGGTGCCAGAATATGGCGTAGAGTTTTGAGTGAGAATGCAACAAAAAAAGGGGCTGATGAAGCAATTGTATTAGAAGCGTTAAACTCAATTCGACTATGATATACTTGCTCGCTAATGATAAAACAGAGGCGGTGCGATGGCGATGGAAGAGCTTTTTTCCCAAATAATTACAGCAGTAGGTGAAGATGTGAGTCGAGAAGGCTTACTTGATACACCAAAACGAGCAGCAAAAGCCTTTAAGTTTTTAAATAATGGATATGAGAAAACACTGGAGGAAGTGTTAAACGGTGCAATTTTTAAAGCCGATACTGAGGATATGGTGATAGTAAAAGACATAGAGCTTTATTCTTTATGTGAGCATCATTTATTACCTTTTATCGGCAAATGTCATATTGCCTATATTCCAGATGGTAAGGTAGTGGGACTGTCTAAATTAGCGCGTATAGTGGATATGTATGCCAGACGCTTACAAATTCAGGAAAAATTAACAAAACAAATTGCCGATGCAGTTGAGTTATCGATTGGTGCAAAAGGCGTAGCTGTTGTGGTTGAAGCTAAACACTTATGTATGATGATGCGCGGTGTTGAAAAACAAAATTCAGTGATGACAACTTCAGTGATGACAGGGATCTTTAGAGAAGATCGTAGTACTCGAGTAGAGTTTTTGAATTTAATTAATCGAAATAGTAAATAATTATGGTGCGTGAAAACGCAGAATCAAAAAAAACAGGTGTCTTGCTAGTCAATCTAGGTTCTCCGGATGCACCTACTCGCTCTGCAATTAGGCGTTTTCTTAAAGAGTTCCTTTGGGACCCTCGTGTTGTTAATATTCCGCGATTACCTTGGTGGATAATTCTACATTTTTTTGTTTTACCTTTTCGCCCAGGTAAAGCACTTAAAGCGTATAAAAAAATTTGGCATAAAAAAGGTTCGCCATTAATCTATTTAACGCGACAATTAGCTGAGAAAGTCGCAAAACAGTTTAAAGGTCAGAACTATTCCATTAACTATGTTATGAGTTATGGTAAGCCCTCCATTTCAGCTCAATTAAAAAGGTATAAAAAAAAGCAGATTGACGAGCTTATCGTCATTCCACTTTACCCTCAATATTCATCTACCACGACAGCTTCAGTTTATGATTCAGTAATCAGACAGCTCAATCAATGGCGACATATCCCTTCTTTACGTTTTGTGAGTGATTATCATCAAAACCCATTGTATATAGAAGCAATTGCACATTCTATTAAACAGTCCTGGGAAAAGAAGGGTAAAAAAGATTTGTTACTCATGTCTTTTCATGGCCTACCAGAAAAACTAACTGAGTGGGGAGACCCTTATGAATATCAATGTCAGCGAACCGCTGAATTAATTGCAGAAAAGCTTTCATTGTCGACTGAGCAATGGAAACTTGTCTTTCAATCTCGCTTTGGTAAGGCCAAATGGTTGCAGCCTTATTGTGTGGAAGTATTACAAAAATTACCGGAACTTGGTATAAAAAATATTGATGTACTATGCCCTGGTTTTGCAGTAGATTGTCTCGAAACCCTAGAAGAAATAGAGATAGAAAATAAAGCTATTTTTCTGCAAGCGGGGGGTGAGAGCTATCACTATATTCCAGCCTTGAATGATTCAGACAGGCATGTACAGATGATGATCCAATTAATTAAAAGTGAGGATGCATGAGGGGATATGAAAGAAATTGTGCATTTTGTCGGTTAATGCGTAGTTTGGCTTTTACAGGTGTAGGTATGGGTATAGGCAGTGGGTCTGCGTATTTGCTAGGTGCTAGTCAACAAAATATTATGATGTCTGGAATTGTTGTTTCAGCGATTATTGTATTTGGAATGCTTGATAAAAAAAATAAAAAGAGATCAAGATGAAACAGAATATATTGAAAAGTTGGAATAATAATTGGCCTAAAGTGCGATCAACAAAACCTTTGCCTACAGGTGACGGAATGATCGATCAAGCTGCATTTAATACCATTGAAGTAGATCAATTATTTGATACTATTAATTATGCAGAAACACTAGCGGGTCAGGCGGTTATCTATCGTTCGCTGACCAATCCATCTGTTTCAGTAGACGAAATTAATCAGAAGCAGCAAGCGATTAGAGAAATTCAAGAAAATCTGGCAGTTAGAGATAATTTGCAAAAGATAGTGACACGGTTAGCTGAAAAAGAACAAAGTTTGCACTTATTATTGTTTGGAAAATTTTTAGGATCTAGTGGTACGGCAAGAGAAGATAACGAAATTGAAGGTTATGGCTATAAGCAATATAGAAGAGGTATACGCTTTATGTTAGAACTGGCTGAGTCTATTTATTCTTCAGAGACACCAGATAGCTCATATCTTAAAGAAATTTTTTATAAGATAAATATTTTTATGGAGAGTCGAGTTTATTCATTAATGGTCGGTCCTGTTTATAATACGGAAAAAGGACTTAAAAGCAAAGAAGAACGAAAAGGATCTTTTGTACCCGCGACTATTTTTAAACCGACAGTGTTTAAACCCCTATTGATTGCACTTGTATTTTTGGCAACTTGGTTGGCATCACAATTGATATCTTATAGTATACCTGGACTTTCTTTTGGAGGCGGCGCATTATCAGGGCTAATCCTTTTACCTTTAGGCTTGCTCTATTTCCCCATTATTGGTTCATATGATCGGGATAATTGCATAATTCCATTACGTGATGAGTTTAAAAATTCACAGGAATTAGGCGATGCACTTGATGCATTGGGGCAATTAGACGAATTACTTTCATTTATAAAATTTTCGGAGCAATATGGCGGTACAACAATACTTCCGAATATGATAGACAGTGCATACCACTCTATTAATTTAGGTGATGCTAAAAATCCTATTTTAGGGTTGAAAAATGAATCCTATGTAGGCAATGATTTTACTCTAGAAGAAGAAAAATTAGTCTTTATCACTGGACCAAACAGTGGTGGTAAAACGGCCTTTTGTAAAACAGTCACTCAAATTCAATTACTCGCTCAAATCGGATGTGTTGTTCCGGCAGAAACTGCAACATTAAGCGTGGCTGATAAAATATTTTATCAAGCCCCTGAGATTAGTCATCTTGACGATGGCGAGGGCCGTTTTGGAACTGAGTTAAAACGAACTAAAGATATTTTTCTAGCCAGTACAGCAAAAAGTTTAGTGGTACTGGATGAGCTATCTGAAGGCACAACATTTGAAGAAAAAATGGAATCTTCATCCAATGTATTGGATGGATTTTACAGGAAAGGAAATAACACTCTATTGATTACCCACAATCATCAATTAGTTGATCTGTTCATCGAAAAAGGTAAGGGGCAGGCAAAACAGGTTGAATTTGCAAATGATCAGCCTACTTATAGATTAATTGACGGTATTTCTCGTGTTAGTCATGCTGATCGTGTCGCTAAGAAAATAGGGTTTTCAAAAGAAGATATAGATAATTATCTTGCAGACGAAAAATAAGTTTAAATTTGTATCGTATTTGTTCTCCAGAGGCGGAAGGTTTATTTATTTCCGAGATTGTCATCATTGTTATCAATCTAAAGGACTGGCATAGTCGTGCAAAATATCAGCAGCCCTTCAATGTTCTATTGAATGGTGACACTGGATCTAGTTCGTTTATTACCATACTAAGTCAGCAATTGATTGGGTTATAGACTATTCTTGAACCTGGATGTAGTATTTTTAACGACACTGAACTCAACTTAAGTGTAGCGGTCATCCAGATGATTTGTGAAAGGTAACTATGATGATACTAAGACATACTAATATAACAAAAAAGCCTCAAGCAAAGGTCGTCAAGTCTGACGATGTTTTAAAAGCGATGAAAAGGTAAATAAATGATTAGGTTAGGATGTATTTTATTCATCACCTTTTTTGCTAATATTGTAGATGCTGATGTCTATAAACGCACGGCGGCGAATGGTAGAGTATATTACACTGATGAACCGATAAAAGGCTTTAAATATAAACGCATTATTAGAACTAAACCTAAAGGCTACGCAAAAGCATTTAAGAATTTAGCAAAGAATAAGAAAAAATATGCACCACTGATTGCAAAAGCAGCATCCAAATACCAACTAGATAAAAAATTGTTACATGCAGTGATACAAACTGAGTCTGCTTATAATGAAAAAGCAGTTTCATCAGCAGGTGCAGTCGGTTTAATGCAACTAATGCCGGCAACTGCAAAGCGATATGGAGTGAGTAATCGAAAAAATGCCAAACAAAATATAGATGGTGGTAGTCACTATATAAAAGATTTACAGAAAATGTTTAATTCTGATCTTAAGTTAGTGTTAGCCAGTTACAATGCGGGTGAAGGTGCAGTTAAAAAATATAACAATTCCATTCCACCCTACCCAGAGACACGAGATTATGTACGTAAAGTTTTAAGATTGTATAGAGGCTTTTAATAACAACCCCACTCTGTAATGACAAAAAAAGACTCGGTGCCATTACTAATCAGATAAATACTTGTCAATTTTCCACTAGTTTTATCCTCGAGTTCTCGTATTAAAGAGTCAAAATCGGTTTAGAAATGCAGTTTGTTAAATTTTATAAATTTATTCTACCTATACCTATACTCAAGTTTGATCAAGAACAATTGCTCAGAATCAAGAGGGCACTTTAATGAACAAATACGTATGGGTCCTGATGTTAATTATCTTTCAAGTGGAGGAAACCTAGCTGGTTACATAGAGTTTGCAGATCAGGTAACAGGGATAATGATTACTACTACTACTACTACTACTACTACTACTACTACTACTAAAATTTCTGGAGACTTAAGTACTTTCACTGGTGGAATGCTGATGTTTGATTTATCTCAGATTATTTCCAACAACACCTTGCCTTTATCAGCATTAGGAAGAGTGACAATATCCGCTGGGGTACAGCGTTTTACATTAGATATCGTGTTGGGAAATGTAACTAACTAGTGGCAGAATTTCTCTATAGATTTATCGGCAATTAACTGGGGAAATGATGAAACTACCTGGTTAAATACAATGACTGATGTTTCAAGTATTACACTAGCAGTGGACAGTTTATAAGCACGTCATTTCTAACATCTAGTTTTGAAGCCATTATGTGAGTATATAGTTTACCTAAAAATTTTGTTCACTGAGCGACTTGATTTTTCTGGCAATTTCATCAAATATTCTGTTTTGTTCTGGTTTTTCAAGAGTATCAAGAGTCTTCGTTAGGCTGCCTGCTGACTGAAATTCGCTGAGTTTAAATTTATGGGGGCCCATTTTCGAGTCAGGATAGTTATATTCTAAAATATCATAGAGACATGTCTCTAAAATTAATGGAATAATTAGTAACCCTTCTGAATGAGAAGAATGAAGTAAAGTAGGTAACTCACTATTAGCAATAAATTCAGAATTTAAGAAATCAGGGCTGATCAATAAAATTGCAATACTTGATTGTGCTAGCTTTTTTTGAATAATATCTCGCCAACGATCTCCATATTCCAAATCTTGGTCAGACCACACCTCAATTGTTCCATCGTTAGTGATAGGCTTTATATATTTCCTTAATTTTTTGCACCATTTTTTGTCTCTATGGGAGTAACTAATGAAAACATGTGTTACCTTCGGAGTAGTTGTTTTTATTTCAGGTTTAAGAGTTTTAGGTATTGGGTTATCAGGCGTATCTATGCATATAATCGAATCTCTTTTTTGTGCTTTAATGATGGTTACAGCTCCTTCATACGCATCTTTGACGATATCATTAGGATCAACAATAAATCCAGCAGCTGTAGCATAGTTAATTAGATCCTCATGTGAATCATGAAGAATTGAAGCCAACATATCCAAATGTCTGTCATACGCACCAGAAACGATTTCATCCATATCATCGTCCAATTTACCTTTTTCCTTAAGGTTTTCTCTAATTTTACTAAATAAGTGCTCAACATCGGTATCTTTTGTTGAAGATGAGTAAACTAATATGGCACCAGGTTTAAGTACTCGATAAATTTCTCTGAGACAGTGTGCACGATCATCCATAGCGTATAAGGCATTCATCATAACTGCACCATCAAAAAAATTATCATCAAATTCACGTAGGCTAAGAATCAGATCTCCTTTGACAATATTGATATTATTAATGGCATTAAAATTTAATTCAGCGACCTTATCCCACATGTATTCAAGCATTTCTTGGTTATATTCTAGAGCCCAAACCGTTCTGCTTGGGTCTTTAGTCAGCAATTCAATCGTGTTGTTTCCAGTCCCAGAGGCCAAGTCAACCACGTTTTTTGCATCACCTAATTTTTCCACTACGTCTGTCACTAATGTTTTGTAGGAATCAAAATTTAATAACACTTGATCATAAGCTTTAGCATAGAGTGACCAGTTCACATCTTTTTTTATCCGTTTTCTAAGGTCTCGCCACATAAGGGCTGAATTTTCAGCGCTTACTATATTTAGATTAACTGACCATAAATCAATGTTTATATCGTTAGGGATTTTTGATGCTATTTTTTTAAACTCGACTACGCCATATTTAGTGCTTAAAAAAAGCGGTTCTATATCAACAATTGGGTAGATATTTTGTTTATATATCCTATTAGAACGTTTGATAACCTGAGATTTATTTTCCAATTCAAGAATAAAGCTTTCTACATGCACTCCTCTCATTAACCCTAGCGGTTTTGCTATTAATTCATCAAACATTGGGTTCCAATCGAGAAATTGAAAGTTACTGTCAAGAATATAAGTTGGACCAATTAAGTCTTGCATTGATCCTCTATATTTTTTTATTATATTCCAGCGGTCTCTTAGTGCAGTCGATTGTCTAGGGGTTTCTGTTTCAGGAAGGTCCGTTCCCTCATACTGAAACCATTGGTTTAAAAAGTCTTTATCTGAGGTTTTATTTTCACACCATTCCTTTAACAGTTTGAACCCAGATTGATGATATTTTTCAATATCAGTATGATTTTTGTCCAAAATAGCAATCGCATTAAGTACAATGGATTGATTTATTTCATGATTATTTGGTAATTCTTTTAATTTCTTTTTTATCTTGGTAATTATTGGTTTAGATATAAACCTTTCTTTACTTTTAGAAAAAATAAAGCTGTTCTGAGATCCGTAATGAACACAAATAGGAGGTATTTCATTCTTTATTAAAAATGCTTCAGTGATATAACCCGTGAGTTCATCAGTTGTAATCGATCCGTCATTATTTTCATCAGCATCTCCATTTTCAATGCCATCAACTATCGTTTTTACCAAATGATTTTTAGTCGATGAGCCATTGATTTTTTGGTAAGCAGCGATAAGAGAAAGTGAATAGCCTTCAGTAATGGAGGATTTAAAATTTTCAAAGCAGCTTTTAATGGAGCTAACTAAATCAGTTTGCGAGATAGGCGATGCGTAGTATAAATCTAAGATGAAAATGATTCGTCGACATTGGGTGCCACGCAACATATTTGCTAAATTTTCTGCACGGATTGAAGTTGTAAGAAGGGAAGTAATGTCTGTATCTATAGTAGTAAGATGAAGTTGTTGATCAATTTCCATTTTCGCATGCCCTGAATAATAGAAAATTATTTGGTCATCACGACAAGCTTCACGAAAAACTTTATTGGCCGCAGTTGAAATTTGATAATGAGGTAAATCTATTAACCGCAGCGATTCTGATTCTCCTAAGTTCGGGTCTGTGAGGATAGCCTCAAGCTTGTTAATATCTTCTTCAGATGAAGGGAGGGGGCACAATGCTTTTTTACTCATTGGGAATTCAGTATTCCCAATTAGAATAGCTGTTTTTTTATTAGCCATAATCTTAACCTAACCACTGATAAAGATGGGTTTCAATTTCACTTCTATTTCCAGTTTTAATATCAACAGTATTAAAGACATGATTTCTACCACTATGATGAATGAAACTTAGCTTGTTGGGCTCTATGTCATCAAAAACTTGTTTTAAACAGCTTATAAATTGTTCGATGTTTAAGTGAATCAGAGTCGAGGGAATGAGCTCTTTTAAAGGTGTATTAGAGTCTTTATTAAATAAAGGTTGTTCGAAAATTTTCCTGATTTTATCAACAGGTTTGTTAAAGTATTGAAAACGGAGCGTACAATTTTTTGCACGTCCCTTGGTTATTGGTAAATAATAACAGGTTGCGGATGACTCATTGTTATTGACAGGTGCATTTGATGTTGTTTGTATGGCTAAATACATTGCAACTGCCCAGGTATCAAATTGTTGTAATCTTTCATAAAAGTACCCATTTCCATGATCTTTGACGGTAAAGCCAAATTTTTTGTACATTTCTATATGATGAGGAGCACATTCGAGCCAAATATATTCTCGTTTTAGTTGCTTTGCAACAGTCATGGCGTGATGCATTAATAGTCTCGATATGCCCATCCCCTGATATTCTGGTGAAACAATCACTCGGCTGATTTCGCAAACTTTATTTGCACGAATAGCAGGATCTTTTGGAATTATTTTTGTGTTTGGGCTGCGAAAAAATTCAAATGATTGAAAAACGGGTAGAGAAATAGAGTTAGCTTTTTTAGAAATTCCTTTGAACCATAGAGCATCGGGTAACACTACATTAGTGTGATTATGAAGTATGCGAAAGCCAGGCACTATGAGACGCATTGTACCCACAGTATTATTACCATTTTCAGTATCAATTGCTCGGAAATGAAAAGAAACAGGGTCATAAAAATCTGTTTCTAATCCGTGACTTTTTTTCTCTGAAATATAGCCCAGGCTTTTATACACTTGATTTCTTAACTTCAGACAGTCGTATAGTTCTTGTTTACTGAATACAGATGAAATTTTAATTGAATTTACGCGGCTTAAATTATGATGATTAATATAAGTTACAGGGCTTTTTAACCAGACTCGATGGACAACATTTTCTAATTTATCTCTTAAAATTTGAATGTCATTGTGTTGAAAAGTTGCATATTCATCAATACCAATTTCATCTATATCATCGGGGTTAGGCAGGTCATTAGGAAATATTCCAATCAATCCGCAAAAAGATTTTGTATGTTTTAAACGCGATTTAATATCGATTAATAAGCTAGTATGCGTATATTTATTGTCAGTTGTTTTTTGTGAAATTAGTTGATCTGAAATGATTATGTATGAAGAGCTTCTTGTTTCATTTGAACTCCTATTGATTAGGTTAAGGATATTTTTAGATTTCGATATTATTCGTATTACGAATTCAATCGTTTCATGACTTGTATTTATGCGAAGGTCTTCGGTCAAAAAAGCAAGATCATCAATAGTTGGAGCGTCGACTTTTGCATTTTGATTAAAGATTAATAATTCCACTATCATGATGCCCTTCCTATGACTATTTGGTTTTTTTGTGATAAAAATGAATGTATGGGTATGAGTTGACTTGCTGCTTAAATTCAAAAGACCTTGAAAATTAGTTAGTTTGACTCACTTACATGTAAAGTTATCACACAAAA
>VAPL010293574.1_pt1 | contig 11218 bp, 10 predicted proteins | sample 3395061 | NCBI WGS metagenome assembly VAPL01 (sample SAMN08290444, study PRJNA428436) | hydrothermal vent metagenome | isolation source: Deep-sea hydrothermal vent chimney 2 | place: Pacific Ocean: Juan De Fuca Ridge | depth 2182 m m
AAGTTGCAAGCCATCACGCGCTCGGCGCGTGGAAGATTACGAGCTTCGCTCGAAGTGAGTTCGAGCAAAGGCTACTATATCGTCACAAAGTAGAACTTCTCATTCTGAGAGCACACCAGTAGCCAGCGCCGAATGCGCTAAGGATAGAGATTATCCATTTAAATTTAAATGGATAATCTTCTTCCATTCGTCTTTTTCTTCGAAAGATTCCTCTGTAAGTTTTTCTGAAACTTGCCATTTGCCTCCATAAAATTTCTCGAGGAAGACAAAAGCCTTGTCTAAATTGATAAATTCCCCAAGATAAGAATTCTCATGGTCTGGGAAAAACTGCCAAATCGCAGTATCTACAAGAAAAATTTTATCCAAATAAGAAACTGCCAGAACATCATGGCTTTTTTCCATTTGAACTTTTTCTCCTTTTAATATTAAAAATTTTACTTCTGGTAGTTTTTGCGACAGCCAAAAAGCAGTAAGACGAGATATCTCACTACAACTATCTTCACAAAGATACGACAATGGTTTACCTACACTTCCCTCTGCTTCTTGTAAAAAAGAAATGACTTTGTTTTGAATTTTAGTAATAATTTCTTGCATCTCATACTGATTAAAACAAAATGAATAATAATTTATTGTATCATAAGCCAGACTACTGCAAGACCCAACATTACGATAGAATCACTAACAACACCCTCGCACAATAGTGCGGGGTGTTGTTAGTTTAAGTATTCACAATCTTACTTTCTTTTATAAAGTCCTCATTGTATTTCCTCAAGCGTTCTTTGAACGGCTTCGCGAGGATTTTCTGCTTGAGTTATTGGTCGTCCAATCACGATCCGATCTGCACCATTTTTGATTGCTTGCACTGGTGTCATTACTCTTGATTGATCATCCCCCTTCGATCAAGCTCCACTCTGGGCGAATCCCTGGTGTATTGAGTCCTAATTGAAGCTCAAAACGATCTTTTACCACCCCAACCTCTTTCGGTGAAAAAATAAGTTCACCCAAGCCAGCGAGTTTTGCCATACGAGCAAAACGCAATACACCAGCCTTTGTTGAACAAGTAAAGATAGCCTGACACTCTTCTTCATTTAAACTCGTAAGGATAGTGACACCTAACACCTTAGTCTCAGTGAGAATATTCTGAACAGCGTGCATTCCATCAATACAAGAGGAACACATAACAGTCAAGAAATCAGGCTTATATATTTCAAGCATCGCTCCGTCAATTTCCATCGTCTTCGAAATATCAATGAGTTTCAAATCCGCGAATACTTTTAAACCGACATTATGAAGATCGTTGATGAGTTGATAGCCTTGAGCGCGCAGGATAGAGTTTACATTAATTACCACACCAAGACACTGAAGACTCTCAGCTAAATCTTCAACCTTTTTCAGAACCCCAGAGATGTCATCGTTTTTTCTCGGATCAAAATCCACTGCTACAATAAGTCGTTCTTCTAGTTTCATCAGTCTCTTCCTCTTCTGTTGGTTAAATATTACATAGTGCTAACTCCAAGATAACTATACTTATATTTTGCAACAAATCAACATCTCCTCATCTTATAATAAAATCCAACCTTACAAAGCGAAATTAACTCTTATTTTACATTTTATGATAAAATACAGGTAAGGTTTTATCACTTAAATTTTAAAAATATGATCGATGCAACAAAAATAGACTTTAACCAACTACCAAAAAAATTCTGCGATGGAGCGGTTGGTGCTTACGGCAAACACCTTTTCTCTTTTGCTATTACCTCAGGAAATAATCTTGATTCATTTGCAACAACACCTCAGACAATGAAAAGTATTGCCATGTGGATGAACAACCAAGTTCAAAAATATGAAAAACAATTTGGAGAAATTGATATGACTCCTCCTCCAATACAAAGCCCGATTCAAACCGCAGACTTAAAATAAAAAATAACCGCCTCAACGTAAGTTGAGGCGGTTACAAACAAAGAATAGACAACCTTACTTGCAATAATATTTGCAATACTGCATAATGTGTTTAGTGCTTGTGAGGGCTTTGGCTCTCCCGCGGTTAATTCATAAACCGCAGCCAAGCACTACAAAAAAATACCACTATGTGGTATTTTTTTGTGCTTAATCTTCAAGTGGCTTCCCGTAGTGCAATATCCTTTTACCGTTATTTTTATCCATTTTCCAAAAAGGAATAATGCTCCAGAAGTGTTTTTGTCCACCAGCAACATGCCTTATAATCACACGCACTCTTATGCCTTCTAACACAGCAACAAACTCATAATATGAAACTGAGATTAGTGACTTCTCCCACCTACTATTAATCTTCCTTCTTTCAAATTCTTTCGTCTCAGAATACCCTTGCATGGTGTTCGATCTACTTATCACTTCTGGAGCAAGGTGAACGAGCTTCAAACGCATATATTGATCATCACGTACGCGTGTTCTATTCCAGTTTTTAAATTTTATATGACCTAGTCCTTTAGTATTAAAACTAACTTTTTCGCCTAAATATGGACAATATGTACTACTAAGAGATTTATAAAATTCCTCTGCTTTTTGTTTTATTTTTTCAAATTTTTCTTTATCTACCATATTGATATTACAGATCTTCAACACCCTACCGCTCCATCCACTCCTTTTCTTGTCGTACAAGTAATTCTGCTTTGTGTTCTGGGTGTGCCATTATCTCTTCCACTGCGTGCTCCATTCGCATTGATTGAGACCCTTTTACAAGGACGACGTCTCCCTCTTTAAGAATATGTTCGAGGTACTTACCAGCTTTTTGTGAATCTTCAAATTCAATAACATTCTTTTCACTAAGTCCTCCGAGCAAAGCCCCTTCTGTGATTGATTTTGCACGCAATCCAACAACCAACAATAGGTCGCACACGCCACCAGCAAGCTTACCAATCTTTTTGTGCTCTTCCACTGTATATTTACCAAGCTCCAGCATGTCACCGAGTACAGCGATCTTTACACCTTTGGTTTCTATATCCTTTAGTGTTTCAAGCGCCGCTTCTACTGCCACAGGAGATGCATTATAAGTATCATCTATAATGCACGAGCCTTTTATGCCATCTATTAATCTCATCCTACCAGGAGAACCTCTGAAAGACTTTAGGGCTTGTGACATCTTAATAACGTTTACCTTTAAATACACACCGACAGACAAAGCAGCCAATGCTGAATACACATACTGCTTGCCTGTAACCCCCACAAGGTCGAGTGGAACACTACTACCATCGTGATCCACTCTTACCTTCACGCCTACAGGCTTATCGTCTTTATACACGATGCTTTCTTTTGATGCCAACATCGCGGAACCTTTACCAAGACCGTATGTTGTTGTCATGCCATCAAACTTTTCTCTCATTGCAAAAGATCTTTTGTCGTCATTGTTTACCACAAGAAACCCTTTTTTCTTCAAAGCTGACACTAAGTATGATTTTTCTTTCACGAGGTCTTCAGGGGATGCAAAAAACTCAACATGAACTGGAACATCCCCAAATCTTGTAATAATCAAAATATCTGGTTTCAACCATTGCGATACTTTTTCTATATCTCCCGGTCTGTCAGCGCCAATTTCAAGAATAAGCCATTTTGGATAATGATTTTTGAATAAAATAAGAGCGAGTCCTTCAAGTATATTTCTACCCCAAAGAAGCGGATTATTCCACCCTGTCTCACACCCAAGTATTGCAAGAGGAACCCCAAGCTCACTGTTGTAACTTTTAACACTTTTGCGTATTAATAAAAAATCATCTAGTGCGGTGTATATCGCATCTTTTGTAGAGGTCTTGCCAACACTGCCAGTCACCGCGATTACTCCGGGCTTATATTTTTTTAAAATAAGCCTCGCTTCCAATCGAAGTATCCATATAATTATTTTTTTAATAATGTATTTTAACATATTTGTCTTTATTGTTAGCTCTTACGTTTCTAATTACCTATCTGGCGGTATGTCATAATAATTGATCAAAAATTTTGTAATATCTATAAATGGATATGTTAATGTCTGTGATGCATACCGTACTCCTTTTGGATTCACTACATATAAAAATACCAAGAAACGTGGTTCATATGCAGGGAAATACCCAAAAAATGAATGCAGATATCTATCATCATAATACCCTCCTCCACCACTTCGCGCAATCTGAGCAGTTCCAGTCTTTGCAGCAACACTATAGTTTTCCAATTTCACCTTACCATTAAGGAGCGCCTTGTCTACCACCTCAACAAGCATCCTTGTTATCTCCTCTGAAGTTTCCGGTTTAAAAACACGGTCTCCTTCACTGTATGATACTTCTCTTGATAAGCCTCTTTTGTAATCAATCTTTGTCACAATATGAGGTGTAACGAGTTTACCTCCATTTCCAAGAGCAGACAACGCACGAGCGGTTGCTATTGGAGTCATTGCAATACCTTGTCCAAAAGAAGCCGTCACATATTCAATATCTCTACTACTCTGCAAATTTCTAACAAGCCCAGAGACTTCCCCCGGTAAGTCTATCCCTGTTTCTTCTCCTAAACCTAACGCGAGCATGTAGTTTCTAAAACGTTCTTTCCCAAGCTTTTGCATTACAAACGCTGCACCTGTGTTGAGAGACTGACTAAGAACCTGTTGCATTGGCACAACTCCTCTGCCTCTACCGTCATAATTCTCTACCCTACTTCCATCAAATACAACATACCCTTTATCGTCATACTCCGTCTTTGCTGTGACAACCCCCGCATCGATTCCAGCAGCCATTGTAAGAGGTTTGATTATAGATCCCATTTCAAAAACATCTTCAACTATTGGATTTACAAATACGGAAGGATCTTTAACTTTATTAAATACATTCGGGTCAAAATTAGGAGCACTGGCAAGAGCATATATCTTACCATCTGTCGGGTCAAGTATTATTCCTCCAACAGAACCTGCGTTCCATTTTTCTTTTATACCATTTATTCCATCTTCCAACATCCCCTGAACAGACGGTTCAATTGAAGTAAAAATATCTCCTTCTCTGTTTACACCGTCCCCAAGCAACGACTCTCTTATGTTTGTAAATATTTCCGCAAAGAAATTCACATAAAGCGTATTGTCATCTCGTGACAAAATATCATTATAATATCTTTCAAGTCCATATCTACCTGCGAGTTCATTGCCACGGTACCCGACAAATCCCAGCACATGAGAGGCTGTTGTGCCAGCAGGATAGAATCTCCACCTTTCTTTTGACACAATAACCCCACTTATCTTCAATGCTTCTATTTTCTCTTTATCTTTTTCACTGACACGTCTGGCGATTTCTTCATATGGGTCGTCTTTTTTACTCGCTTTTATAAAAAAAGAATCGCTGTCTATTTCGATTATCTCTGACAAAGACTTAAAAGCTTCAACCCCGTTTTTTAGGATTTTTGGATTTATCGCTACAGTAAACCCTGATTTCAATCTTGCGGAAGACGGAGTATTCCCATCTTTTTCCGTAAAAAATATAGTACCGCGGTCAAATGTACTCACACCGGACACAACGTACTGTCTATCCGCTTTATCACTGTATGTTTTACCATCGATTACTTGAACAATAAAAAGGTTTACAATCAACAAAATTGCAAACAAAAAAACACCGCCATAGATAAACCACAGCCGCGATAAGTATGTATTTGATTTTCCGAACCATTTAAATATTTTCATGTGTTCTATGTAAACATATGGAGACAAATATATAATTTATAATTATTTAGAAACTCAAATAAATATTAAAAAATTTTTCTAAATTCCGCTTCCAAGATTTACAGCAAATGATCTCGCATGTGCAAATGAAACATTTTTTGGCTCGATAAAACCAAGTGAGTGCGCGTAGGAAAGAGTAATATTTTTACTCAAAGAAATATACTCACTTTCAAGCTCACCTACATTAGAACTAAGCATTTGTGTTTCTATTTCAATACTTTTCCTCTGTACAACGTTAACAACAGATGTACTTATAAAATATACATACAAGAACACGCTTAAGAATACACCAACAGTCAAAACAGTAAACATATTCTTTTCAATATTATTAAATGTATTATTTTTTTTATTCATTGTAATATTACTATTCTTTCTCCAGTATCCTCAATTTTGCACTCCTTGCGCGAGGATTATCTTTTACCTCTTCTTCTGTGGGAGGTATTGGTTTTTTTGTTATAACAACACATCCTCCCTCTTTTTGTTTTTCTCTAAAAAACATCTTCACTAATCTATCTTCCTTACTATGAAAAGTTATGACGGCAATCCTTCCTCCTGTATTCAAACGCTCTACTGCTTTCTCCATGCCATCCCTTGTTGAACGTATTTCATCGTTAACAGCAGTACGCAAAGCTTGGAATGTTTTCGTTGCTGGATGTGTCTTTCCTCTTCTGTACCATATTGGAACACTTTTTTTAATCACATCCACAAGCTCAAAAGTAGTATCTATCGGTTTTTCTTTTCTTGATTTTACAATATTGGAGGCTATTCTTCTGGAAAATTTTTCATCACCATATCCATATATCACATCAGACATACTTTCCTCTCCCCATTTATTTACAATTTCCCAAGCTGTTATGTCTACCTCTTTTGGATCTGGATTGAATGTCATGAGGAGAGGTTCGTCTTTGAGAAATGAGAATCCTCTTCCTGACTCTTCCAATTGGTTGGAACTTAATCCGAGGTCAAACAAAGCCTTGTTTATTTTCTCAACCCCTATCTCATCAAGCACTTTGTCCAAATTTCTGAAATTCTCTTGCCTTAGAGCTATTTGACTTTTACATCCATGCAATCTCTCACGTGCTTTTGCTAACGCGTTAGTATCTTGATCTATCCCAATCAACATTCCTTCCTTGCTGAGCTTTTTACATATTTCAAAACTATGCCCGCCCCCGTTTATTGTGCCATCCAGTACGATATCATTTTCTTTAATATCTAATCCATCTATTGTTTCTTTTAAAAGTACTGGTATATGTGCCATATTTTTATTTGAATTACAATAATTACAGCACACCTATTTCACTCAATTTTTCAGCCAACACATCTGCCTGTTTTTCAATCTTCCCTCTGTAAGATTTCCACCCCTTCTCATCCCATATCTCAACACGATCGTGAACTCCGATAACCGCAACCTTACTTTTGAGTCCGGCAAAATCTTTTAAAAAATCAGGGACTAAAATTCTGCCAAGTGAATCAACGTCCGTTTCTACGGCACCTGCAAGCATAAACCTATTGAATCCGCGTGTGTCTGACGCTCCCATTGGAAGTTCGGCTAATTTTGAAGTGACCTTCTCCCATTGTTTTGTTGGATACACAAAAAGACAGTTATCTAACCCGCGCGTTACAACAACTTTCTTCCCTATTTCCTTGCGAAACTTAGCAGGCATGGAGATCCTTTTTTTAGGATCTAATGTATGTATGTATTCTCCTATCAACATAATATTGTCTAAAAAAATATTATTTCCTACGCACCATCTAACTTTTAGTACCCAAACGACAGGAAAAGTGATTTACCACTTCATCCCACCTTGATAATAGTATATAACACTATGTTCCACAACGCAAAACAAGTTATCCACAACACAAAACACAAAAAAACCCCACCAATTTGGCGGAGTTTGAAACATTTCTATTGAGCTACTCACATAGCAAAACTATCCCTAATTGTTTTTTCCGGGTCTGAACCTAATAAACCCTTAATCCTCTTTTCTTTACAACAAGAAAAAAAAGTTAATCCTTTCGGTAGAGACTCTAGTAATTTCTCAATCTTTACCTGTGTTTCGGAAGAAACTTCTACCTCATTTTTATGGCTTGAACTTGCTTCTCCAAATAAATAGAAGACAATTTTTTGTACTTCTTTGTTTAAATTTGCTGCCATATTAGCAGTGAGTGCATTTTTACCAACAAAAATACTTCGTAATTGACCGTAGTTCATTACATTCTCCCTTGTCTAAGTAAAGTTCAACCAAGTAGAATACTAAACTATATTTAATTTTATGTAAAGAAAAAAAACTATTCTGAAGTCTGCTCCATGTTGTCTTCTTGAACAGGTTCATCGGCACTCAAGCCTGTTTCACTCCCACCATCTTCTTGAACAGGTTCTTCTGTTTGATCGTCTAAGTTGTCTGTATCCGCGGAAAGTTCTTCCTCTTCTTCATCATTTAAACTCGGTTCCAACAAACTTTCATCTATCACGGGTTCTTCTTCGTTAATAGGCGTCTCTCCTTCACTTTCATCTATTTCTACATCAACCTCTTTAGGTGTCTCTTTGGGACTGTCGTCAACCATAGAATCCGAAGCAGTATCATCAATATTTTCAGTTTCATTTTGTTCTTCTTCTTCATCTCCATCGTCCTTTTTGTTTTCTTGATTTGTATCTTCAGTTGTATCTTCAGCAGAAACACCACCGTCTGTCATATTTTCATCGACATCATTTGAACTTTCAGATGTCTGGTCTTGTGCTTGCTGAGATGTTGTATCAATAGTACTCTCTCCAAATATTTCTCTAAACTTATCTTTTCCTATGCAAACACCATCTACACAAAGCACATTCGTGTTAACACGATTCGCCACCACCTCATCAACAACAAGTCGTCCTGTCGCATCGATACTCCACTCCCCTATGGAAATACTGTTTATATTTACAATGTCAATTCCTCCAAAATCATATTTTATACGTCCTGAAGTGTGGTCAATTGACCAGAATGCTGATTCCCCTTCTCCGTCAAGAGTTATTTCTTCTCCTTTGATGTATTCAGAGAGTTCTTCAATTTGTGCTTGTTGTTCTTGGATAGCACTTGCAAGCACTGCTGTGAGTTTTGGATAATCAAGATTCATAACTCTTCCGTCGCTGTCATACCCTACAATCTCAGGAATAATATTCTCCATTTCTTCTGCGATAAATCCTATTTGTTTTGTTCCGTTTGGCATGAAGTTTTCCTTCCAGTCAAAGGATACTGGTCTGAATTTAAGTACATCTTCCAGTCCATAAGAAATGTCTTGTATGTTTTGTTTGAATCTTTTAGATGATGCTCCACAACCAGTTGTAGACGTTGCCATCTCGTATGTTGTGGTGTTTAAACAAAGGTCATAACCAGTACCATCATTGGTAAGTCCACTGAAGGCGGCGGTTCCTGCTACAGAGAGTGTTCTCCACGGGGTGGTGGTACCGATGCCGGTATCACCAGTAGAAAGAATTGTTATTTTTGCAGTGTCCGAAGCACCAAACATCGCAGAATATGCGATGTTGTTTGTTACATCTAACCCCATAGCTACAGAATAATCTGCGTAAGAATTATTATTATATCCCATAGCAACAGAATGATCTCCTCCAGCTTCATTATTGTTGCCAATAGCGGTAGCAACTGAAGATGTAGCTTGATTTAGAAATCCAATCGCAACAGCATTTGCACTATCAGAGGTATTATTATATCCGATTGCAACAGTTAAAAGACTTGTCGCTTCATTATTATATCCAATAGCAGATGAAAAAGACTGTGTTGATGTATTACTATATCCAAAAGCAGTTGCTTGATAACCTGTCGCTGTGTTATTAACACCAACAGCTGTTGCTTGAGTACCACTACCTGTATTTCCTGTTCCTACTTCAACACCATTTCCATTTAAATTTAAAATATTATTTGAATTTATAAAATATGAATTTCCTGAACCTACATTAACTCCTGCAATAAACGTACTCGTTGCGGTAGTGCTCGTCGCGGTGAAGTACTCACCAACAACCTGTCCGACAACGGATAGTTTTGCATACGGGGAGGTGGTGCCAATGCCGACATTATTGTTGGTTGCATCAATAATAAGAGTATCCGTATCAAATGCCGCGCCAGTACCAGTCAAGGTTCCTGTCATTGTGAGTGCCGCAACTCCTGTAATATTGTTTGATCCAAGTACTAAGTTACCAGACATTGCACGAGAGCCATTCACAAGAAGATATTGAGTATGGTCGTCATCTAAAAGACCAGAAAGATTACCATGGTCTGCTACAGTTCCAGTTGTTCCAGAAGTTCCAAAACCAAATACACGGTCAAAATTAGGGCGTATATCATATAAATTATCAGAAATATCTGTATCGCCACCTTGGACAACAATCGTACCAGAATACAAACTACCTCCATTTTGAATTGAACCCGGAATGGAAGGAAGTGCTCCATCTTTTGCTGCCTGCTCGGTGGAATATTCCGCTTGGCCATATATATAGTGAACGTTGCCATCAAGTGTACGAAGGACGAGATCCTTCTTCCAGTAACTGGATGTCATATCAACAAGTGCAGATGCTTGATTATTAGATGAAACATTGTATTTTGTTGTAGTCGCAAGATTGGCATCACCAGTATCCTCTACCCATCCATTGTCCGCAGTGTTGTACCATTTTGTAAATGTATATGTATCGTTAAAAGTAAATTGCTTAAATCGCGAATGAGCTTGCCCATTTGTAACATAGAAAGACAACGCCTGTGTTGAACTAGCAGAAAGAATATTACCACTATCAACTGTCTCACCAACGGTATTGTCTATCCAATTATTGACTATATACGAATAATTTCCAGCCGTAAATGGATTTGAAGAAATACTTCCAATATCAGTATTGCTACTTATCGTATAAACATGACCAAGCTCTATGTAACTATTTTCGTCCGGATTAGCTGTCACCACACTCACGGTGCCACTGCTATTTACCTGAATCCAATTATCACCATCTTGTGTCGCTGAAAGAGAGACTGCGTTCCATGTTACACGATCATTCCCAACATAACCAACTCCTGATGCAACATCGATAGTAACACCGCCTCCGTCAGTAATATCTCCGCCAGAAACAAGCCCTGTTGACCAACGTTCATTTGATTCTTGCCCAATCTCTTTTAAAAGAGCTTCGGTCTCAGAGGAAGCAAAATATCCACCAGAATCAGCCACTTGAATATCAGCCGCGGAAACCTGGTTTGAATCAGTACCAAAATCAATATACGAATCCGTAATGGCAGTACCATTCCACGTGCCAGAAATTATTGTTCCGAGTTCTGAATTTCCTGTTAAAGAAAGATTAGTGAACGTACTCGTCGCACTCGTACTCGTCGCAGTGAAATATTCACCAACAACTTGTCCTACCACGGAAAGCTTTGCGTATGGGGAGGTGGTGCCGATGCCTATGTTGCCGGAGGATAATGTTGTACCAGTTCCATCTATATTTGTACCAAATATAAGGTTACCTATGTTTAAGATATT
>VAPL010153773.1_pt1 | contig 11217 bp, 9 predicted proteins | sample 3395061 | NCBI WGS metagenome assembly VAPL01 (sample SAMN08290444, study PRJNA428436) | hydrothermal vent metagenome | isolation source: Deep-sea hydrothermal vent chimney 2 | place: Pacific Ocean: Juan De Fuca Ridge | depth 2182 m m
GAAGCCAGATCAATCGCAACGGTCATGGCATCAGCTGTGTCATCGGCAATGATGGCACTTTCGGTTGGTCCGGCAAAAACATCGATACCAACCTCACCGAACAAAAGCCGTTTTGCTTCAGCAACATAAGAATTTCCCGGACCGACCAGAATATCCGCAGGTGTTGTGCCAAACAGGCCAAACGCCATCGAAGCTACGGCCTGCACTCCGCCCATTTCCAGGATTATGTCGGCGCCTGCGAGATCCATCGCATAGGCTATCTGGGGTGAAATTGATCCGCTTCGAGGTGGCGAGGCAGCAACCACGAACGGCACGCCTGCAACCTTGGCGGTGGTAATACTCATGATCGCGGAAGCCACATGGGCGTAACGTCCACCAGGTACATAACACCCGGCACAATCAACCGGCACAATACGCTGGCCCAGCCGCACGCCTGGTTCGGTTTCAATTTCAAACTCTTGTAAGCTCGCCTTTTGGGCCTGAGCAAATCGTTCAATCTGGACATGGGAAAAACGGATGTCGTCTTTTTCCTGATCGCTGACTTGCGCAATCAGGCTGGCCTTTTTTTCTTGGCCTAAAACAAAATCCCCGTGCCAGTCATCCAGATTTCGCGCATATTCCTCGACCGCTGATTCACCGAGATTGCGGATGCGATCCAGCATCTCTTCAACGACCTCGCGCACCCCGCCGCTAGCAGATGTCTGGCTTACCTGAGATCGTTTTACGAAATCCATGCTTTAATTCCCAAATGTCGATTTTCTTATTTTATGAAACCCCCAACGGTCTCCTCATTCGTTGTGGGAGTTCACTCCCGGAGACAAAAATTTTCCAGTTTATTTCACGATATTTAGTTTTTTTAAAACAATACTTCCAAAAATACGGATATCTGTGCTGACAAAGATATCATTTTAAAGCCCTTTAGCCTTCGGCAATTTCAATAGCATCGGCCATGTGGGGTACAATTTCAGAAAACCTCGGTACTACCTGTGTGCCAATCAGATGGCGACAGTCTTGAGCAAGGCGGTCGGGCAGTTCACCAAGTTCCGCCCGCCTGGCAATCAGACAGATTGTACGTGAAAACGCCGGGAACGGCACCGGGGCCACATCGACCTGGGAAATAAACCGTTCCGCATCAAGCAGGTTCAACGGCGTCGTCAAAGTCCAGCCTTTGGCCTGACCAACCATGGCAATCACCGAACGCGACGCTTCGAGCGCAAACCTGTGCGTAACATCAAAACGCACGCGTTTCAGGTGCTGGGCGACTGTCTTGCCCATGGGGATATCTTCGGAATACTGAATAAACGGCGCATCGGTCAATTGCGCACTTATGTCGCGATCTTTCTTCAACAACCCCTTGGCGGTTACCAGAATGAAGGGTTCGCGCAAAATCGGAATGGTTCGAAAATCGCTGACATTGTCCGGCACACTTGCCGACACGCAAATTTCGGCTTCACGCTGCTGCAACATTTCAATTACATGATCGGAACGGCCCGAGTAGGCATTGACGAAGCAATTGCGAAAACGGCGTTGCAAAATCGCCACCAGAACCGGTGTCAGTGAGGTGTCGAGATCATCAATTATGGCCAGTGTCAGTTTTGGCAGATTTACCAGATCGTGCTTTGCCAGCTCGGCATGGGCTTTGGCGGTCGCATCGAGAATTTTATGGGCGTGGGCATGCAGCAGCTGCCCGGCCGGGGTTAATTTCAGCGGTCGGGAGTTTCGATCAAAAAGCCTCGCACCAACAGATTGCTCAAGCGATGTGATTTGCTGCGATACGCCTGATGAACTGCCGCCAATGCGGTTGGCACCATCGCTGATTGAACCGGTTTCTTCAACAGCGACGAAGGCGCGCAGACCGCGCAATGTCAGTTCCGGATGGTTTTTTTTTGCCATTTTGACCCTGTCTGGAAGTTGGTGACACTGGATACAGTATTGCGGTCGTCACTTGCTATCACTGTAATAAGTTTTAGAATTTATGGAAAGAAAATTCAATTTTTTTAAATCTAGACTGTTTTTCTTGACTTGGCCGCCAATTTTAACCGCCATTGGTCGCATAAACTTGACTGCCAGGGGTCATTAACCTTTGGGCATGTGGGGAATTTTACCATCAACGGGAGGAAGAAATGAAATCCATCAAAGCCAGTCTTTACGGAGCCAGCCTAATCGCACTGATCGCCACAAGCTCAATGGTAGCAACAGTTGCAGCGACAACGACAGTCAAGGCACAGGAAATTACAGTCGGATATTTCCTTGAGTGGCCAACGCCAAACCAGTTTGCGCAGGTCAAAAAAATCTATAACGAAAAACTTGGCGTCAACGTCAAGTGGGTCTCTTTCGATGCCGGTACAGCTATGTCTGCTGCCATGGCCGGTGGCGACGTTCAGATTTCGTTTTCGCAAGGTATTCCACCGTTCGTGGTCGCCGCATCCGCCGGTCAGGACCTTCAGGTCGTTGATGTAGCCGTATCTTATTCCAGCAATGACAATTGCGTTGTGCGCACCAGCCTGGAAATTGACAAGACCAACGCCAAAGAACTGGAAGGCAAACAGGTCGGCGTGCCTTTGGGAACCGCTGCACATTACGGCTTTTTGAAACAGATGGAGCATTTTGGTGTTAATACATCGACCATGAAAGTTGTCGATATGGCCCCGCCTGACGGTGCTGCAGCCTTTGCTTCGGGCAATCTCGACATGGTGTGTGGCTGGGGTGGATCGCTGCGCCGGATGAAAGAATACGGCAACGTTTTATTGACCGGTGCTGAAAAAGAAGAACTTGGCATTCAGGTTTTTGATGCCACGACAGTTTCCACCCAGTGGGCGAGTGAAAATGCCGAACTTCTGGCAAAATTCCTCAAAGTCACCGCTGATATGAACGCAAAATATGCCGCCGGCGGTGCTGGTGAAATGCTACCGGTAATTGCCAAGGCAGCCGGTATGGATGAAAAGGCCACCAAGGAAACATTGGCTGGCTTTGTTTTCCCAACCATCAAAGAGCAACTCAGCGCCAAGTGGCTGGGTGGTGGCACTCAGAAGTTCCTCAAGGAAGTTGGAGATTTCTTTGTCAAGCAGGGAACAATTCCCAAAGCTCGTGACAGCTACGAAAGTGCTGTAGATACCAGCTACCTTGAAGCTGCATCAAAAATGTAACCCTTTAAGAAGTTACAGATCATGAACTGGCGCAGTCCGTAAAAACTCTTACGGACTGCGCTAATTTTATGTATCGTGAAGATTGCATCTAGTTCGTTGGGAGGAATTTTTGACACAATCCACACAATCCAGTTTGCACATAGACCGGATTTCAATGACCTTCTCGTTGCCCGGCGGCAATTCGATTGAGGCCTTGAAGGATGTCTCGCTTGACCTTGCCGAAGGCGAATTAATGTCGGTCCTGGGGCCATCGGGGTGTGGTAAAACTACGCTTTTAAATATTGTTGCAGGCTTCCTTGCCCCCACCGGCGGGCAGGTTATTCTAAATGGTCACGAAGTCACAGGCCCCGGGCCTGAGCGCGGCATGGTGTTTCAGCAAGGCGCTTTGTTCGAGTGGATGTCGGTACGCAAAAATGTCGGCTTTGGCCCCGCCATGAAGGGGGTTGCGGCTCCTAAAATAAAACAGCGCGTCGATGAATTGCTGGAAATCGTCGGCTTGCATGATTTTGGCGAAAAAGCTGTTTATGAACTTTCCGGCGGCATGCAGCAACGCGTGGCTCTGGCGCGATGCCTGGCCAATGACCCCGATGTGATTTTGATGGATGAACCACTGGGCGCACTTGATGCCTTAACGCGCGAAAAAATGCAGGGTCTGGTGCTGAAGCTGTGGAAAGAAACCGGTAAAACCATCGTTCTGATTACGCATTCGGTCGAAGAAGCGCTCCTTTTGGGCGAACGTCTTTTGGTCATGGCGCCGAGACCCGGGCGCATTCACAAGGAGTATCGTTTGCCCTTTGCCGAAATGGGAGTGGCAACGGACTTACGCGACGTCAAAAAGCGCCAGGATTATGGCGACAAGCGTGAGGAAATTCTTGAGATGATCTGGGAGATGGAAGAAGAAATTATGGGCAAGAAGGAATAAGGCTGTGTTGATCCTGGCAATCTACGTCACAATTTTCATTGTCGCCTATGGGCTCTATGGGCTGGTTGCCGGACGAATGGTTGTCCGTGATGGTATTACAGCGCGCAAGACCGTCACTTTTGGTGATGAAAGTGCTGTCACCCCCAACCGGGCTGCCTCGGTAATATCGATTGTTGCGATTTTTCTGATCTGGGGGGCATTTACCGGCTCCAAATTTACTCCTGTGCATGTGCCCGGCCCGTTTGTTGGTGACACATCATTTACATATACGGCAACCAACCCGCAAAATAAGAGTGATGATGCAACGGTTTACATTCGCGTCAGGCCGGTGGGAGAGAAAACCGAAAAGCCTGACATTTCCGGCAATCCCCAAAGCGGGTTTGCCAAAGATGATGCCATGAAGGTGGGAGCATGGCGCAGCGGTCTTATTCGCGCCCAGAACAATGATGAAGGTGGCAAAGTAAAAGGCTATCGCGTTACCGCCATCGATGGCCAGCCAATTAAGCCAAAACAATCTGTTGAAGTCGCAGATGGCGTTGTCAATATGACGGCCAAGGGCAGCCTGTCTTTTGTTCCCGACAAAGGCTGGCAAATGGAGCCGATCTGGCTGCCTTCGCCAGAAGCTGTGGTCTCACGTTTCATTGAAATTTCACGCGATGGTTATCAGAATGTAACGCTCCTGGAAAACGTTGGATGGTCATTATTCCGGGTCATCGTCGGCTTCATTCTTGGCTCTCTGGTCGGCATCCCCCTGGGCTACGCCATGGGCCTGAACAACTGGTTTCGCGGCTGGTTTGACCCCATTGTCGAATTCATGCGGCCGATCCCGCCGCTGGCGCTTATTCCTTTGATAATTATCTGGTTTGGCATCTGGGAGCAGGGCAAAATCAGCCTGCTGTTTCTGGCCGCTTTATGGATTATGACCATTTCCTCGCGCGCAGGTGTGTCGGGCGTCAATATTGCCAAGGTTCATGCCGCCTATTCACTTGGCGCTTCCAAATTCCAGATACTTGTCCATGTCATCATACCAAACTCATTACCGGAAATTTTTACCGGAGCAAGAGTGGCAATGGGCGTGTGCTGGGGGACGGTTGTTGCAGCTGAACTGGTTGCGGCTGAAAAAGGTGCCGGTAAAATGATTATCGCGGCATCCAAATTTCAACAGACAGATATCGTTATCATGGGAATAATTCTAATCGGTGTCATCGGATACGGCATTGATATTCTCATGCGCATGGCAGAAAAGACTCTGGTGCCGTGGAAGGGCAAAAGCTAGAGCATCCGTGCTGTTCAAGCGAAGATGCTCTGAAAAAACAATGTCAACTGCCCGTCTGCCGGCGGTGAACGCAGTCATAAACAAGACCCGCCCTGGTTTTTGAAACATGGCCATCAAACAGGTGCTGTTTTTGTAAAAAATTCCGATTGCTTGATCTATGACAAGAATGATCACTGATTAACCTTTAGTTTGTGTACAAACTTATAGATCGAACAAATGGACCCGATTTTTTTCAAAATTCGGGTTTAAGGGAAACGCCGTGCCTAAGTCCTTTAACGCTGATAAAGAGACGTCTCAAGAAACCCCTCCCACCTCCAGCATTAATTCCCAAGACAGCCAGCATATTTTCGCCAGCCTTAACAGGCCGGTATTCATTGATGGTGCCTGGATTCTTCCGTTCATCCAGGGAGGTAAGGGTGTTGGTGCCACTAATGGAACAAGTGCGGGTGCCTGGGCGTGTGAAAATGCCGGGGGTACTATCGCTGCAACAGGCGCTGTATTTGAATACAATGACGAGGGCCGGGAGATTTCTTATGATTATTCCGGGCGCACACGTCTGGCCCGTTATGAAGAGATGGTGGCTTTTTCCATCAAGGGCTGCATTTACCAGGTAAAAGCAGCCCACAAAGCCGCCAACGGTAAAGGTCGCATCCGTATTAATTTTCTCAAGATGGCTGGCGCCTCCATGCGAATTATGCGCGGAACGCTGGCCGGGACACGATTGCCGGGCGGCGGCAATATGATCCACGCCGTCACCATGGGTGCGGGCCTGCCTTCTGAAGAAGATGTTCAGATTTGCAGCGATGAGGGCGTTTATCTTGATCCCATTATATCCAGTGTTTCAGCTTTGAAAATATTGCTGAAACGCAGTTTTAAAAAATGGTCGGGCTCCTACGCCGAGCGCATTGGCGCTGTGATCTACGAGGACCCCTGGCTCGCTGGTGGGCACAATGGTATCACCAGCCGCGAAGACCCCGAAGCACCACAAGACCCTTACCAGCGCGTCAAGGAACTGCGCACCTTGATGAACGAAAACCATATGGAAAATGTTACCATTGTCATGGCCGGTGGCGTTTGGCACCTGCGCGACTGGGTACGGTGGCTGGATAATCCAGACATCAACGCAATCGCTTTCCAGATAGGCTCGCGTGACTTGTTAACACAGGAAAGCCCGATATCTGACCAGTGGAAACAGCTTATACTGTCGATGAAAAAAAGCGATGTCGCCCTCAACAAGTTCAGCCCAACCGGTTTTTATTCCTCAACATACAATAATTCGATGATCAAGGATCTGGTTCAACGCTCAAACAGGCAAGTGTCTTTTTCGCTGGATGCAGATACCAATAGGACCGAGCGCATTTCAGGGCCAGGTGTGCGAGCCAAAGGATATTTTGTTACAGCTAAAGACAAGCTAAGGATTGAGGACTGGAAGGACCGCGGTTTTGAAGTGCCATTACGTACGCCAGACGATACTCTGGTCTTTGTCACGCGCGAGCAAAACCGGGAGATCAAGCGTATCAAGGCCGAGTGTGTAGGCTGCCTGTCAACCTGCAAACTCAGCACCTGGAGTGAGAACCCCGAACGCAAACACACAACCGGCAAGCGCCCTGATCCACGTGTCCACTGCATCCGCAAGGGTCTTCTGGGTGCCATTCAGGGGATAGATCTGGACAAACAACTCATTTTTGCCGGCCATAATTCCTACAAATCAGGTGAAGACCCATTTTATCGCGGCGAAAATGGCACTACGTTTATCCCATCGGTTAAACAGCTTATTGCGCGACTGATGAGCGGTAATTGATGCTGGCGTCCACCGGACACGGACAGTCGCCTGTCCAATGTTACGTGTAAATAATTCATCCCGCGCGTATCGACATATCTACAGCAGCTTCATTCAAAGCTCATCATCTTCATCGTCAAACAAAATACGTGCAGCAGCACCGTCGGGATCATCAAACTGGCCGCTTTTCAATGCCCAGATAAAACCGGCAAGACCGAGACCACCGAGCACGAGTGCTGCGGGAATAAGCAGAAGAAGAATATTCATAAACCCATACCTCTGCCAGCCGTATAGCGCAGACGCAAGGCGTTCAGGGTAACTATCACCGACGATGTAGACATCGCTACAGCCGCCATCAAGGGCGAGGCCAGGCCAGCCATGGCTATCGGTATGGCAATTAGATTATAGGTGAGCGCCAATGCAAAATTCTGCTTTATCAAACCTTGTGCCTGCCCGGCAACGCGCCAGGCGAAGGCTGCGGGTGCCAGATGACGCCCAAGAAAAATCGTGTCGGCCGCCGAGCGCCCGATGTCGGATGCACTTGCCGGGGCCATGGATGCGTGGGCTGCCGCCAGAGCTGGTGCATCATTGATGCCATCACCGATCATCAACACCCTTAAGCCAGAGTTTTCCATGTTCTTGATGAAGTCAACTTTGTCTGCTGGAGACGCTTCGGCAACAAAATCATCAAGACTTAACGCACTTGCCACCGCCGCAACCGATAAGGGCCGGTCTCCTGATAACAGGGTGATGTTCAAACCCTTGTTTCTCCAGCTTTCAATCACTGTTTTGGCATCGTCGCGCAATTGATCAACAAAGGTCAGGGCTACAGGTTTGTTATCGCCGATTTTAACCCATAAATGGCTGGCGGTCAGGGTCAAATCTTCCGCCGTGTCATTTTTGACGCCGCACCAGGCCCGGCTGCCCATGCGAACCGTTTCTCCCCGGCATTGGCCTTCAAGGCCTTGTCCTGGATATTCCTGTATTGTATCGCAAGGAATTACCGTAATATTTCGGGTAGCGGCAGCTCTTGTCACTGCACGTGACAAAGGATGAGTGCTGTTGCCGGCAAGTCCGGCGGCAATGCCAAACAGATCGGCTGGAATTTTGTCAATTTCCTGCAACATCAGCTTGCCGGTGGTCACCGTACCGGTTTTATCGAGCACAATATTGTCTATCTGGGCAAGCTTTTCCAACGCCGCCCCGTCCTTGACCAGAACACCTCTGGAAAACAAAACGCCGTTGGCGACGACCTGAACCACCGGGACCGCCAGTCCTAACGCGCACGGGCAGGTAATAATCAAAACCGAAATTGCCACCAGGAGAGATTGTTGCCAATCTCCCTGAGTGACCCACAGCCAGCCAAAAAACGTGAGCAAAGCTGTGATATGAACAAACGGCGCATAGATTGCAGCCAACCGGTCGGCAATGCGCACGTAGTGTGACTTGTGCTGCTCGGCAGCCTCCATCAAAGCGATAACGCTGGCCAGAAAGCTGTCCTTGCCAACGGCGGTTACCTCAATAATCAAGGGGGCTGTCAGGTTCATGACACCTGATTGTACAAAATCATTCTGCTTGATTAATTCGGGCAGACTTTCGCCGGTAATCAAAGAGCGGTCCAACTCACTTGTGCCGGTAATCACCCGCCCATCGACCGGCACGATTGCGCCCGGCAAGACCACAACTTTCATCCCCACAACAAGAGCGGATACCGGTATTGTTGCGCGCTCTCCATCCCCGTCTTCGATCAGTGCTGTTTTGGGAGCGAGCTTGAGCAGCTGCGTGGCGGAGTTCTGTGCCCGGGTGCGCATCATGTGATCGAGGTAGCGGCCGACAAGCAGGAAAAACAACAAGGTCACGGCGGCATCAAAATATACCTGCTCGCGGCCCGCCATGGTTTCAAACAGGCTCATGGAGCCCGCGAGAATGACGGCCAGTGAAATAGGAACATCCATATTGACGCGCCAGTGGCTCAAGGCTGTCCAGGCTGATCGAAAGAAAACGCGGCCACTATAGACAATCGTCGGCAAGGCGATGAGTGCGGATATCCAGTGAAACAGATCGCGTGTAACATCATTTGCACCCGCCCAAACCGATACTGACAACAACATAACGTTAGCTGCAGCAAACCCCGAAACGGCGAGCGCACGCAGCAGGGCATGGCCTGCTTTTTCCTGTTCATCTTCAAGATCATCCATATCGTCAATGGTTTGGGCGCTGTAGCCGTTTCCAGCCAGATGTTCGATCAGGTTTTCCGGTGTCAGAGTGTCATTTTTCCAGGTAATTGTTACCCGGCGCGTAGACAGGTTTGCGCGTGCTGAAGACACATCATTCAGGAGATTTAAAGCTTTTTCCACCTTGCTCATGCACCCGCCACAATGCATATCGGGCACGGAAAGCTGGATATGATGCAAGGTTTCCTGGTGCGAATTCATGATCAATGGCCTGTGGAAAAGGGCTTATTGTATAACGTTGAGACGTACCAGGCGCTTCCAGCTTCGACCGGTTTTATTGTTTGCGATGATGTCGGCATTCCATTGCCCCAGCTCAAGATTCAATTTCTGCCGATAGATTCCCGGCTCGCCCTCCTTCATCAGGAACTGGCGATCTTCTCTCTCGTTGGTGGGTCTGCCAACCTTAAGAGTGATTTTATAACCTTCAAGAGGCTGGCCCGAGCGATCCTGGAAGCTAAAGGTCATGGTCTTGTCGCGGTAGCGCAGAATGCTTTGAAACCCGAGACTGTCCTGTTTTCTGCGCACAGCCAGATCAGCGTTAAAATCCTGACTGGCCACATAGCCGTTACGCGCCATCAGACCGGTCCAGCTATCCACTGCCACCCAGGCCATATAACCATTAACCGAAGCCACTACACCAAAGAAGGCAACCATGATCAATGCCATATGCCGACCGGTAAACTGGCCTGTTTTTTTAGTATCATCAACCTGATCATTCATGGCTCATCTATCCATCTATTTTTTTGGCCGGTAGAAAACTGCCCCATGGGTGGTCTTTTCCGTATTGTTTTTGTTGTGAACAATGAAATTGAACGGATTTTGTTCGACCTTCAGATTTGACGCCTTGGCGCGCACGAAAAGGCGGATGGATTCGAGCCCGTTTGCCGGAACCATCAAAACCACCTCTTTTTGCGCTTCTGTTTGCGCTCCGGCAACCTGCATTTCCAAACCGTCAATACCGTCAACACTTATGATAAATTCTTGCGGCTGGAGCTTTTTGTTTAGTATTTTGACTGTGTATCCATTGCGTATGGAGCCATCAGACAACAGTATGAATATCGGATTGCGATTATGCAGAATATTCACTTCAACCGGATTTCGTATCACCAGCATATAGAGCAAAGACAGCGCGGCAATGATCATGATGGCGGAATAAATTACCGTGCGTGCGTGAATAAACGAGCGCCAGGTGGTTTTTTTGCTTTCACCTTTTAAATTTGCCTCATAATCATTGAGAGTTGAATATGAGATAAGATTTCCCGGCCGCCCGATCTTGTCCATAACGCCATTGCAGGCATCGATACATAACGCGCACGTAATGCATTCCAGTTGCTGACCATCACGAATGTCTATCCCCATGGGACAGACGACCACACACTGGTTACAATCAATACAATCCCCGCTCTGGGCATTCACATCTGATTTTTTCTGATGACGCGAACGCGGCTCTCCGCGCCAGTCATTGTAGGTCACAACCAAAGAGCGTTCATCGAGCATCGCACCTTGAATGCGCGGCCACGGACACATGAAGGTACAGACCTGCTCGCGCATGAAACCGGCAAACAGGTAGGTGATCGACGTCATGACAAATATGGTTGAGTACGCAATGGAAGACGCATTGCCCGTCAGCAGATTTTTTAACAATGTTGGCGCATCGGCAAAATAAAATACCCAGGCGCCACCGGTCATCATAGCAATCAACAGCCACAGCACATGCTTGGTTGTCCGCTTGAAGACTTTAGGGACAGACCAGCCGGCCTTGTCCAGCTTGATGCGCGCATTTCGATCGCCTTCAACCCAGCGCTCGATAACCAGAAAAAGATCCACCCAAACCGTTTGCGGGCAGGTATAGCCACACC
>VAPL010623655.1_pt1 | contig 11217 bp, 8 predicted proteins | sample 3395061 | NCBI WGS metagenome assembly VAPL01 (sample SAMN08290444, study PRJNA428436) | hydrothermal vent metagenome | isolation source: Deep-sea hydrothermal vent chimney 2 | place: Pacific Ocean: Juan De Fuca Ridge | depth 2182 m m
CCACCCGTGGCCTTGCACAGGTGTTGCACGACCGGGTGAGCACTGACGCGTACGGCGAGCGTATCGCGACCGCCAGTCAGCCAGACCGGACAGTGCTCTGTGGCGGGCAACAGCCAGGTATACGGGCCGGGCCAGCTCGATTCGAGACGGCGATTTAGTTTGCGGGGCAGGGGGGCGACCCAGGGTTGTAGCTGTTGCAGCGATGCGGCAACCAGAATCAGGCCTTTTCCAGGTTGACGTTGTTTGAGCGCCAGCAGTCGCATCACGGCACGGGGATTGGCGGGATCGCATCCCAGCCCGAACACAGCTTCGGTCGGGTAGGCGACAATGCCACCGCTGTGGATGCAGCGCGCGGCCCGGGAGACTTGCCAGTGTGACGGAAAGCCGTTCAATCGGCGCTACTGGTCTCTTCGGCTTCGTCCTGCTCAAACGGCTCGGCAAAGGAGCATTCCTGTTGCGGACAAACCCGCTCGGTGCCACGTTTTTTGGTGGTTTTGACGGTCAGGATCGGCCAGTTGCACTCAGGGCAGGGGCCTTCCACCGGTTCGTTCCACACCGCATAGTCACAGTCCGGGTAGGTTGAACAGGAAAAGAAAATCTTGCCGCGTCGTGACTTGCGTTTGAGCATGGTGCCCTTGTTGCATTTCGGGCAGGTGACGCCGGTGTCTTCAGGTTTTTCCAGCGGTTCGATATATTTACAGTTGGGATAACCGGAGCAGCCGATGAACTTGCCGTAGCGGCCGCTACGAATAATCAGTTGTGAATCACATTCCGGGCAATTGCGACCTTCCACGATTTCCGGTTCGTTGCTTTCACCGTCATCGTTAAGGTTGCGCGTGTAGTCACAGTCAGGGTAGCCACTGCAACCGACAAAGCGCCCGCGCCGGCCGAGGCGGATGTTGAGCGGTTTGCCACACTTGGGGCAGTCTTCGCCGAGCGGTTCTGTGGTGACTTCGCTGCGCGAGACACTTTCTTCCTTGTCCTTGACCAGTTCCTTGAACGGGTACCAGAACTCCTTCATCAGCGGGACCCATTCCTTCTCGCCACGCGACACGGCATCGAGTTCATCCTCGAGGCGAGCGGTGAAGTCATAGTCCACATACTTGGTGAAGTGGTTGGTCAGGAAGTTGCTGACAATGCGGCCGACGTCGGTGGGCTGGAAGCGTTTCTTTTCCAGCGTCACATACTCGCGTTGTTGCAGTGTCGAGATGATAGTGGCGTAAGTCGATGGTCGGCCGATGCCGTGTTCTTCCAGTGTTTTGACCAGGCTGGCCTCACTGAAGCGCGGTGGTGGTTCGGTGAAGTGCTGTTCCGGGCGGATCTTGTGCAGATCCACCGTGTCGCCTTTTTCCAGTGGCGGCAGGCGATTCTCTTCACCGCCACCTTTTTTGGCGTCATCCACGCCTTCTTCATACACGGCCATAAAACCCGGGTCTGCCACCGTGGAGCCGGTGGAACGCAGCGTGTTGCCATCGCCGATGTTGAAGTCCACACCTACGGTATGAATGGTCGCGTGTGTCATCTGGCAGGCAACGGTACGCTTCCAGATCAGGTTGTAGAGCTTGTACTGGTCTGAGCCCAGGTGCTTCTTGATGTCCTCGGGGACATTTCTGGCCGAGGTCGGGCGGATCGCTTCGTGCGCTTCCTGGGCATTCTTGGCCTTGGTTTTGAAATGGTGTGGTTTATCCGGCAGCGCCTTGTCGCCGTAACGCTCGGCAATCAGTTCGCGTATTTCATCCACCGCTTCGTTGGCGAGGTTCACCGAGTCGGTACGCATGTAGGAGATCAGACCAACCGCGCCTTCGCCGATATCGATGCCTTCATACAACTGTTGCGCCACGCTCATGGTGCGCTTGGTGGTGAAGCCGAGCTTGCGTGAGGCTTCCTGTTGCAGTGTCGAGGTGGTGAAGGGTGCGGCCGGGTTACGCTTGCGCTGTTTTTTCTCAATGGTGCTGACGGTCAGCTTGCCGTTGGCAGCATCCATCAATTCCTTTTCGGCCTCGTACGCCGGTTTCTCCTTGTTGATGGAGAACTGGCTGAGTTTTTTGCTGTGCAGGTAGGTGAGCCTGGCAGTAAAGGCCTGTTTGTCCTTTTCCAGGTCGGCTTCGATGGTCCAGTATTCACGCGGTTTGAATTTCTCGATCTCTTCCTCGCGCTCGACAATCATGCGCAGTGCGGGGCTTTGTACGCGTCCCGCAGAGAGACCGCGGCGTATTTTTTTCCATAGCAGCGGTGACAGGTTGAAGCCAACCAGGTAATCCAGCGCACGGCGAGCCTGCTGTGCGTTGACCATATCGATCGACAGTTCGCGCGGGTGTTCGACCGCTTCGTTGATGGCGCGCTTGGTGATTTCGTGGAACACCACGCGGTAGGCACCCTTGTCTTTCAGGATGCCGCGTTCTTTCAACAATTCCAGCAAGTGCCAGGAGATGGCTTCACCTTCGCGATCCGGGTCAGTCGCGAGGTACAGGGTGTCGGCTTTCTTCAGCGCCTTGACGATGGCATCGACATGCTTGGCGTTGCGTTCGATAACCTGGTATTTCATAGCGAAATCCTCGTCGGGTTTCACCGCGCCTTCTTTCGGAACCAGGTCGCGCACGTGACCGTACGAGGCCAGGACTTCAAAGCCCTTGCCGAGGTATTTTTTGATGGTCTTCGCCTTCGCGGGCGATTCCACTATTACGAGGTTTTTGCTCATAGTCTCTAATAGCTAAAAAGCCGCACAGGGTGCGGCTTGATGCTGAATTTGTCTGTCGTTTCCGTTAGTGCAGGTAGCCTCCCGGCACACTGTCAAACACCAGGTCTTCCATCCACGCATAGGCGGCTTCTGCACCGGGCTGGTTGAACAACACCATCAGAATCACCCACTTCAGTTGGCCGATGTCGAAGTCATCGGTCTCCAGTGCCATGGCGCGTTCAATGGCGCGCTCCCGCGAATCCGGTGGCAAAATGCCCATCTGTTCCAGGAACAGCAGGAAGCCACGGCTCTCGGTGTCCAGTCGTTCGCACTCACGCTCCGAGAAGATGCGGATGGCATTCTCGGTTTGCGGTGACTGGATTTCGTGTTCCTGTACCGCAAGGCCTTCCAGCCATTCAAAGGCCTGGTTAATTTCCAGTGACGGGAAGCCGGCTTCCAGTAATTCTGTATGCAGGGATTCACGATCCGGACTCAGATCGGTTTCCTCATCCATGTAATAGTGCTCAAACAAATACATCAGCACGTCAAACATATTCTCTTTCATTTCAGGCCTCTATCGTACGCGGGTATAGCGCCCGCCGGTACCGGAATCGAGATGGCCATCCAGTTCCAGCATGAGCAGCATGGAGGAAACCTCTTCCGGCGTCAATCCGCTGCGTTGTACCAGTTCGTCAACGCTGACGGCGTTGTAGCCCATGCAGTCGAGTAATTCCTGGTAATCCTCTGCAAGCTCTGTGGTTTTATCGCCTGTGGTGTTTGCCGTTGTGTCAGTGTGTTGCACAGCCTGCAGGTTGTCTGTGGCCTGCGCCAGTGTGATCAGCGGTGCCAGTTCTTCAAGAATGTGTTGGCCGGTTTCCACCAGCTTGGCACCTTCGCGAATCAGTGCATGACAACCGCGCGCAAGCGGGTTGTGGATGGATCCCGGGATAGCGAACACCTCACGCCCCTGGTCGCGTGCCAGGCGTGCGGTAATCAGGGAGCCTGACCGCAGCGCGGCTTCCACCACCAGCGTACCGACGCTCAGACCGCTGATGATGCGATTGCGGCGCGGAAAATTAGAGGGCAGCAGCGCGGTGCCGGGTGGAAACTCGGATACCAGTGCGCCATGGTCGGCGATACGGTGCGCCAGGTCGCGATGACAGGCCGGGTACACGCGATCCAGCCCGGTACCGGCAACAGCCAGTGTACTGCCCTGCCCATCGAGTGCGCCTTCATGGGCGGCTGCGTCAATGCCGGTCGCCATCCCGCTGCTGATGGTCAGGCCGAACTCTGTCAGGTAGGCCGCAAATTCCCGCGCCAGCCTGATCCCGGAAGGTGTCGGATTGCGGCTACCCACTATCGCCAGTTGCGGTTGTCGCAGGTAATCCGGGTCACCGTGGACGAACAGAAGTGGTGGCGGGTCGGGGATGTCTTTCAGCAGCTGCGGGTAACGCGGGTCATCCAGACAGATGAGATGATTGTCCGGGGCTTCTCCCCAGCGCAGGTCATGTTCAATGGCGGCCTGATCCGGTTGCCGGAAGCTATCGAGAGAATCCGCCGGTACACCGGCCTGGCGCAGTTGTTCCGCCGACGCCGTAAATGCGCCGGCGGGTGTTCCGAAGGTTTCGAGCAGACGAGCAATGCGGCGGCTGCCCATCCCCGGCAGGCGTACCAGTGCCAGCCAGTAAAACAGGTCGTCGGACCGTTGTGTGTGATTGTCGGATGTTTCCGGGTGTGACCTCATCCTTGAGCCTCTCCCAATAAAAAACCGGTACCTCTCAGCATGATAATACCATGCCCGAAGGTACCGGCTATTGCCAGCACATTGTTTTTACCGGTCAGGGCGTGCGGAGGCTGTCTCCCACGTGCAGCGAACTGGTGGCTTTCATGATAAGGCCAAAACTGACCTTGTCGAAGGTGCGGAACACCATCAGCAAGCCGGCGCGTTCATCGGGTAATTTCACCTTGTCCTTGGTGTCTTCAGTGACCTGGTCCGAGATGGTGTCGCCGCGTTGTTCGACGGCGAACACAGTACCGACATCGATGTTTTCACGCTTGCCACGGTTAATGACGACAACCTGGTACTGGCCGATCTGGCTGACGCCATCAACGACGGCGATGATAGTGCCTTTGACATCGCTGTCGTTCGGGTGCGGTGTGAAGTAGGCGTAGACATCTTCCTTGGTCATCGGCATAACACGATCACCGATATTGATCTCCCGGGTGGTACGGTCCAGCTTCAGGGTGGACGGGTCGCCAAAGCGTTCAGTGCGTCCATCGCCCAGGTACAGGGCCTCGTAGCCGAGCACTTCCCCGCTGTCCGGGTCGATATAGGCATCGCCGGGGCGGAATACGTTGTAGCGGTTGCCCTGGTCGGCACTGATGCCACGAACGTAGATACGGTCACCGGCACCGACAATCAGGTGCTCTCCCGCGCTGGATACGACGTAAGCCGCGTCTTCCATCGTATTTTCATCGACCACCAGCGGCTGTGTCAGGAATTGCTGGATGCTGTCAATCGGAATGGTCGGGATGGCCTTGTCCAGCCGTTCAGCGCGAGCTGTCGGCGACAGTTTGAAGGTACCCTTACCGCGCTGGATGCGCAGTTGCGGTTTTCCGTCAATATAGACCAGGTTAATCACATCGCCCGGGTAAATCAGGTGAGGGTTATCGATCTGGGGATTAACGTACCAGATTTCCGGCCACAGCCAGGGGTTGTCGAGGAATGTCCCGGAAATATCCCAGAGCGTGTCCCCCTTGACGACCACGTAGCGGTCAGGGTGTCCTTCCTTCAGTGCCACCTGGTCGGCGAATACGGCTGTGGTTACAAGAACCAGAGCCAGCGCCAGCGATTTGAGTATCGACATATGGGCGTCCCTTTATACGTTCCGTTTTTTGTCTGTGCTGCGCGCCAGCCCACCGCTGACGCAGTTATCCGGTGATAGTTAACGGCAGTCGGCTCGCGGAGTGTAGCGAATTTTGTTTCACCACAAAATAGCGGGGATAGTGCAAACGGCCGTACGATCATTATGTTAGAGTATATTCACGATAGTGTTGGTTGATTGTGACGAAAATCACATGGCGAAGCTCGAAATCCTCCATTTTCCCGATTCACGGCTGCGAACGAAGGCAAAACCGGTCAGTCTGGTTGATGATGCCCTGCGTCAGCTGGTCGATGACATGTTTGAAACCATGTACGCCGCGCCGGGTATCGGCCTGGCGGCCACCCAGGTCGATGTCCACCAGCGTGTTGTGGTGATCGACCTGTCCCAGGAGCAGACTGAGCCATGGGTATTCATTAACCCCAAAATTCTTGAGAAAGAGGGTGTTGAGGAGATGGACGAAGGCTGTCTGTCAGTGCCCGGGATATATGAATCTGTGAAGCGAGCCGAGCGTATTCGCGTGCGGGCGCTGGATCGCGACGGACAGCTATTCGAACTCGAGGCCGAAGATTTGCTGGCGGTCTGTATTCAGCACGAGATTGACCACCTTAACGGCAAGCTGTTCGTCGATTACCTGTCCCGGCTGAAGCGCAACCGCATTCAGAAAAAACTGGAAAAGCAGGCGCGCCACGGCAGTGACGAAGATTCGACCGAACATCACGCCGAACCTGTTATCTAGCACATGACCAGATGCTTTCAATTGCAACGCGTGCGTGGCTGACCTGATGCGCATTATTTTCGCGGGCACCCCTGATTTCTCTGTCCCTGTCCTGCAGGCGCTGCTGGACAGTGGGCATGAGCTCGTTGGTGTCTATAGTCAGCCTGACAGACCTGCGGGGCGGGGCAGGAAACTTCGGCCCGGCCCGGTCAAGCAGTTGGCCATGCAATATGATATTCCGGTTTTCCAGCCGCCTGGCCTCAAGGATAGTGCCGAACAATCGACGTTGGCCGCACTTGAGCCCGACCTGATGGTGGTGGTGGCTTATGGCCTGATTCTTCCCCGGGCGGTGCTGGATATGCCCGCGCTGGGCTGCGTTAACCTGCATGCCTCGCTGCTTCCTCGCTGGCGTGGTGCGGCACCGATCCAGCGTGCCATTCTGGCTGGTGATCGGGAAACCGGAGTATGTCTGATGCAAATGGAGGTCGGGCTGGACTCCGGCCCGGTGCTGGCACAGGTACGTACCGACATCAGCGAGCATGAAACCGGTGGCTCCCTGCACGACCGGCTCAGCCTGCTGGCTGCCGAACTACTCGCCGGACATCTTGATGATCTGGCGGCACGTCGACTGACCCCCGTGCCACAGGATGAGTCGCTGGTGACGTATGCCGCCAAACTGGACAAGGCAGAAGCAACCATTGACTGGGGACGGGGCGCTGACGAAATCGAACGTCAGGTGCGTGCTTTCAACCCCTGGCCGGTTGCGCAGGCGAGTTACCAGGGTAAAAAACTGCGTATCTGGGATGCGTTGGCAATCGGGGAGGTTCCTGCAGGTGAGCCTGGTGCTGTGGTGGCTGCCGGGCGTGACGGTATCGATGTCGCCTGCGGTCAGGGCGGTTTGCGCCTTCGCGAAATCCAGCTGCCAGGTGGCAAGCGCATGAGCGCCGCAGATTTTCTCAATGCCCGCTCGGTTGACGGGCTGGTGCTAACATGATGAGAGCTGGCAGCAGGCCGGTCCGGTGGAGTGAGGGAAGATGAATGCCCGTGCCGCACGTACCCACCAACCGAGAGAACTGGCGACCCGGCTGGTCTTCCAGGTGCTGGAGCAAGGGGAGTCACTGTCCGGCACACTGACGGCGGGAATGACCGGTTTTGAAGATCCGAGACAGCGCGCGTTTGCCCGTGAGCTGGTACTCGGCACGCTGCGCTGGCGCGAGCGGCTCGAATTCATCCTTGGCAAGCTGTTGCAAAAACCGCTGCGGAAAAAGGACCGTGACCTGCACGCATTGTTGCTGGTTGGTTTATACCAGGTGCTGATGCTGGATACGGCTGATCACGCTGCCGTGAGCGAAACGGTGGATCTGGCGCGACACTCCGGCAAGCACTGGGCGGCAGGAATGGTCAACGGCGTGCTGCGCAATGCCCTGCGCCAGTCTGACAGCTTGCTGGCCGCTGCGGATACTGTACCGACGGCACGCTGGTCCAGCCCGGACTGGTGGATTCAGCAAATGCAGCGGGACTGGCCGGACCACTGGCAGTTGATACTGGAGGGCAGTAACCAGCGCGCCCCGATGGTGTTGCGGGTAAATCAACAGCAATCCAGCCGGGAGGACTTTCTTGAGCGACTTTTGGGTGAAGGTATCGGCGCACAGGTACATCCCCTCGCAGGCAGTGCTATCGAACTCGATAGCCCGGTTCCGGTTGACGGTCTGCCCGATTTTCGCAACGGCGCGGTTTCTGTGCAGGATGCGGCTGCCCAGCTCGCAGCACCACTGCTGATGCTTGAACCGGGGCAGCGGGTACTGGATGCCTGTGCGGCACCTGGCGGAAAAACCGGGCACATTCTCGAAATCGAGCCGGATGTCGCCTTGCTTGCGATAGATAACACCCCCCTTCGCCTGGAACGGGTAGAGGAAAATCTCCAGCGCCTGAAGTTGAAGGCTGAAACAGTGTGTGCGGATGTCGGGGCAAGCAAAGACTGGTGGGACGGCGAGCCGTTTGATCGAATCCTTCTCGATGCGCCCTGTTCTGCCAGTGGCGTTGTTCGTCGTCACCCGGACATCAGGCAGCTGCGCCGCGCGTCAGATCTGCCACAATTGTCTGCATTGCAACTACACTTGCTGAATGCGCTATGGCCCTTGCTCGCGCCAGGCGCTATCCTGTTGTATGCCACCTGTTCGGTGTTCCGCTGTGAAAATGCCGGCGTGGTTGAAGCGTTTTTGGCGAAACATGATGATGCAACGGAGTTGCCGCTGGATGTGGAGTGGGGCCAGCAGCAGTCGGTTGGTCGCCAGTTGTTGCCTGGTGAACAGGGTATGGACGGATTTTATTACGCACGCTTGATAAAAGGTTCGACGACCTCACCGTGATGGAGCACACCACAGCAACCGCTAACAGTTTGCCGGCACGTCGCCACTGGGGCCTGTCACTCTGGCTGCTGTCCTGTTGCCTGCTGTTTTCATCGTCCTATGCCGGCGATGCGCAGATTCATGATACCCGCACCTTGCTGGTTGATGGTGTCTACCGTGTCGGTGCGCGGGTTGATCTTGCGCTCAATGATACGCTGCAGGAGGCGCTGCATAACGGGGTGCCGCTGGTATTAAAATTGAGTATCGAAGTGATTCGTGAGCGCGAATGGTTGTTCCCCGAGCGAGTCGCAGAGCTGGAACAGAAGTTTGAACTCGAATACCACGCACTCACGGAAAGCTATTTGGTTAAGGTGTTGAGCACGGGAGCGCAGCACAGCTTTCGTACCCTGGGCCATGCGCTGGATTTTATCGGTAATGTGTATGATTTGCCGTTAATCGATGAAAATCTGCTGCGTGCCGGGCGTAAATACTGGGTACGTATGCGCGCAGATCTTGATGTGGAAGCCCTGCCTACACCGATCAGGGTGTGGGCCTATCTTGGTTCAGAATGGAGTCTGCAAGGCGACTGGCACCGATGGCCGCTGCTGCCGTAAACCGTTCCCGTCTCGGCATCTGGCCGATGCTGATCCTGTTCGCCATCCTGCTGGTGTCCCTGTCACTGATGAGTGATGCCACGCATAACTCGGAACGTTTCGGCCAGATGTATTCCTGGCTGCTGCTGCTCAACGCACTGGGGCTGGTCCTACTGATCGGCCTGATCAGTACCAACCTGTTCTGGCTGGTCTCACAGTATCGTAACCGCGCCCCGGGTGCGCGCCTGACTTCGCGGCTGGTGATCGCGTTTGTGATACTGGCCGTGTTGCCCATTGCGGTGGTTTATTACTTCTCTTTGCAGTTTCTGCAGCGTGGCATCGATTCATGGTTTGATGTAGAGATTGAACAGGCACTGGACGACGCGCTTGAACTCAGTCGTGGCTCGCTCGACGTGCGGCTTGGTGACCGGCTCCGGCTCACCGAGAAAGTGGCGTCTGAACTGGGTGATATGTCCCCCACGGCATTGCCTTTCGGACTTTATGATTTGCGGGTGCGCAGTGGTGCGACGGAGTTGACGGTGTTTGGCATGGATGGCCGCATTGTGGCTTCGAGCAGTATCGAAGGTGCAGGCATTATTCCGCACCGGCCCAGTGACCAGGCGATGTTATCACTGACACCGGGCCGCTCCTATGTCGGTCTTGATCCAATCGATGAAACCGGTTTGTATATTCGTGCTGTGGTGCCCGTGGTAAATGCCAACCGGGCAGCTGAATCGCTGACACTGCAGGCCCTCTACCCGATTCCGGAGCGCCTCGGGCGGCTGGCCAGCAATGTTGAGAACCAGATCGTGCGTTACCGCAAGCTTGCCTATCTTCGTACACCACTCAAATACAGCTATATCCTGACGCTATCGTTGGTCGTTGTGCTCAGTCTGCTATCCGCTGTGTGGGTGGCGTTCTACTCGGCGCGGCGTATGGTGGAGCCCATTGGCGTGCTGGCCGAAGGAACACGGGCGGTCGCTGAAGGTGACTATAGCAAGCGCTTGCCGGTTGATAGCGAAGATGAACTGGGCTTCCTGGTGCGTTCCTTCAACGATATGACACGACGCATTGCCCGTGCGCGTGACCAGACGCGGCGCGGCCAGCAGGAAGTGGAAAGTCAGCGGGCCTATCTGGAGACAGTGCTCGGCAGCCTGTCTTCGGGCGTACTGAGTATTAACGGGGCAGGCGAACTGCGAACGGTGAATGAGTCGGCCTGCCAGATCCTCGGTATTGATCTCACGCGTGAGCTGGGTGAGTCACTGGAGGAGATCCAGGCACAGCATAAATTTCTTGAACCGTTGTTATCGCTGGTGGCAAAACGTCATGCGGCACAACAGCTCGACTGGCAGGAGCAGGTCACACTGTTCGACAGCGCCGGTCGCCATGTGTTGATGTGTCGCAGCACAGCGCTTCCGGTCAGTGAGGATCTGTCCGGTGGCGAGGTCGTGGTTTTTGATGATGTGACCGACCTGATTCGTGCGCAACGTGATGCAGCCTGGGGCGAAGTGGCGCGACGGCTGGCACACGAAATCAAAAATCCGCTCACGCCGATACAGTTGTCCGCAGAACGGCTGCGCCACAAATATCTCAAGTCGATGGATGAAGATGAGGCAGAAATACTGGATCGTGCCACACGCACCATTGTTCAGCAGGTCGATACACTGAAGGATATGGTCAATGCCTTTGGTGACTATGCGCGTGCTCCCCTGTTGCAGCTGGAACCGCTGGATCTGTACGAGCTGTTGCGTGATACTGCAGAGCTTTACCGGGGGTCAAACCTGCGAATCCAGCTTGACCTGGCCGAGCCGGCACCAATGATCAGCGGTGATGCCGGCCGCATGCGCCAGTTGCTGCACAACCTGTTCAAGAATGCGCTTGAGGCTGTGCGCGATAATGATGACGGAGAACTTACCATCCGTTCGCAGTGGATGCTGGAAGCCGGCGACCGCTTTATTGACATCAGTTTTTCCGATAATGGCAGCGGCTTTACTGATGA
>VAPL010182671.1_pt1 | contig 11212 bp, 7 predicted proteins | sample 3395061 | NCBI WGS metagenome assembly VAPL01 (sample SAMN08290444, study PRJNA428436) | hydrothermal vent metagenome | isolation source: Deep-sea hydrothermal vent chimney 2 | place: Pacific Ocean: Juan De Fuca Ridge | depth 2182 m m
TGCGCTTCTGCCTGCCCATCACGCCGCAGGCCACGTTCTTGCTGGCGCCCTACATCCTCGGCTTGTCCATCGCGGGGATCATCTATGGCGGCTTTACCGCCCTGGCCCAGCACGACATGAAAAAACTGGTAGCCTATTCCAGTGTCGGCCACATGGGCTTTGTGACCCTGGGTATATTTGTCCTCAACATCCGCAGTGTCGAGGGGGCCATTATCCAGATGCTCAATCACGGCATTACTACCGGCGCCCTGTTCCTCTGCGTGGGCATGATCTATGAGCGGACCCACAGCCGTGAACTGAGCGTCGCCACGGGGATCGGCAGATATATGCCCTGGTATGTGACCTTCCTGGCATTTTTCGCCCTGTCGTCGTTCGGCTTTCCCGGCACCAACTCCTTTATCGGCGAATTCCTGATTCTGGCCGGCACCTTTCAGGCCAATAAGTTTCTGGCCCTGGCCGCCATCCCGGGAGCGGTCCTGGCTGCCGCCTATATGCTGCGCATGTTACAGAAAATTATCTGGGGCGGCACCAATAATCCCGATCAATCCTATCTCAAGAAGCACGATCTCGGGATACGGGAAATTGCGACTCTGGCACCGCTGCTCTTATTCGTTTTCTGGATAGGTCTTGATCCGCAACCTTTTCTCGATTTGATGCATCACTCGGTGGTCAACCTGATCAACCAGTTGAATTTTATACAACAACAGGCACCGCATGTTGCCTCTGCTTTTATGCGGTAGCAAAGAGTAACCTGAAGGAACCCGAAAAACTTAAGGAAAGGAATACCAAATGGCTATGGCTATTCTCCCGGAATTATCGCTGCTGACTGCGGTGTTGTCCTTTTTTGTCCTCAGCCTCAGCAAGGATCTGAACAGCGAGCAGATCAAAAACACTGCTGTCGGCTTCGGCTTTGTGACCCTTTTCTGCACCGTGGTTTCTCTGCACCAGCAGGCCTCCATGTTTTTTGGCAGCTACCAGGTCGACTTGTTTACCCAGCTGTTCAAATTGATGATCGGCCTCGGCCTCTTTTTTGTCCTCATCGCCGGACAAAACCTCAAGGACATCGAGCTGTCGGTCCGGCCGGAATATTACATGTTTTTCTTTCTCAGCTGTTTCGGGCTGATGACCCTGGTCAGTTCCGTTGAACTGATCACCCTGTTCGTCGCCCTGGAACTCTCTTCCTTTGCCCTGTTCTTACTGGTCCCCATGCGCAGTGACCAGAAGGGGCTCCGGATCCAGATGGAGGCCGGCATCAAATACATCCTCTTCGGCGTCATCGCTTCCGGCTTCATGCTCTACGGCATGAGTTATATCTTCGGCCTGACCGGAACGACATATCTCAAGGATATCCTGCCCGGCCTGAAAAACGTGGCCTCCCAGCCGGCGGCTCTCTTTGCCGTGATTATGGTCCTGGTGGGTTTCTTCTACAAACTGGCCCTTTTTCCCATGCACTTCTGGGTTCCTGATATCTACCAGGGCGCCTCCAACGAGACGACCGGCTTTGTCGCCACCGTCCCGAAACTGGCGGCGGTGGCCCTGCTGATCAGATTTATCCTCCTGGTCCCGGGCGACGCGCATATCCTCATCACCCTGCTCATCGTCCTGGCGCTGTGTTCCATGTTCTACGGGAACCTCATCGCCCTGGTGCAGACCGACGTCAAGCGAATGCTCGGTTTCTCCGGCATCGCCCATGCCGGCTTTATCCTGCTGGGACTCCTGACCATGGAGGCGAGCGGCTATGCGACGGCCATGTACTACATCGCCGGCTATGTATTTATGAATATTGCCTGTTTCATGGTCCTGAGCAATGTCTCACAGCAGGGCGAGAACCTGGCAATCGAGGACCTCAACGGCCTGCATAAACGGCAGCCCCTGCTGGCCCTGGTGCTGGCGGTCAGCCTCTTTGCCCTGGCCGGGATCCCGCCTTTCATCGGCTTCATGGGTGAATTCATGCTGTTGACCGGCGCCTTGCGGCATGGTTACCTGCTCCTGGTCATCCTGGCCGCCGTCAACGCGGGCATTGCCATCTATTACTATCTTTCCGTAATCAAGGCGGCGTACACGACCGACCCGGAAGGACGACCGGATGTCCTGATCGACGGACTCACCAAGGCAGCCGGCGTGATGCTCATGTTGCTCATCGCCCTCATGGGGATCCTGCCATCCCGAATAGTGGCGCTCGCCGATTCCGCTGTGCGGGCGATTATGTAAGTTGCGATCTTCGCCGCACCGCCGGCCGGCGGCGCGGCAAAGACGAAGGGATGCGCTTATTCGGCAATAATGCAATAAATTTCGCATATTGCATGGAATATCACCTCAAGCCGTCACGGATCCAGGTCATCATCTATACACTCCTGCCAACAGGGTTGGCCTCTACATTGTATGTGCCGCTGAAAAAATTATTTTTCAGCCCATCACTTTGGGCGTGAGTTTTGTTTGCTCTATAGATACGAATATTGTCAACTCCTATCAAAGCATTCCACGAATCGAAGAACAACCATCCGTAACCGCTATACTGTTTTGGAACAGTACGGTCAAATATCAGACGACCATTGCAATATCCGGCTAGCCGTGATCCGCTTCGTACGACTTTGTAATGACTCCACTTCTTCGGTTGCCAGACCTTGCCTGCGACCAATTTCCGATTCTCTCCTGCTTTCCCGACATCAGAACCAGACTGAGAATTAAACCATCCGCCAAAAATAGCTATGTACCCGCTATTGTTTTCATTTACCAAATGGACACCAAACCCATTTGTTTCTGCATATCCGTCAAATTCAATAACAATATTTCCCATGGGAATGGAAGAATTTAACCGCAAGGCCTTGCAATCTTTTCCAGTATTCCAGAAAATTTTCCCTTGCCTTATCTCGGCATTGGCAGGATAGGTCCATTTTGCTGCCCCCTGACTGAAGTCTTCTGCAAATGGCAGGGTAGTCATTCCAGGTGTTGCCGTATTGCCGCCGCCATTATTAATGGCAGCCCCTGATTATATTGTGATATTCCGCCGAATTAAATATCATGGAGATAAAATCGTTGCGACTTGTTCCAATCCGCCTGTTTAGCTCTGCTGAATTTGGCTCCCGCCCAAGCACCGCCTGATAAACATCTCTTATAAAATCCCGATTGCTTTTCTGTTTCTTTCTGTATTCGGGCGAATTGAAAAAGGCTTTGGTGATTGCCTCTCGTGAGGCGCCGTTTTGCAGGCTGCGAAGGTGTGCGGCGCCATGTCCGGGGGCAAAAGATACCTCGAGGTCCCTCTCAAGAACGGATTGATACAACGAACGGACAAACTCACGGTCTGTGCCACAAGGCTTGCCGAGAGCACGTTGAAAACCGGATGGCTGCGGAAAACCGCCTCCCGTATAGTTTGCATTAAGCGTGATCTTTGAAGAATCAAGACAGCACGCGCATCCGTCAGACAGCCGGAAACCCTTTATCGTCCCGTTTACAGGAACCAATACATCAATCGGGGCTCTCTCGCTGCCCCTCCGGGAGGAATTGGCCTGGACGGTTTTTACCGTTTCCCATCCATTTCCACGGTCAACATCCAAGTTTACCGTACTCCGGCAATTTAGGCCTCGGCCTGTGTCGAACCGGGCGAGCACATTGGTGACATACCTTGCCCCAAACCTATACGTATGAGTTCCCTTAAAACAGCAGCACCCTCTTTCTTCATTGTCTCTATCTTTACAGGAAAACGTACTCTTGGTTATTTCCGTATCCGGAATTTTCTGCGGCGGCTGCGTGATTGCATTTTTCACATTTGGATTCTCAGACAGAATCAATACCGGTGCCTTGCTTTTACCCTTGGGGTTGTCAAGATCCGACCTTCGTTCTCTTGAAGCGAAATAATAGACAGACTCCGGTGTGCTTCGGGTCAAATATCCCATGGATTTGACAACCAGGCCATAGTTCGGCATGCCGGCCAGCCATTCCTTCACCAGGGGCGTGATGTCGACATCCACCCAGTCTCCCAATCCACGGCCGGGATTAAAGGATACTATCGGGCGACTGTCGGCCGGCGGCTGCTGAACCCAACTGATTTCACCCGGAGCCGCGGTCTTTTCAATACGACCGGAATGATAGGTGTCGGTGCCTTCTTGCCACGGACCTGTGACCCGATAAATCCCGAGGTCAATCCCGCTGCCGCCAGCCGTCTGGAAATGATACAGCCTCAGTGCCGCTTTTTTTACCTTGGAGGGATCAATATTTGACAAATCAAACTTGATATAGGCGCGGCTCTCCCCGCCGGTTGGATGCCATCCGGCTATGAGCTGATCGTACTTCCCCCGGTTGGAACGGTTCCAGTTGCGGTAGTTGTAGGCATAGACGTAGGCATCGGCAACGGGTAATATTTGTTTTTTACTACTATTTGTTACCGGTCCGGCAGAATAACCCGGTTTTTCGCTGATGGGCACCAGAGTCGGCCAGTCGGTCCACCACTTATCCCTTTCTTTAATTTTCAGCAGGTTAGTGTTTAAAGTTGAAGAGCCGGGGACAACCGTAACCTCCATTCCGGCAACTAAATTCATGGTCGATTGTTGATGGATATCTGAAACTGCAATTTTCCCTTTAATCAAGCCGATGGTCGAGGTACCATCTTTTTTCACATTTACCAGAAATTCCGTACCGCGAATTCCGGCAATAGCAGTAGGAGTCTTAACTATCAACCCCCCCTTAAGCGTTCTTTCTACTTTAAACCAGGTTCTGCCGGAGTTTACATATATTTTATTCGCTATTATTTTTAATTCAGTATTGGGGCCTACTTTCACAATTTGAGGGGGATTTTGAAATTCAATATACGCATAACTGTTGTTTCCTGTCTTAAGTCTAAATGATGCGCCAATAATTCTTGCTTCAGTTTCATCTGAATTCAATTCTCTTTCCAAAGGGCAAGATAATTTGCCATCATGCTCTCCGTGAAGAAGCTGAGTTGTTACTTTTCCTTTGATAGCATAAACTCTTACTCTAGCCTCCAATGAGGCTTGTGAAACCATCGGGACGGTCATCAAAAATAAAAGTAAAGTTAGCAGAAAACTATATATCCTACACATAACCAGTCCTCCTTTGGTAACATTATTTACATTCTTTGATTCGATAATATAAAATTCCAGGTTTTGGCTTATCATAATTGTCGGTTACAACTGTACCATCTGGTATAAAAATCACTTTTGCCTCTGCCCTGCTTGGCACATATGTCTTCTCGGCCGTATTGTTATTAAATCTCGTGGCGCTTATAATAGTCAAACGATAGGAGCCGGGGCCATAATGCACTACATCAGAATATATATTTACAGTCCCATCCGGATTAATTTTGTATTTGAGCGGCGGCGGTCCACTTAGCCCTGTTATGGGAGAAGTGCTGCGGACCTTTCCCCCATGATACGCAACTGAGTGGATCGCTCCACCAAGCCACGCACTTTGCCACTTGCCGTCTTTTCCCCGATAGCTGATTCCCACGGCCGGGTCTCCATAATAGAAGACATCTTTTGCCACTTTTGAGGTAAAAATAACATAAATTCTCCCCGGTTTCGAAATTGTAAAATCAACATCTTTGTGAACTTTAGCCCATACAGTATCCCATCCCATTTTCGAGGTATGTTTTGTATCTTTACAGTGATACCAATCTTTCTGAAAATATGTTTCAACTGTCAGACATTCCGGGAAATCCGCAGTAGCAGCGACTAATGTCTGACTACCGGGGACAACAAGAGAACTGGTCCATCCGTCATTTTGCGCCTTTACCGCCGAGCTCATCAGGGTAAGCATAACCGACACGAACAAAACGCTAAAAATCGGGACCTTAGCCATAACTTTCCGGGCAAGATTATTCATTTTCAACCTCCTCTTATTTCATTATTTACAGATATAACCCCAGAGATCGGGACAGCTCTCCCTGCGCCGTATAACGTCTTGATATGGAATTTTCCATTTCCCATTTCCGGTAAGAAACAGGTGATAGATGATGGTGATAGTGATGGTGATGGTGATAGTGATAGGTAGGCGCTTTTCAGACCAGGGGATCGAGAGGCATGGAAAGGGAGAAATCATATGATTAGTGCCCAATTCTGCGCCGCTGTCTCCTTCGGCGACTATACTCCGTGATGGTTTGATGAGTTAATTATTCTTACAAAACAGGCAGCTGGAAGTCAATAACTTATTGCCGGCTCGGCTGAAAGTGCGGACCGGCAATAAGGCAATAAGTAAGGATCTACAAAGCGCTGTTCCAAGCCGTCACGGATTCAGATTCAAGGCTTTCCGGGTCTTGTTCTTGGCCGCCTCCCAGGTTTCCTCGGATTCCTCCTTGGTCCTCTTCCATATCTTACCCGACTTGCTCCTAGTCTTTTCGTAGACCTCACGTGACTCGGTCTTGGTTTCGTTCCAGACCTTGTGAACGGTGTCCCTGGTCGCCTGGTCCACGGCCACCACGGCCTCCTTGACTTTTTTGCCGGCGGTCTCCCACTTGTCCGCCTGTTCTCCGGCAGAGGTAACGGTGACAAAAACAGCCAGGCAAAAAACCGCCGCCAGGGGCAGGATGATCTTTTTCCAGGAATGCCTTTTTTCCATTGTCCTCTCTCCTCTATTTAGCTATTTTATAAAAATCATCGTCAGGTCTTGATTCGAGTCGCATGATGCTTTATTTCTTTAAGCCGATGTGACCTTATTAGGCACTGTCTCTCTAGCCTTGCACCGGTTGCGTTTTTACGATTCCTTCTGCAAGAGTATTATATATCGGTTACGATGAAGAGCAAGCCCCTCAACCGTTGACCATATTTTGAATTTTGAACCTATATACTATGTTTACCCATCGTTCAACCCGCAAATGCCGACTTGTTCCCGGAATGGAAAAATGAACCAGAATTTCGCAGCATTGCCCCCTCGGGACAGACTTATCTTTACGGCTTCAGGCCGCTCAACCCTATTGATCCTGTGCAGCCTGGTCCTGCTCCTGGCCCTGCAGCCGCCGGCCGCGGCCGCCAAGACATCGAACCGGCAACAGCCGACCAGCTGGACCGTTCAGGCCGCCGTCCGCTTCGCCCTGGCCAACAGTCCGGACATCGCCGTCACCAGGCACCGGATCGCCGCCGCCAGGGCGGCTGTCAAGGAAGCGCAATCAGCCTTTTACCCCCGGGTCGGCGTCAGCACCTCGTACAGCCGGACCAACAACCCCATGTACTCTTTCGGCAATATTCTCAACCAGGGCGTCTTCAACAACACCATCAACTTCAATGATCCCGGCTGGTCCGACAACCTGGACATGACGGCCGGCGTGAACTACCGCTTCTACAACGGCGGCCATGACCAGGCCGGGGTCCAGGCGGCCCAAGCCGGTGAAGCCGCCTCGGAGCTGGGCTTGGCAGTCGTCCATTCCCGGCTCGAATTCGCGGTGGTCCGCTCTTTTCTGACCATTGTCCAGGCCCGGGAGACCGTCCAGGCCCGGCAATCGGCGGTCAAGGCCATTGCCGCCTCCCTGCAGGTCGCCAAGGCGCGCTACGCGGCCGGCACCATGCTGAAGGCCGACCTGCTCAACCTGGAAGTCCAGCAATCAAGGACCCACGAGAATCTGATTCAGGCCCGGCACGGACTGGCCCTGGCCAAGAGAGGATTTCTGAATCTTTTAGGACTCGCCAAGGGGACCGTCAGTATTGATGCCGGCCACTACCCGGAACAACCGCTCCCCGGCAACACATCTTTTGCCCGGCGGCCGGAGCTGAAGAGGATGGATGCCGCCATCCGGGCCGCCAAGGCCCAGGTCCGCCAGGCAGGCAGCGGCTACTATCCGACGGCGGACGCCTTTGTCAACTACCGGATCGACAAGGGCTATGAACTGGACGGCTCCGGGAACTCATGGATGGGCGGGGTCAGGCTCAATTATAATCTCTTTGACGGGCATCGCACCTCTGCCGCAGTCACCAGAGCCAAGGCCCTGCTGGCAGCGGCCCGGGAGCAAAAACGCAAACTGTCACTGGCCATCAATTTCGAAGTGGAGCAGGCCCAGCTGGCCCTTGAGCAGGCAGGTCAGCAACTGCAGGTCACCAAAAAAATGGTGGAACAGGCCGATGAGAGTGCCAGGCTCAGCCGGGCACGATTCAAAGAAGGGGTCATCCTGTCCTCGGACCTGATTGAAGTGGAAAACCGGCTGACCGATGCCCTGGTGCGCCGGACCGTAGCCCGGGCGTCCCGTCGCATCGCCATTGCCGATTTAAGGTGGGCGGTCGGCCTACAGCAATTTCAGGAATCCGGGGATATGCAACAGACCGGCGTCAACAAACCGGGGATGCCGGGAAAAAAATAAAGGAAAAAATTATGGCTGGACAACGCTATTTCGTTTTATTGGCCGCCCTTCTCATCGGCCTGACCGGTTTGACCGGTTGCCGGGGAGAGCACCAGAAAAAAGTGGCCGCACGGGATCTTGCCCCTGTTCAGGTCCGGGTCGTGACCGTAACCAGACAGGAGCTGCCGTCACAGATCGAGCTGGTAGGGACGGTCGTACCCGTCAACCGGGCCGCCATTGCCGCCAAGGTCACCGGGACGATCGAGAAGATGCCCGTGGTTCTGGGCTCGCGGGTCAAAAAAGGAGAGCTGCTGGTGCAGATCAGCGCCGAGGAGATATCGGCCAAGGTGATTCAGGCCCAGGCCCAGCTGGCGCAGGCCAAACGCAACCTGGACCGGGAAGAGAAGCTCCTGAAAAAAAATGCCGCCACCTCGGAAAACGTCAAATCTCTGCGCGACATGTACCGGGTAGCCAAGGCCGTCTATGACGAGGCCAGGGCCATGCTCGGCTACACCACGATCACCGCGCCCTTTGCCGGCCAGGTCACCAGGAAGCTGGCCAATGTCGGCGACCTGGCCACCCCGGGAACACCGTTATTGGAAATGGAAAACAACCGGCAGCTGCAGGTGGTCACCGCGGTGCCGGAAGGGCTGGTTATGCGCATCAAGGCCGGAGACCATCTTGCCGTCAGCATCCCGGCCGCAAAACTGGTCCTGACCGGAACCGTGGCCGAGATTGCGCCGGCAGCCGATCCCCTTTCCCGCACCTCGACCGTCAAAATCAACATCGAAGAAACGGCGCATCTCCGTTCCGGCCAGTTCGCCCGGGTGGCCCTGCCGGGTAAGACGGCCGACACCATCTTTGTGCCGCCCTCGGCCATCATCACCTTTGGCCAGATGAACAAAATTTTTGTGGTCAGGGACGGCAAAGCCAGCCTGCGGCTGGTACGAACCGGCATCCACCAGGACGGTAAAATAGAAATCCTGTCCGGCCTGAATCCCGGGGACCGGGTCATTATAGACAACAACAAGCTTCTCGTCGACGGACAACCGCTGACCATTGCCCCATGAAAACACAACACCAGAATCTCGGCTTTGCCGGCCGCATGGCCACAGCCTTTGTCGACTCCAAGCTGACGCTGATCATCATCATCGCCTCGTTCCTGTTGGGGGTGATGGCGGTTGTCCTGCTGCCCCGGGAAGAGGAACCGCAAATCAAGGTTCCCATGATCGACGTCATGATTTCCATGCCCGGGGCCACGCCCAAGGAGGTGGAACAGCGCGTCGCCATTCCCATGGAAAAACTCCTCTACGAGTTACCGGGGATTAAATACATCTACTCCACCTCCATGCGGGGCAAGTGTCTTTTGGTGGCCCGTTTCTATGTCGGGGAAAACCTGGAGGATTCCATTGTCCGGCTCAACCAGAAACTGCAGAGTAACTTCGACCGGATTCCGCACGGGGTCTCCTTTCCGCTGATCAAGCCGTACACCATTAATGACGTGCCGGTCCTGGCCCTGACCTTTCACAGCAACAAATATGATTCTTACATGCTGCGGCGGCTGGCGGCCCAGGTCAATGACGCCATCAAGGGTATCCACGATGTTGCAGAAACCAAGGTGATCGGCGGCAACCGGCGCCAGGTGCGCGTTCTGTTCGACCCCTTGCGGCTGGCAGCCAGGAACCTAACCGTTGCCGACCTTATTCCCCGTTTGCAGCAGGCCAACCGGCAGAGCTATTCCGGTGACCTGAAGTCTATGAACCATGAGATCATGGTGCAGACCGGCGCTTTTCTCTCCTCGGCTAAGGAAATCGGCAGGATCGTTGTGGGAGTGTACAACGGCCAGCCTGTCTACCTGCGTGATGTGGCCACCATTATCGACGGCCCCGCCGTACCGAACAATTATGTCCTCTTCGGCCAGGGAACAGGACAGCCGATGGAGCCCGCGGTCACCCTGTCAGTAGCCAAACGTCCCGGCTCCAACGCCGTGCAAGTCGTAGATACCGTGCTGGCCAAGGTCAACAGCCTTAAGGGGACCCTGATCCCGAATGACGTCCAGGTCAGCGTGACCAGGGACTATGGGGCCACGGCTTTGCAAAAATCCAATGAACTGCTCCTGCACATGGGTCTTGCCATCTTCGGTGTGGCCCTGGTTATTCTCCTGTTCCTGGGCTGGCGGGAAGCCATTATTGCCATGCTGGCCGTGCCCTCGACCCTGGGCATGACCCTCCTGGTCTTTTATCTTTACGGCTATACCCTTAACCGTATCACCCTGTTTGCGCTGATTTTTTCCATCGGTATCCTGGTCGATGACGCCATCGTGGTGGTCGAGAATATCACCCGCCATCTGCGGCTCCCCGCCAACCAGGGCAGACCGGTCAAGGAGATTACCATCGAGGCGGTTGCCGAGGTCGGCAACCCGACCGTGCTGGCCACCTGGGCGGTCATTGCCGCCCTGCTCCCCATGGCCTTTGTCGGCGGGCTGATGGGCCCCTACATGCGTCCCATCCCCATCGGCTCGTCAGCCGCCATGATTTTCTCCCTGCTCATCGCCTTCTCGGTGACCCCCTGGGCCGCCTACCATATTCTCAAGCGCAAATGCTCGCCCGTGGAATGCGCCACCGAGCCGGAGGCCGCGGCAGACATGGCCCCGGACAACTTCTTCAGCCGCCGCTATCATGCACTGATGAAACCGCTGCTGGCCAGCGGCACGGCTCGATTTTTCTTTTTGACCGCGATGGTCGTCCTGTTGCTCGGCACCTGTTCCATGGTCTACTTCGGTCTCGTCAAAGTCAAGATGCTGCCCTTTGACAATAAATCAGACTTTCAGATCATCCTGAACATGCCCGAAGGGTCCACCCTTGAGCAGACCACCCGGGTGGCGCAGGAGATGGGCGACGTACTGAGCCATGTACCCGAAGTGGTCAATTACCA
>VAPL010481679.1_pt1 | contig 11212 bp, 14 predicted proteins | sample 3395061 | NCBI WGS metagenome assembly VAPL01 (sample SAMN08290444, study PRJNA428436) | hydrothermal vent metagenome | isolation source: Deep-sea hydrothermal vent chimney 2 | place: Pacific Ocean: Juan De Fuca Ridge | depth 2182 m m
TTGCAATCAAACTGGAGCTGGCCAGGCCGCCGGCAATCGACTATTTGATTGCATTTGTTTCGCCCTGGCGGGATCCGGATCCCGAAATATGCAATCAATTTCAATAAGTCTTTCATTTTGGTGTTAGCTGTTTTTGTTTTTTGGCAATTTCAACTATTGTTTCCAAGCGAATTAATCTGTCGTTGACCTGCCGTAAATCTTGATCCATACGCTCAACCTTGTCAATAAGGTTGGATATTTTTTCATTCAGCAAGATACCTGCCCTTAGAGCCTCCATAACCTTAGCGCTGATTCCCATTATTGGGCCTCCAGCATGGTGTGAGTACTATCCAGTCTTTTTTCAATTTTCTCTATTTTTTTAACAACTTCCTGTGTCGTTGTTAACATGGTATCGGCCAAGGCCTCTAACATGGCCGTATCATCAGTATCCTGGCTGTCAAAAGCGGTGACAGCTTCCCTGACGACATTTGCAAAGGATACTTTTTTGCGTTTCGCAATTTTATCAACTTTTTGAATCATGGTGGGCGGCATGAGAATTGGTTTTCTCAACATAGTTTCACGTCTGGCTGTTCCCATTTTAAATCTCCTAAAATATTTTTTATCTCAACTTACAAATAAAATATAACACATGTGTTGCACATGTGCAAAGTTAAGAGTATTCGTTTTTATTGATTTCGGAGTTTGTTTTGCCGCCGGCGATTAAGGTTCAGCGCCGGTTTGCTTTTATTTTTTTAATTGGCAACCAATACAGTTAATGTGATGATTTTGACTGATTTTAGTAACTTTTTTTGACTTACTTGAAAAAAATATTGCAGTTTTCCGGGAGGCGAATTAATTGTACTCCTATACGTAGTTTTTTACTTGACTTCTGGACGTGTAGACGTATATACTTCATAACATATAAGCTTAAACAATTTAACCTTGTTTGTAGATTGGTCATAGTATATGGTTGTCAATTTGGCATATCACAACCACAACCAACCCACAAATAAGGTACACCTATGACTCCGACAGCGACGGTAAAAATGACCCTTGTATTACCTCAACACCATAGATGGTTAACTGGGCTGCGTGGTAGTTCATTGGTCATTGAGTATTTGCTTGATCAAGAGTTTGGCACCAAGGCGGGGGTTGGAGACCAAGCGGACATAATTGCCGCTGAAAAAATCGTCAAAGCCCAAAAGATAATTAAGCAAATGCGGTCTCAAAAGCAAAACAGAGGGAAAAATGTCCCAAATGCCCCCAACAAACACGAACGAGCATGACCGGCGAACATTAAGTAAGCTTCGTCGGGAACTTGGGGCCGTAATTCTGGCGGCCTTGCAAGATCCTCATGTTGAGGACCTCGCGCGTAACTCTGATGGTTGGTTGTGGATCAAACGTCAGAATCAACCGTGGGAAAAACTGTCAAAATTTAGTGATATCCAAACCGAAAATATCCTCCGGGCAGTAGCCAGCAGCCTGGGGGTAACCATTACCCCCGATCAACCGTATTTGGACGGGGAACTTATTCTTGACGGCAGCCGTATTCACGGCAATGTCCCCCCGGAGACCCGACGGCCCGCTTTCACGATCCGCAAAAAGCCAACTATTATCTATACGCTGGACGATTATGTTACCCAGGGGGTATTAAGTCCTGTTCATCATGCTATCCTGCTGTCCGCGATCAAAATACACCAAAACATTTTTGTTGTCGGATCGACTGGCTCCGGTAAAACCACTCTAGTCAACGCCCTGATTGATGCGGCCGCCAAGCATACCCCGGAAGACCGTTTTGTAATCATTGAGGACACCGGAGAAATCCAGTGTACCGCCCCAAACACGGAACAGCTCTATACTACCCATAATCGTAATCTTGACCAGTTGGTCAAAGAAACCTTACGTATGCGTCCTGACCGCATCATAATTGGCGAAGTCCGCGGCGCAGAGGCCCTTAATTTGCTAGAAATTTGGAATACCGGCCATAATGGAGGCATTGCAACAGCTCATGCCGATGCTGCAACACCAGCAGCGGGCTTAGAGCGTATAGAAATGTTGGTTGCTCGTGCCAACAGCAAACTAAGCAATAATTTTGTGCGCCGATTAATAGGCGCTACTGTTAATTTAGTAGTCTGCATCCAACAGACCAAAACAGGGAGGGAGGTAAATAGCGTTACCCGTGTTAACGGGTATAAAAACAAAGGATATCAACTCGAATTGTTATAAGCATAATCGCCCAGGGCGATGGATATTAAAAATAAAACAAGGAGATCCGTATTATGCACAGAAAAAAATTAATATTATTAACACTCACGGCTTTGGTCGTGGTTCCGCACGTAGTTCTTGCAGCTCAGGGTGGCGGAGGCTCTCTCCCTTGGGAGACACCACTCCGGACGATTCAGGTTTCGCTCACAGGCCCGGTTGCGGTCAGTATTGCCCTGATTGCAATCGCGGTTGCCGGCGCGATGCTAATTTTCGGCGGGGAGATCAACAACTTCGCGCGGATGGGCGTGTATATCACCCTGGTACTAGGGCTCCTGGTAATGGCTAATAATATGTTGAGCAGTTTGTATAATACTGGAGCCTTGATTCCGGATAGCCTGCAAACAATCACGGTTCATCAACACCATCAAACTGTGAATTATGTCCGGCGATAAGGCGGCCACCCGGCCGCGAGAAATAATGATTAACCATGCGCTGTGTCGGCCGGATCATATCTGGGGTGCAGAGCGTGAGCTGGTTTTATCAACTGCCCTGATTGCCGCTACCCTAGTCTGTTTAGCCTTTAGTCTTTTGATCACGACCTTCGCGGTATTTTTTTGGCTCGTTGTTTTCAGCGGCCTCAAAATGATGGCGAAATCAGATCCATACATGTCCCGTATCTATTTGAGGCATATCAAGTATCGGGCATATTATCCGGCTCACTCGACCCCGTGGGCCGAGACAAAGAAGACGTTTAAGGGGTGGTGAAATTGAAAAAGCTTAGAAAATATCGCAGGAGGGTACAGGGACTCTCTGACCTGCTGAATTATGCCGCCGTCATTGACGACGGTATAATATTGCTAAAATCCGGCGCTCTTATGGCCTCCTGGGGCTATGTAGGTCCGGACACAGCAACGCTTACCTACGATGAGCTGAACAATCGTTCGGCTCAAATTAATAATGCTCTCCAGCGGTTAGGCACGGGCTGGATGACACAGCATGACGTTTTTCGGGTAAAATCACAATCGTACCCGGAGCCCGCCAGTTGTCATTTTTCAGATCCGATCACCAGGGCAATAGACGATGAGCGCCGGGATCTCTACACCGCAGGCACCCATCACGAAAACCACATGGTGGTAACTCTGACTTATCTTCCTCCCACGGTCGAAAAAACCAAAATTACGGCCATGATGATCGAAAACGATGACGATATCAGCCTGGCCGGAATTGGTCAAAAACACCTGAAATATTTTCGTCTGGCGTGTACGGAATTTGAGGGCACCATGAACTCTGTTTGTCGTATGCGCAGACTCCACGGCCACCAGCGTATCCTCGACATATACGGTGATGAAGCTATCCAAGATGAACAACTCCAATTTATTAATCATTGCGTGAGCGGCAACAACCACCCCATTAATCTGCCGCCTATTCCGATGTACCTGGACAGCCTTATCGGTGGTCAGGAGTTTTTCACGGGCCTACGGCCCCTGATCGGAGATAAGTACCTCGGTGTCATCTGTATTGATGGTTTCCCTCAGTCCTCATTCCCGGGGATCCTAGAGGGACTTGACCAACACCAATTTGAGTATCGTTGGAACAATCGATTTGTTTACGAGGATCCCACTGAGGCCAAAAAGAAACTAAACAGTTACCGCCGCAAATGGCAGCAAAAAAAGCGTGGATTTATCGCACAGCTCACCCACAATTACAATGCTCCTGTTGATCGGTTTGCCGAAGAAATGGAAACCCAAACAGAGCAGTCTATTAGTGAAGCGTCCAGTGGAGTGGTACTATACGGCTACTATACAAGCACAGTTATCGTGATGGATCGGGACAAGGATGTCGTACAGGCTGGTCTTGATACAATCCGTAATTTTATAAACAATCTGGGCTTTAACGCCCGGATTGAAACAATCAACACGGTTGAGGGCTATCTGGGATCTTTACCTGGTCACGCAATCGAAAATTTGCGGCGGCCGATGATCCACACTCTTAACTTGGCTGACCTGTTACCGGTAAGCAGTATTTGGCCCGGCCGCGAATTTTGTCCGAATCCGTATTATCCACCGCAATCACCGCCCTTACTTATCGCCTCGACCACGGGCAACACCCCGTTTCGGCTGAACCTACATGTTGGGGACCTGGGGCATACACTAATTTTTGGTCCGACCGGTACCGGCAAATCAACGTTATTGGCAATTTTGGCTGCTCAATTTCGCAAATATCGCCAAGCGACGGTATTCGCTTTTGACAAAGGATACTCTTTGTATCCCTTGTGTTCTGCTATTCCGGGTGCAAGTCATTTTGATGTTGGCCAGGATGCAGGAGTTGAGTTTTGTCCTTTGGCCCATCTGGATACCGACACCCAGCAAAGCTGGGCCGAGGAATGGTTGATAAGCTGCCTCAAGTTGCAAAACGTAACAATCACGCCGGAGAAACGTAACGCGGTAAAAACCGCACTACACCAACACCGCTTGAGTGGTGATAAATCATTACATGATTTGGTGGTCAATCTCCAGGACAGAGAAATGTCAATGGCCTTGGAGCGTTACACAGTCAACGACACACAAAATTCAGCTATTTTGGATGCCGAGGATGACAAAATCAAGACCTCCCTGTTTAACGTATTCGAGCTGGAAGCCCTTATGGAGATGGGTGAGGATATGATCCTGCCCGTCCTCACTTATTTGTTCCACAAAATCGAACTGGCCCTGGATGGCCAACCAGCCATAATCATCCTTGACGAGGCGTGGATCGCCCTTGGTCACGAAGTTTTCCGCGCAAAAATCAGAGAATGGCTCAAAGTACTACGTAAATCGAATTGTGCGGTAATCATGGCCACGCAAAGCATAAGCGACGCCGCAAACAGCGGCATCCTAGACGTAATCAATGAAAGCTGCCCAACCAAAATTTATCTACCGAACGCGACGGCAAAAGACGAATCCTCGGCCAAACTCTACCAGGGTCTCGGCCTCAACCAAAGAGAAATTGAGATATTAAGCAAACTCACGCCTAAACGGGATTACTACTATCGAAGCCCGGAGGGTCGCCGAATATTTAACATGCAGCTCGGGCCGATTGCCCTGGCAATGGCCGGAGCCACAGGAAAAGACGATTTAACAGCAATCCGGGAACTCCAAAATAAAGATTTTGATACATGGGTGCCCAACTGGCTCAAAAAAAGGGGGATTGCATGAGACGCATAGCAGTAATATTGATAATCGCGTTTTCACTTTTTGTCCATTCTGACAAAATCCAGGCTGGAATTATCGGCTCTGTAATCGAGGGCATTGCAACAGAGCCGACCCAGATCATGAATAACATAGAGCTGACTGGCGTGGACCTGTCAGACTATACACAGGTTATCCAGCAAGTGCGCCAACTGGCGCATGAAGTTGAGATGATTAATAACCAACTCAAGAATCTGGAGACCTTAAACAACAATCCCACAGCGACAATTACTACCCTTGAGCAACTGGCCCAGGCAGTACAACGAGGGCAGATATTGTCGTATGCGTCATCTAATATAGATTCCCAATACGCACACCTGTATCCTGGCTACGCGGCCTATCGTAACCAAAATTTAACGCCTGCAATCATCCAGCAACGATACACCGCCTGGGACCAAGGCAATGCCAACAATATTAAAGATACCCTCCATGCGGCAGGCCTCCAGGAGCAAACAATATTCAGTGAACGCCAGCGGCTCCAAACAATAACGGCCATGTCCCGCACCGCTCACGGCCGTTTGCAAGCCCTTCAAGCGGGCAACCTAATCGCGGCCGAGCAGACGACCAGCCTGCAAAGACTGCGCGAGCTGGTTATGACCAATATGCAGCTCCAGGCCAACTACCAGGCCCAACAACAGGATCGGCGAGACGTCGAGCGCGCCCAATGGCAACAAGAGATTGGTACGGAGACCACCAACACTACCGATGGTATGGATATGGGAAACCTTAAGTTTCACGGACATTAATTATTTGATATATAAGGAGATTTTTTAATGATCGATAAAAAAATATTATGGTTGGGCGGCGGCGGAGCTGTTGCAATTTCCGTTGCCATTGCGATTACGATTAATGTTGTTATTAAAAATCCAGCTCGCTCCGATAGCAATCACCTGAATTGTACGGAATTACAACAGGCCATTGATCACCTCGGCAATGTGCCTTATAGCAAACTGCCGGCCAGCATTACGGTTAATATCGCTTGGCTCAACACACAATCGGGGATCTGCAATTTTCATGGCCATGGCTGGCAATCCGTTGTTGGCAGATCGCAGAATGAACAAGATATAATTGGTCACGAGACCACCAACACTACCGATGGTATGGATATGGGAAACCTTAAGTTTCATGGACATTAAAAATGAATAATAAACGATTACAGATAATTATCGCATTGAGTTGTGCTCTGGTATTACTGCCAGCAATTACCGCTTGGGCCAATGTACCGGCAACAGGAGCACTGGATCAAATTGAGAGCGTATATATCAACGGCGCGGCACAATGGGAGAATGTCTTGCATGGTTACGCAGTACGGATGTTCTGGCTTCTGGCCCTAATCGACTTTGTGTGGATGGCAATTAACCTGGCGATTAATCCAGGCGAATTTAGTGATATTTCTGCTAATTTGATCCGTAAAATTATATTTATCGGATTTTTTTACGCCTTGCTAATTCACGGCCCGGATTGGGCAGGGGATATTATAGCGTCCTTTCGTGTTGCGGCCAATACCGTAGTCCCCGCAACAATTGGCAGCCGGCCATCAGATATATTTGATGCCGGGTTTCGCCTGGCGATAAAAATATTTGACGCAATTAGCATAACGCACCCTGTTGATAGCTTAGGGTTTGTAATTGCCGGCTATATCATAATGGCGGTTTTTGCTCTAATTGCGGCCATGGTGCTGCTTGTCTTTATCCAGGCATATATTGTGCTGTACGCCGGTATTATCCTGCTAGGCTTTGGCGGCTGTACGTTTACCAAAGACATCGCGCTCAATTATTTTAAAGGCGCTCTGTCGGTGGGAGCAAAGTTGTTTATCATGTTGCTTGTGGCTAGGCTTGGCATGGCTGTAGTCAACAGTTGGGCCAGCACATTTGTTCATATAACATTTAAGCAACTTTGTCTGTTTATCGGGTCAGCAATCGTCCTTCTCGCCTTGGTTAAAGCTATTCCCGATATGGTTGGCGACATGATTAACGGGTTCAGCTGGGGAGCTGGGGAATCATTGACCCGGACGGGTATGCGGACAGCCCAGGTTGCCGGTGGCGCGGCGATAGGAGCGGCTGCCGGAGCGGCCGGTGGCTTTATGGCTGTCAGAGAGGCCGCTAAATTATCCGGTACGAGCAACGGTGCTACCGGCATGATGGGCCGAACCGCCTCCACAGTAGGGAATCTCGGCAAAGCCGCCGCTCAAGATTTAGTTGGTAGAATATCCGGCGCACATCAAGGCCAAGGTACAGCCGGCGGCCGAATGGCCGCCTCGCTGAAAGAGCAACGACTATCGACCGGGGCCGCCGATAGCCAACCGAAAGATGAGCCGTATATCAGCAATGTGCCATCTAATGGCAATATCCAAGGATAAAAAATAAAGGAATAAAAAAAATGAGCGAAAAATCAACTCCATCGCCATACCTGGCCGCTCGGCGTGAGTGGGAAGAACGCTATGGCGATTTTGTCTCAACGGCAAAATCCTGGAAAGTAATAGCATTTATCAGTCTTGCCATTGCGGTAATCGCAACTACGGGCGCAATTTACCTGGCCGGCCAGACAAAAATTATCCCGTATATTGTTGAGGTCAACAAAACCGGCTCTGTTATGCATGTTCAGCCGATTTCCACCGGCCTGGCGCAAAATCAAGCCATAACCCGCAAAGTAATTTTGTCGGAGCTGACAAGTTTTGTTGGTAACTTCCGAAACGTTGCGTTGGATGCGCGAGTTCAACGGCGCAATATTTTTAATGTATATGTTTTTTTGCGCCGCAATACCCCAGCGTTTACAAAGGTATCAAATTACTATGAGCAACACGACCCTTTTAAGCGGGCGCGAAAAACAACCGTGTTTGCCGTTGTAACCAATGTGTTGCCGCTCAAAAACAACGCTTATCAGGTTGAGTGGCGGGAAAAAGTTATGGATCGCCAGAGCGGCAAAACCATAAAGAATAATCTCTATAAAATGGTGGCTTATATTGCGTTAGCACCGCCAACGACCGAGGCCGCCATTATCAAAAATCCAATTGGAATGATTATTAAGGATCTGAACTGGTCAAAGGAGATGTGAGATGAGGACAATAATTATCGGTATAATAATATTGGCAACTGTCCCGGCATTAGCCATCGCCGGCCAAACCGAACCGCCAGTCTTGCAGAAGCACCCAGCCCCAACCACCACCGCTGTTCCGGTTCACCTGCAACCGGTAAAGCAGCCAGCCTCGGTTAGCCCGGCTCAATTGTACCTTTCGCCGAAAAATGCGTTCCTAGGGGCCAAGGGTAAGACGGCCGTCAAGCTGGCAAACGCTTGGATCAGCCGCCCTGTTCTACCAACCACCACGGGCAAAGACGGATCAGTAGTCTATACCTACGGGGCCACCATGCCGGTAGTGGTCTGCCGTCCACTCCGGGTCTGTGTCCTGCAACTGGAACAGGGCGAAAAAATCATTGATCCGCCGCGCTGTGGAGATACAGCGGAATGGCAGATCAATCCATCCAAGCCGGACGACCGCCGGCCGCCACAAATCTACATCAAACCGCTGGACAGCGGTCTGACTACAGACCTGATCGTCACCACCGACCGCCGAACCTATGTTATAGCGCTCAAGAGCCGTAACGACAAATATACTCCAATGGTCTCCTTTCGTTATCCTGCCAACGAGGCAAAATTATGGCAGGCGCACCTGGCCGCCCAGGAGCGCCTGGAAAAAGAAAAGCAACATAATAACCAAATCCATTCCGGCGATTTGACCTTTAACGCCGAGGATCTGGACTTTGATTATACAATTAGTGGCGACGCCAAATGGCGGCCACTCCGGGTCTTTAACGATGGCGAAAAAACTTACCTGCAAATGCCCCACATAATGCAGATGTATGAAGCTCCTGTTTTACTGGCCGTCAATGACGACAAAGAGGCTCTGGTGAATTATCGCCTCCACGGTGATCTATTTATTGTTGATCAACTGTTTTCTAAGGCAGTCTTACTGTCCGGCGTAGGCAGCAACCAGACAAAAATCATCGTCACAAAAAATAAATAAGGGGGGGGAAGATGCAATCATTACGATATATTCTGTTATCTGCCCTTCTGGTGATTTCCGGCTGTGCCACCATGACGACCAACAACTATACCCCGACTAATCTCCCGGCGCACAGTCTAGGGATAATCGCTGCCGATATTGCCCCGATTATCGCCGCTCGGAACCCGGCCAAAAAAATCAGTTTTATTTTGCATCGTGACGATTTCGGCCGCTATTTGGCACAAAAATTAGGGCAACTCGGGTATGAAGTCATGTTTAACGGTCAAACCCAGGCCACACGGCCGCCGGCAAATGCGGAAAAGATACGATACACCATTGACTGGGTATCTCACCAGCCAACCGTGTACATCGCCCTGACCGTTAATGATAATCAGCGATACACACGGACTTATACTGTTAACCATGGTGCTTTGGTTCCGAATCCGACAAAAATCATAGGTATAGGTGTACGCAATGGCCGATAATTTGTCACCCGATGTCGCCCCCACAGGGATTAAAGTAAAACGACTTAATCGTCTCCCCCTGTTAATTGTCTTTATCCTGGGCCTGTCTGTCCTGGTTGCCTTTGCGTATTTGATCAGCCAAAGTGGAAAACGCCAACACCGGGCCACTAATGGTGAAAAAATGGCCTATACACCCTCTACCAAGGCAGCACAAGAGATTTTAGCCGGTAAACCAAAATTCGGCGTAATACCAGCAGCAGCAGCAGCAGAGACAAATCAACAACAGACAACATCAACATCGTCACCATCTAGGTCGCCGGCACCTCTCACGCCGAGGAAAATTGAGTTAACCCCGGAACAAAAAGCGCTGTCCAAAATTCGCGCGGCTAAACTCAAACGCTTTGGAGCGGCAGTGGTCGCTCCAACTGCTGTCAATAATACCAGCGATTTCAATGGTGGTTCTATCGCCCTGGCCAGAGCTGCTTCTATGGTTGGCAATCCTTTGGCAAATTTACTCGCCGCGCGTAAGAAATTACAAAATTCATTGGGCCGCGAAAAATCCGACCCAAACAAACAAGCTCAAAAGATGGCATTTTACATGAAAAAACAGCCGGCGGCTGATTATCTGCCGCACACCCGTAACAAGCAACGCTCCCCGCTGGAGATCAAGACCGGCACCGTAATCCCGGCTACCATGCTCGGCGGTCTGAACTCCGACTTGCCCGGCATGATCCTCGCGCAAGTCAGTCAAAACGTCTATGACACGGCCACCGGCGATTACTTATTGATTCCCCAGGGATCCCGATTGGTCGGGACATACGATAGCGCCGTAGCCTATGGCCAGAGCCGGGCCCTGGTGGCCTGGACCCGAATTGTATATCCAGACGGCTCTACCTTGGATCTGGGCGGTATGCCTGGCACCGACCAAAGCGGCTATGCGGGTCTACATGACCAAGTTGATCGCCATTATTTTAGAATTTTCGGTTCAGCGCTTTTAATGTCGGTGATTACCGGGGCATATGACTATAGCCAAGGTACCAGCAATAATACAGGTACTACTCGCACCGCTGGAGATACCATGTCATCAGCGGTCGCGCGCGAGATGTCGCAGACCTCGCAGGCGCTCCTGCGCAAGAACCTCAATATCCAGCCAACGATTAAGATCCGGCCCGGATACAAGCTCAACGTAATGGTCCGGCGTGACATAATATTTCCGTCGGTTTGGAAGTAAACTTCAAATTGATTGCATATTTCGGGATCCGGATCCCGCCAGGGCGAAACAAATGCAATCAAATAGTCGATTGCCGGCGGCCTGGCCAGCTCCAGTTTGATTGCAA
>VAPL010851630.1_pt1 | contig 11211 bp, 11 predicted proteins | sample 3395061 | NCBI WGS metagenome assembly VAPL01 (sample SAMN08290444, study PRJNA428436) | hydrothermal vent metagenome | isolation source: Deep-sea hydrothermal vent chimney 2 | place: Pacific Ocean: Juan De Fuca Ridge | depth 2182 m m
CATAGTAGAGATAGTGTAAATCTAAAATATGTCTACCCCGTTTTTTCCAGAAGGGCGGGAGGTTTATCTATAGGTGTGAATTTTAATACAAATAATGCGTGTAACTGGCGTTGTGTGTATTGCCAGGTACCGGGTTTAGTTAGGGGGGCTGCGCCTGAGCTAGATATTTTGTTATTAGAGAGGGAGTTGCGTTTTTTTCTTGATAAGGTGTTAAACGGTGATTTTTTTGATCAGTTTAATGTGTCAGAAAAACAGCGGGTAATTAAAGATATAGCTATTTCAGGAAATGGAGAGCCGACCAGTTTAAGATGTTTTGATAAAGCGGTTCAGTTGCTTGGAAAAATAGGGAGAGAGATGAATGTGTTGCCTGCAAGTCGTTTTGTGTTGATAAGCAATGGCAGTTTAATGCATCAGCCCCATGTTCAAAATGGATTGAAAATTTTAAATAATTTTCATGGGCAGGTCTGGTTTAAATTAGACAGTGCAACAGAGCAGGGTAGAAAAAAAATAAATGATACGCGGTTGAGCAATAAAAAAGTGTTTGAAAACTTGCAACGCTCCGCTGATTTGTGTGAAACCCTGCTACAAACCTGTGTGATAGATTTTTTGTCTGGCAAGGAGAGGGAATTAGAAAAGAAATCTTATCTTGAGTTACTGAATAAAATAAAACAACATTCAATCAAAATTGATAAGGTTTTGCTTTATACCCTTGCCAGGCAGTCGCAACAGTCTGAAGCAGAAAAAACTAAAAAACTAGAGAGGGAAGAAATTGATTTGTTTGCAAAGAGTATAAAAAATCTGGGATATCGGGTAGAGATTAGTTATTAGTTGACTTGGGAAATAAGATTGCCCGGTATTTTAGTCTCTGAAAGAGTTGTTTTAATAACACTTCGTTGTTTCACGCAACGGCAGAGAAAGTCTAATCAGAAACTGAAGTCTGGTCGTTTTGGCTGGTTTTTTCCTCAGATTACCTTGGTACAGGAGGTAGATAATCTATATTGTGGCATCAAAAAGTGAGCCTAGCATTTCCTGCTCAGCTTGTAGTATTTTAACGCCTGCTTTGGCCTCTGTTTCAGCTTTATCTAATTCACTGATAGGAGTAAATAAACTGTTTGGTGTGATTTCAGAGCCGCCTACTTCATTGTCAGTTACAGAAAATTCAGCAATGGTTTGAGCTGCATTGGCTGCCTTGAACTGGGCATTAGTAATGATATTGCTTGCACTAGCCGATATTGGTGTTATATCCATTTTGCCTCCTCTGAACTTAGATCAATCATACTCCTGTATTGAACCACTTGGAAGATAAAAAGTTCAAAAATTGTGGGATATGTGAACTATATTCAGTTTAGTTTTTGAGAAACTAACTGTATTAATAAGAAGTTAATAATTCTCACTCCTCACTAAAAGATATATAGCAGAAGATATTTTTTGAAAATAAATTCGCTGGTAATATTCAGTGAATAGCATAAGTAGGCAATGATGATATTTAGCAAGGTATTCGGTATATAAATATTCGCGACTTACACAATCAAATGCAGAGTGGGCTAAGGTTTTAAAGGCAATGGGTTTTTTAGATACACAAACAAAAAAGAAATCGAGGCATTGAGAAATAAGTAATTTTATGGTGTAATAATAGGGTTTTTGTCATGGAGTGCCTCTGGCTTTAGCTAAGGGGGGTTTGCTGTAACTTGTCTGGAGAACAGGCTTCAACTATGCAATTTAATATTAAAGAAGGTTTAGACCTTCCCATTACCGGTGTGCCTGTACAGGTCATTGAAAAAGCTAACAAGGTTAAGTCTGTTGCTATTTTGGGAAAAGACTACGTAGGACTAAAACCTAAGATGATGGTCACAGAGGGTGACACGGTTAAATTAGGTCAGGTTCTTTTTATTGATAAACAAAATCCTGATGTTAACTTTACATCACCTGGTGCAGGTGTTGTTAAAGAAATTAATCGAGGAGCAAAACGTGTTTTACAATCAGTCGTTGTAGAGCTTAATGGCACGGAGCAGGAAACATTTAAGAAGTTTTCTAAAAAAGAATTATCAGCGCTGAAAGTTGACGATATAAAGAAAAATCTATTGTCTTCTGGGCTTTGGACTACTTTTGTGACACGTCCTTATGGAAAAATTCCTACAATTGATGATGTGCCAAGCTCGATTTTTGTTACGGCGATTGATACTCGACCATTAGCTGCTGACCCAGTAGTCATTATTAAAGATAGATCTGCTGATTTTGCTAATGGCCTTTCTATTGTTGCCAAATTAACAGAAGGTAAAACTTATCTCTGTAAAGCGGCAGGTGCTGATTTTGAAGCTAATGAAGCAACCCAGACTGCAGAATTTTCTGGCCCACATCCTGCCGGTTTAGCCAGCACGCATATCCACTTTATTGACCCGGCCAGTATTGATAAGCACGTATGGCATATTGATTATCAGGCTGTGATGGCTATTGGTGCTTTATTTACTTCTGGTAAATTGAATGTAGAAAGAATAGTGTCTTTAGCAGGCCCCAGTGTTAAAAAGCCTTGTTTAGTGCGTACGCGAGTCGGTGCAAATACAGATGATCTGGTTTTAGGTTTGCTGGAAGATGTTGAAAACAGAGTGATTTCGGGTTCAGTATTGTATGGACATGAAGCGGTAGGTGCTAACGCATTTCTGGGTTGTTATAGCCAACAGCTTTCAGTGCTTAAAGAAGGAAGAGAGCGGGAATTATTCGGCTGGATTGTTGCTGGAAAAAATAAGTATTCAGCCATGAATATTTATACCTCAAGCGTTGATCGTAAAGATAATCGCTTATTTCCATTAACAACCGATAAAAATGGCAGTAATAGAGCCATTGTCCCTGTTGGGGTGTTTGAGTCAGTCATGCCAATGGATATTTTGGCAACCCCATTATTAAAAGCAATGGTGGTAGGTGATACAGATCAAGCGCAATTACTGGGCTGTTTGGAATTAAATGAGGAGGATGTTTCTTTATTTACTTTTGTAGATCCTGGTAAACATGATTTTGCACCGGTGCTTAGAGCGAATTTAACTAAAATTGAGAAGGAAGGATGATGTCGATGTCGGCTAGAGATATTTTAGATAGCATTGAGCCACATTTTACTAAAGGCGGAAAACTAGAAAGGTATTACGGTCTTTACGAGATGGTTGATACCTTTATTTATACTCCGTCTGAAGTAACACGCGGAACGACGCATGTGCGCGATGGTAATGACCTGAAACGCACGATGACTTTTGTGGTAATTGCCACATTGTTCTGTGTTTTGATGGCCATGTATAATTCAGGTTATCAAGCGAATTTAGCCATGCAAGCGATGGGTGTAGATGAAGCAAATAGCTGGCGTAGTATTCCTATGTCCCTGTTTGGTTATAACCCGATGAATCCCTTTTCCAATATGGTTCATGGCGCGTTATTCTTTTTACCTATATATATGGTAACTTTGGCCGTTGGTGGCATCTGGGAAGTATTATTTGCTACAGTACGAGGACACGAAGTCAACGAAGGTTTTCTTGTTTCATCCATGTTATATTCTTTGATCTTACCGCCTGATATTCCTTTATGGCAGGTGGCCTTAGGTATTTCCTTTGGTATTGTTATTGGCAAGGAAGTGTTTGGTGGTACCGGGAAAAACTTTTTAAACCCCGCGTTGACAGGTCGAGCCTTCTTATTCTTCGCTTACCCTGCGGCCATATCAGGCGATTCTGTCTGGGTGGGTGTTGATGGTTATACCATGGCAACACCTTTAGGTCTTGCAGCACAAGGTGGCTTGGATGCTGTTCATGCTGCTGGCTATGACTGGTTTCAAACTTTTATGGGGTTTATGCCAGGTTCAATTGGTGAAACATCAACGCTGGCAATATTAATTGGTGCAGCTTTTTTGTTGTATACCAAAATTGGCTCCTATCGAATTATGGGGGGTGTGTTTGCTGGCATGGTGGCGACTACGTTATTGTTTAATATTATAGGTAGTGACTCCAACCCAATGTTTGCATTCCCCTTCTATTGGCATTTAACAGTAGGTGGCTTTGCTTTTGGCATGGTTTATATGGCGACGGATCCTGTGAGTGCGGCGATGACCAATACTGGGCGATGGGTGTATGGTGCACTGATTGGGGTGATGGTTATTTTGGTTCGGGTGGTGAATCCTGCTTTCCCAGAAGGTATGATGTTGTCGATTTTATTCGCCAATATGTTTGCCCCTGTTATTGATTATTTTGTCGTTCAGGCAAATATTAGAAGAAGGATGAAACGTCATGCCTAATGGAAAATTAAAAGAACGTCTGGATAATTGTAAGCAGTATCAAAAGTTTGATGCTTATAAAACCAAGGTGCTCGCATTAGCAAATGATAGTCTGGAAAAAACCATTGCTATTGCATTATCTCTATGTTTTGTTTGTGCAATTCTGGTTTCTTTTGCTGCGGTTGCTTTAAGACCTTTGCAAATAGAAAATAAAATGATGGACATGAAGAAGAATATTCTTGATGTCGCGGGTTTACTGAATGAAGATACCGATATTCATCAAGCATTTGCTTCTCAGATTGAAGAAAAATTAATCAATATTGAGACAGGAGAGTATGTTGAAGATATGGACGCTGAGAAATACGACCAAAGGAAAGCGGCTAAAGATCCATCGCAAAACATAGACATACCGCGTGATAAGGATATTGCTAGCATCAAAAGAAAAGCTAAAATTGCTAAAGTTTATCTGGTTAAAAATGCAGGAGCAATCGAATCCATTATATTGCCCATGCATGGTTATGGCTTATGGTCAACCATGTACGGCTTTTTAGCGCTAGAAGCGGATGGCCAAACAGTAAAAAGTATTAACTTTTATGACCAGGCTGAAACACCAGGCTTAGGAGGAGAAGTGGTTAACCCTAACTGGCGCGCATTATGGCAAGGCAAGCAGGTTTATAATGATGTGGGGGAACCGATATTGAAATTAATTAAAGGTGTTGTTGATATCAATAAAGCAGGCTCTGAGTTTCAAGTAGATGGTTTAGCAGGTGCTACTTTAACGAGTAATGGCGTGAGTAATTTGGTTAAATACTGGATGAGTGCAGAAGGTTTTGCACCTTATCTGGATAAAATTAGAAAAAAGGGATAGGGGGAGCATCATGAGTGCTATTTTAAATAGTGAAACAAAAAAGGTATTGACTGAACCATTAGTCAATGACAACCCGATTACTTTACAGGTATTGGGTATTTGCTCGGCTTTGGCGGTAACTTCACAAATGTCTACTTCGCTGATTATGGCCTTGGCATTAACAGCGGTAACAGCCTGTTCAAGTGCAGCGATTAGTTCGATAAGAAACCATATTCCTGGAAGTATTCGTATTATTGTACAAATGACCATTATTGCTTCTTTGGTTATTGTGGTCGATCAAGTCTTGAAAGCGTTTGTTTATGACATCAGTAAGCAATTATCGGTTTTTGTTGGACTGATTATTACAAACTGTATTGTGATGGGTCGTGCAGAAGCCTTTGCCATGAAAAACCCGCCATTAGAGAGCTTTATTGATGGTATTGGGAATGGCTTAGGTTATAGTTTAATTCTGATTATTGTTGCTTTCTTTAGAGAATTATTGGGTTCTGGTAAACTGCTGGGAATCGAAATATTTCCTTTGACTAAAGATGGTGGATGGTATGACCCAAATGGTTTAATGCTATTACCTCCAAGTGCTTTTTTTATTATTGGTTTGATTATCTGGTCATTTCGCCAATGGAAACCAGTGCAGAATGAAAAAGCTGATTTCAAAATTATGGCTATTTCTCATGGTGAAGGAGGACATCACTAATGGAAGCTTATGTAAGTTTATTTATAAAGGCGGTATTTGTAGAGAACTTGGCCTTGGCATTCTTTTTGGGGATGTGTACCTTTTTGGCGGTTTCTAAAAAAATATCGACAGCAATGGGTTTAGGTGTTGCGGTTATGGTGGTGCAGGTGATTACTGTGCCTGCCAATAACCTGATTTACCATACCTTATTGAAAGAAGATGCTTTGGAATGGATGGGCATCACCGGTGTAGATTTGAGTTTTCTCGCCTTACTAAGTTGTATCGGAATGATTGCCGCCTTAGTACAAATTTTAGAGATGGTTTTAGATAAATTCTTTCCTGCTTTGTATCATGCTTTGGGTGTATTTCTACCCTTGATTACCGTTAACTGCGCTATTTTAGGGGGTAGTTTGTTTATGATTGAACGTGACTACGACTTAATGGAAAGTGTTGTTTATGGTGTGGGTAGTGGTTTTGGCTGGGCATTAGCCATCACCGTTATGGCGGGTGTGAGAGAAAAACTTAAATACAGTGATATTCCTGCTGGTTTAGAGGGTCTGGGTATCACATTTATTAGCGCGGGTCTGATGTCACTTGGCTTCATGGCTTTTTCTGGAATTCAACTGTAGGAATTTAATAATGCTTGAAATTGCATTAGGAGTCATAATATTCACGGTCATCGTGATTGCGCTGGTATTTATTATTGTCGGAGCAAAAAGCAAATTGGTAGCTTCTGGGGATGTTGAAATTCTGATCAATAATGAGAAGAAAATTCATGTGCCTGTGGGTTCAAAACTTTTAACAGCATTGGCAGATGCTAATCTATTTGTGCCTTCAGCCTGTGGCGGTGGCGGTACTTGTGCGCAATGTAAGGTAAAAATACATTCGGGTGGTGGTGAAATTCTACCCACAGAGTTAACCCATATTACCAAACGGGAAGCAGCAGAAGGTGAGCGTCTTTCCTGTCAGGTTTCCGTAAAACATGACATGGATATAGAAGTTGAGGACAGCGTATTTGGTGTTAAAAAATGGGAATGTACGGTTAAGTCGAATCACAATGTAGCGACTTTTATTAAAGAACTGGTGTTGGATTTGCCCGAAGGCGAGGTGATTGATTACCGTGCTGGGGGATACATACAAATTGAATGCCCTCCCCATGTTTCTAAATATTCGGATATGGATATTGAAGAGGAATACCGTGAAGATTGGGATAAATTCAATCTATGGCGCTATGTTTCTGATGTAAAAGAAGAAACTTTAAGAGCCTATTCAATGGCATCTTATCCTGAAGAAAAGGAAATTATGTTGAATGTGCGTGTCGCCACGCCTCCACCTGGGGCGCCAGATAGCGTGCCACCAGGGATTATGTCATCGTATATATTTAATTTAAAACCCGGTGATAAAGCGATTATATCGGGGCCATACGGTGAATTTTTTGCCAGAGATACCGATGCAGAAATGGTATTTGTTGGTGGAGGAGCCGGTATGGCACCTATGCGATCACATATCTTTGATCAGTTAAGAAGACTAAAATCAAAAAGGAAAATGACTTTTTGGTATGGTGCACGAAGCAAACGTGAAATGTTCTATATTGAAGATTTCGATATGCTGGCGAAAGAAAATGATAATTTCGAATGGCATACAGCATTATCCGATGCATTACCTGAAGATAACTGGGATGGGTATACTGGTTTTATCCATAATGTGTTATTTGAAGAATATATTAAGGAACACTCGGCACCGGAGGATTGTGAATATTATTTATGTGGGCCTCCTATTATGAACTCGTCAGTTATCAATATGCTGATTGACAATGGTGTGGATCCCGAAAATATTATGTTGGATGATTTTGGCGGTTAAAAGAATATAGTTTCTATGGCCAAACTGGGTATGGTGGTTCTGTTACCCAGTTTGGCTATTGAATATTCAAATAGATTTAATGGTTCTTTATCTGCAGTTTTTGTAGTTTTCAGTTATGAGAATTAAGTGAATAAAAGTTTAATTACTGTCATATTTGTAATCTTTCTAACAGCATGCGAGTTTTCAACTAAAAATAGTACATACCCATTGCATTTTTCTGATGCGACGATGGGGACTCGTTATACCATTAAAGTTACTTCAATCCCCGGTTCAGTAAATAAAGATGAACTAATTTCCCAGATAAAAAGTCGTTTAGATAGCATAGATGGGAAAATGTCTACTTATCGTGTTGATTCAGAATTATCACAGTTTAATCAGTCTCGTTCTTTGCAGTGGCAAGATGTTTCTAGTTCTTTATTTGAAGTTTTAAAGGAGGCTAAACACATTAATCAATTGACGGGTGGAGCTTTTGATATTACTGTTGCGCCACTTGTTAATTTGTGGGGGTTTGGCTCGGATCCGATGACTAATGCTGTGCCTGCTAATGAAATGATTGACGCAGTACTAAAAAACACAGGTTCTGATTATTTACAGTTAAATGAAGAAACGCAACAGATAAAGAAAGATATACCTGATTTGCATCTGGATTTATCTGCGATAGCAAAAGGCTATGCAGTGGATCAGGTTTCAGAGCTATTAGAGAAAAATGGAATAGTTGATTATATGGTGGAAATTGGGGGTGAGCTTAGGCTTAAAGGGAAAAACATTCTCAATAACCCCTGGCGGATTGCAATAGAAAAACCTGATGCAGGAACTAGGACTATTCAAAAAGTATTGCCTTTAAGTGATATTTCTATGGCAACATCAGGTGATTATAGAAACTATTTTGAAGTCGATGATGTTCGTTATTCACATACCATAGATCCCCGTACCGGTAGGCCGATTTCTCATAAACTGGCATCAATTACTATATTGAGCGATACTAGTATGGAAGCCGATGCTATGGCTACAGGATTAATGGTTTTAGGCCCTGAACAGGGGTATCAATTAGCACAAGAAAAGCAAATATTAGCTTTATTTATTAGTAAGGCAAAAGATGGTTTTTTGGAAAAAGCTACATCAGCTTTTATGGAGAAACTTGAATAAAGCAATGCCCTTATATATAGTAAGGTTTATGGTCTTTTGGTTTTAGTTCGCTTAGATAGGTTGAGGTAATGCACTATGAATTATTTTATAGCAACATTTACATTTATGTTGATAGTAATGACAATTATGGCTGTGGGTGTGATCTTTGGTCGTCGTGCGATAAAAGGCTCTTGCGGTGGCGCAAGTAGTGGTAGTTGCGTCTGTATCGAAAAATGTGACAAAAGAAAGAAGTTGGATGCCGAAATGGCAACAGCTGAGCTTACAGTTTCGATCATAAAAGATTAAATACAGCTCTGTGTGATGGTGAGATACGAACACTCATTGAATTTAGTTAAATTGGAGATAATGAATGCTAGCAAAAATTACAACTGCCGATTATATGACTACACGTATAATGACTTTAAAACAAGATGCTGATGTTGCAGTCGCTATAAAGCAATTGTTAGATCATAAAATTACCAGTGCTCCAGTGTTAGATGATGCTGGAAAATTTATAGGCATGTTTTCAGAAAAAGATTGTATGAAGGTGGTGTTGGAAACTTCTTATAATCAAGGTATGAGTGGGAAAGTGTCTGATTTCATGAGTAAAGACGTAACATCGGTGACTGTTGAAACCAGTATTGTTGATCTTGCTGAGAAATTTCAGGAGTCATCAGAGCGCGCTTATCCAGTGTTTGATCACACTAAATTAGTAGGAATGGTTAGTAGAACTGATGTTTTAAAAGCCTTAGTGTCCTATTAGTTAATAGTTATTTTAAATCATGGACGATATCATATTATTTTTATGATTGATTCAAGCATTAGCAGAGAAGAACTGACAATGTTTTTTGTTATGAAGGCGCGTTAGCTCGCTAATGTCGGTTCAACAAGCAAGTTTTTACTGGCATGATTACGAAACCTGGGGCTTAAGAGCCGCTCTGGATAAACCTTCGCAATTTGCTGGTATTAGAACAGATTTGAATTTTAATATTATCGGGCAAGCCGATATGTTTTATTGCCAGTTAAGCGATGATTATCTTCCTGATCCTGAGGCGGTGCTTATTACTGGTATTTCTCCAAAAATAACGCAAGCTGAGGGTATCCCCGAGTTTGAGTTTGCCGGTCGAATCAATAAACAATTTTCGCAGGTAAATACCTGCGTTGTTGGTTATAATAATATTCGTTTTGATGATGAGTTTTCCCGGCACATTTTCTACAGAAACTTCTATGATCCCTATGAATATTCCTGGAAAAATGGAAATTCACGGTGGGATATTATTGACCTGGTCAGAGCGACTTATGCCTTACGTCCTGATGGAATTAACTGGCCAAAAAATGATGAAGGTCAGCCCAGTTTTCGTTTAGAGTTATTAACACAGGCCAATGGTATTAGTCATGAGCAAGCGCATGATGCTACTTCAGATGTTTATGCAACCATAGCCTTAGCAAAGCTGATTAAAGAAAAGGCCCCCAGACTTTTTAATTATTATTTTGATTTAAGAAATAAAAATCAAGTCAAGTTGCTTATCAATTGTGAACAAATGCTGCCATTAGTACATGTTTCAGGGATGTTCGGTGCTGCTAGAGGCAATCTCTCCTTGGTGGCTCCAGTTGCCTGGCATCCAGATAATACAAATGCAGTGGTCGTGATTGATTTATTGCAAGATATTTCTCCTTTGCTGGATTTATCCGCAGCTGAAATAAGAGAACGCTTGTACACCAAAAAAGACCAGCTTAAGGGTAAATTGCCTATTCCCTTAAAACTGGTGCATATCAATAAATGCCCCTTTTTAGCCATTGCGAAAACCTTATTACCTGAAAATGCAGAACGTTTAGGCATTGATCAAAAAATATGTAGGGAAAATCTGGAAACCTTAAAAAATAATCCAAAGCTAGTCGATGTGATAAAACAAGTATTTCAACAGAGTAGAGAGTTTGATAATAAAGGGAATGTTGATGCCATGCTATATGAGGGGTTTTTTTCATATAAAGATAAAATAGAATTCGAAAAAATTCGTAGTTTATCCGCTGAAAAACTGGGGGCAACAATTTTCTCTGTGTCAGATAAGCGTTTTATAGAGCTTTTTTTTAGGTATCGTGCCAGAAATTTTCCCCAGTCTTTAACGGCTGAAGAACAAGAAAAATGGATACAATATAAGCATACTGTGCTGTCAGCTAATGTCGAAGAATATTTCTCTGTACTCGATTCATATTTACATAAGTATCAACAGGAAAAACAAAAGCATGATGCTTTATGCGATTTATACGAATACGCCAAAGCAATTACTGATAGTTGATAAAGAGCTTTTATTAGTTTAAGGCAACTCGCAATAAATAACCCACCAGCCATACTTGTCTTTTCATCCGTTTTCTGCGTTGCCTACACGGATGTAGGTAAGGGGCGTGAGCAGGAAGCGGAAGCTTTGCCTACACGGATGTAGG
>VAPL010196697.1_pt1 | contig 11208 bp, 11 predicted proteins | sample 3395061 | NCBI WGS metagenome assembly VAPL01 (sample SAMN08290444, study PRJNA428436) | hydrothermal vent metagenome | isolation source: Deep-sea hydrothermal vent chimney 2 | place: Pacific Ocean: Juan De Fuca Ridge | depth 2182 m m
ATGCTGCAGCGGGTGTTGGGTATTGCGGGGTTCGGCGCAGATCTGCAGATCGGGTTGTTGGTGGCGCTCAGTTTTGCACTTGCAACGGCATTGCCGGGCTATGCCTTTTTGAGGCGCTGGGACGCAGGTAAACTGGCCATTTCCAGCCAGTTTGCCCTGATTTTGATCCTGTCCGTCATTCTGGCGGTTTGGCAGTAACCCAGCGCAACACAATTATTCCGCGAATAATCGCCCTTAGACGCCCAGACACCAGCGCATGATGGCTTTTTGCGCGTGCAGGCGGTTCTCGGCTTCGTCAAACACCACAGATTTAGGGCCGTCCATCACTGCGTTGGTGACCTCTTCTTCGCGGTGCGCGGGCAGGCAATGCATGAACAAAGCCTGCGGGTTGGCCCCGTCCATCAGCGCGTCATCCACCTGATAGGGGCGCAGCTGATTGTGACGGCGTTCGCGCATGGACGGGCTGTCATGCATGCTGACCCAGGTGTCGGTGACCAGCAGATCAGCGTTTTCCACGGCCTTTTGCGGATTGGGCTCAAGGGCGATTGTCGCGCCTTTTGAGCGGGCCAGTTCAATGAATTCCGCCTCGGGTGTCAGGGTTTCGGGCCCGGTGAAAGTGAAATCAAAGCCAAACTGACCGGCGGCGTGGATCAGCGAGGCACAGGTGTTGTTACCGTCCCCGGACCAGACCACTTTCTTGCCCTTAATCGGGCCGCGGTGTTCTTCAAAGGTCATGACATCGGCCATCACCTGACAGGGATGGGTACGGTTGGTCAGGCCATTGATCACCGGCACCGAGGCATATTCGGCCATCTCATGCACGGTTGCTTCTTCAAAGGTGCGCATCATGATCAGGTCAACATAGCGGCTGAGCACCCGTGCGGTATCGGCGATGGTTTCGCCATGGCCCAGTTGCATGTCGGTACCCGACAGCACCATGCATTGCCCGCCCATCTGGCGCACCCCGACATCAAAGCTGACCCGTGTTCGGGTGGAGGGTTTTTCAAAGATCAGCGCCACCATGTGATTTTTCAGCGGTTGATCGGCGTCAGGCGTGCCTTTGGGCAGGCCAATGCGTGCGTCTTTCATGGTCCGGGCATGGTCGATCATAGTCCGCAAATCAGCCGGGTCAGTGGTGTGGATGTCAAGAAAATGGTTCATGGCGTGGCTTTCTTTGTTCTGTGGCGGGGTGGGGCTGCGTGCCCTGCCGGGTTATTTGATAAAATGAAAAACTGGGGTCATTGCAGGGAGGTAGCGGCGGCATCAAGGCGCTCAATTGCCGTTGTGATATCCGCATCTGTAATGTTCAGGGGCGGCAACAGACGGACAACATTATCCGCCGCCGGGGCGATCAGGATGTTCTGGGCGTAAGCTGCCTGCAGCACATCCATATTTTCGGGTTTGCATTTTAGCCCCAGCATCAGGCCAGTGCCGCGCACCGCTTCAAAAACCTCCGGATGGGCAGCGACCAGACCTTCCAGTTTTTGCCGGAACAGGCCGGATTTGCGGCTGACATCGGCCAGAAATTCCGGATCTGCTACGATGCCCATCACCGTCAGACCCACAGCACAGCCCAAAGGATTGCCCCCATAGGTGGAACCATGGCTGCCCGCCGTCATGGCGCGGGCGGCGTTTTCGGTGGCCAGCAGCGCCCCAAGGGGGAAGCCACCGCCAATGCCCTTGGCCACCATCATGATGTCGGGTGTGATACCGGCATATTCATGGGCAAACAGCCGGCCGGTGCGCCCCATGCCGCATTGCACCTCATCCAGGATCAACAGCGCGCCACTGGCGTCACACAGCGCGCGGATGTCCTTTAGCGCCTGATCTGAAAGCGGCATGATGCCGCCTTCGCCAAGGATCGGTTCCACCAGAACGGCGGCGGTTTTTTCGCTGATGGCGTCGGTAAGGGCGGCACTGTCGCCAAAGGGCAGATGGGTGAAGCCGGGCAAAAGCGGCGCAAAGCCTTCGGTCATTTTTTCTGATCCGGCAGCGGCGATACCGGCGGATGAGCGGCCATGGAACGAGCCGTGGAAGCTGATGATTTCATGGCGATCCGGCCGGTCGGAAACATACCAGTATTTGCGGGCCATTTTGACGGCAAGCTCACAGGCTTCGGTACCGGAATTGGTGAAGAACACGGTATCGGCAAAGGTCAGATCCACCAGCTTTTCGGCCAACGCCTGCTGTTCTGGGATCTGATAAAGATTGGACAGGTGCCAAAGCGCGCCCGCCTGATCGGTCAGGGCCCTGACCAGCGCCGGATGGGCGTGGCCCAGCACGTTGACCCCGATGCCGGCGGCAAGATCCAGAAAACGTCGTCCGTCGGTTGCCACCAGCCAGCTGCCTTCCCCATGGGTAAAGGCGATCGGGGCACGAGCATAGGTGGGCAGGATCGGGTCAATCATGGGTTTGGCCTTTGAAATTAAGCCCAAGGGGTGCCTCAGGCACGGGGGCAAGTCAATAATGTCGGTGGTTGAAATGCACGCAGGGCGCGCCGGACGGGCTTAGCGTCGGCGTCGGAACGGTGCTGATATGGCAAATATTTGCGTCATGGCGCGGTTGGTAGCCCGGAAATCAGGTGCTGTCCAGCATGTGGTGGGGTAATTTTTCTGCGAAAAATTAGGGTGGCGCACGCGTTGGGGCAGAATGTGGTAAATGCGAAGGGAATACTTGTGTCCACCCCCGGTGACGCGGTAAGGTGGGGACCGACCCATTTGAGGATAAAGACATGGCCTGGACTGATGAGCGCGTGGATGTGCTGAAAAAAATGTGGGGCGAAGGCCAGTCGGCCAGCCAGATTGCCAAGGAACTTGGCGGTGTGACCCGCAACGCGGTGATCGGCAAAGTGCATCGGCTGGGCCTGTCCAACCGCACCGGTGGTGGTGGCACTTCCAAGGCAGCACCCAGGGACAAAGCCAAGGCCACGCCCAAAGCCAAAACCGCCACCAAGGCCGCTGAGATACCTGTACCGGTTAAACGGCCTGTCGGCCATTTGCGCCGGGCGATCATTCCGGCCGGGCAGCCCCTGCCACCCCAACCTTCGGCCAATGAAATCAGCCCGGAAGCGCTGGCGTCAGTTCGGGAAGTGGAAAAGACGGCCAAAAAAATCGGCCTGATGGAATTGACCGAGCGGACCTGCAAGTGGCCCATTGGCGATCCGGCAACCGATGAGTTCTGGTTTTGCGGATTGGCGGTTAAAACCGGCAAGCCCTATTGCGAGGCCCATGTCAGTGTCGCGTTCCAGCCGATGTCATCGCGGCGCGACCGGCGACGTTAGGCAACACCTGACGACAGGCTGCATAACTACTTTTGGCTATAGCGGACTTGGTCTGATCAGATATTCGCCCACCGGAAACAGCGCATTTGCAAAAACATTTGCTCTCGGGCTGGAAGCGGTGTGCGCTAATGTTTAGATCGGTAATCACGGGAAAACTCCCCTAATAAAGGGCGACGCATATGTCTTCTATAATTTCGATCCGGAATCTGACAAAAATCTACGGTGACGCCCCCCCTGCCCTGAGCGATGTGTCCCTTGAGATTAAGCAGGGCGAAATTCTGGCATTGCTGGGGCCCAATGGCGCCGGCAAGACCACCTTGATTTCGGCAATCTGTGGCCTGGTCAGGATCAGCTCTGGTTCGGTTACTGTTGATGGGCATGATATTGAAAAATCCTACCGCGCCGCGCGCAGTCTGATCGGGCTGGTGCCCCAGGAAATTACCATTGAGCCGTTCGAAACTGTCTGGAATACCACCCGGTTTTCCCGCGGCATATTCGGCAAGCCACGTGATGATGCCCATATTGAAAAGGTGCTGCGCTCACTGTCGCTATGGGACAAGAAAGACGCCCGCAATGTCACCCTGTCCGGCGGCATGAAACGCCGGGTGCTGATTGCCAAGGCGCTGGCCCATGAGCCGCGTATTTTATTTCTGGATGAGCCCACCGCCGGGGTCGATGTGTCCCTGCGCAAGGACATGTGGGAACTGGTGCGCGGCCTGCGCGACGATGGTGTCACCATCATTCTGACCACCCATTACATTGAGGAGGCCGAGGAAATGGCCGACCGGATCGGGGTGATCAACAATGGCAAGCTGGTGCTGGTGGAAGAAACCGCGACACTGATGAAACAGCTGGGCCGCAAGAAGATGCTGCTGGAGCTGCAAAAACCTATCAAAAAAGTGCCGGCATCGCTGAAATCCTATGGGCTGGAGCTGACCAATAACGGCGCATCCTTGCACTACGAATATGACACCCAGGCGGAACGCACCGGCATCACAAGGCTGCTGGCGGATCTGTCAGAGGCCGGGATTTCGGTGCGTGATCTGAGCACTTCGCAAAGCTCACTTGAGCAGATATTCCTGACCTTGGTGGAGGATGCAGCATGAACTGGTACGCCATAAAAGCCATCTATGTATTTGAGATGACACGCACATTTCGCACGTTGGCGCAATCAATCCTGTCCCCGGTCCTGTCCACGGTTTTGTATTTCATCGTTTTCGGGGCCGCCATTGGCGGGCGTATTCAGTCGGTGGACGGGGTCAGCTATGGTGCGTTTATTGTACCGGGGCTGATCATGCTGACCCTGCTGCAGCAGACCGTCAGCAATGCGTCCTTTGGCATATATTTCCCCAAGTTTATCGGCACCATCTATGAACTACTGAGCGCGCCGATGTCGTTCATTGAGATTGTCATCGGTTATGTCGGGGCGGCAGCCACCAAGGCGATTGCCATTTCGCTGATCATTCTGGCGACATCCACACTGTTTGTTGATTTGCAGATCGCGCATCCGTTCTGGATGATCACGTTTATGATCCTGACCGCCGTTTCATTTTCATTGCTGGGGTTTATTATTGGCATCTGGGCGAAAAGCTTTGAGCAATTGCAGCTGATCCCGCTTTTGGTGATCACGCCATTGGTGTTTCTGGGGGGGTCGTTTTATTCAATATCCATGCTGCCCGAGGCCTGGCAGACCGTCACCAAATTCAACCCGGTGCTGTATCTGATTTCCGGGTTTCGCTGGTCGTTTTTTGAGGTGGCGGATGTGCCGGTGGGGGCGTCTGTAATCGCGGTTATCGGATTTCTGGCACTGTGCATGGGCATTGTCTGGTTGATATTCAAAACCGGCTGGAGGTTGCGCCAATGACCGAGACCCCGAAAAACACCGATCGGCGGCGCTTTATCGTCGGGCTGGGCGCGGTGGTGGTGATACTATATGCTGGTGTGCGCTCAGACTGGGTGCGCCGCCTGTTGCCGGACAAGCCGCTGCCGTTTCAAAAAGTTGACGCGCCGGCGGGTTATCGCAAGCTGAGCGGCGGCGCGATAACCGGCGGGTTTGATCCGCTGGTCGGACTGGGCGAGGATAAGCCTGAGGCGTTGTTGCTGGCTGAGCAAGAAGTAACAGAAGACCTGTGCAGTTCGTTATTTGCGCAGAACCCGGCACAGTCCGGGCAGGTTCCGGTGGCGTATTTCTTTGATTATCAATGCCCGATTTGCCGGCGTCTGACACCGCGTTTGCGGGTTTTGGACGGGGTGTCGATCAGCTGGCACGATTTGGCCACGCTTGGGGAAAGTTCACAGATGGCGGCCAAAGCATCCATCGCGGCGCGCAATCAGGGGGCCTATGACCAGTTCCATGACCGGCTGATGCGGGCCAAGTTTGAAGCCACCGAGGGTTATGTTTCGCTATTGGCAGAAAGTGTCGGCATTGACGCTGAGCGTCTGATTACTGATCTGAACAGCCCGGCAGTGGCCCGGGAAATGTGGCGTTCGCGCGCATTGGCCAACCTGTTTGGCATGCTGGGCACGCCGGGGCTGGTGGTGGGGCGCACGGTGGTAATCGGTGATATCACCACGCCGGATCTGGAACAGTTGGTGGCACTGGAGCTGAGCGATCCGGGGCAATGTGTGTGACGACCGGGTGGTAATACCCGGCCGTCACGGGGAATAGTCACCAGCCGCTTTGGGAGGCCGGTGACAATTCACAACCGGGAACATTTCCGGAGGTGAAATCTAAGTTCTAGCCCTTGGCCGAAACTTGGGAGGGGCTAGTTTGCTAGCTGGGTGCAGCTATTTCCGGTGACTTCACCAGCAGGAATTCAGTTGATCAGACCAGTGTTAAAATTCTGTCGGTTCTTGTGTCACAACCACGCCTTTGCCCTTGGGGCAACGGTGATCTTGGCGTCCGGTAATTTAATGGCGGCGGATTTACCGGTGCTGTAACCCGCCAATGACGGGGGGGACCAGCGGTGCAAGAACGGCGGCGCTTGTGATCAGATTCATGGCAAATACCCTGGTTTCTTGAAGCTTTGGAAGAATTGGGCAGATCAGGCCGCCACGGGCTGTTTGCGTTTACGGCGGCGCAGGAATATGCCCGCCCCCAGCACACCAACGCCGTACAGGAACCCGGCAGCTGGTAATGGGACCACCGAGAGCGTGGCAAATTGCATGGTTTGAGCGTAGGCCAAACGATTGCTGGCATAGCCGCCGTCATACAGGATTGTATTGTTTGGCCCTTGCGTCGCGCTGCTGACGCGGCTGAGCGCCTCAAGCCCGCCACGGGTTGGACGCAGCAAAATGTAATTATTGCTAGGGCTACTACTGCTGCCACCACGGTTTCCTGCTGCATCGTAAGATACAATACCGGCCCGCTCATTAAACCAGACCTGTCCCTGAGTACCGTCAATGTTCAAACCGGTAGCCGTTGCAATCAGCGCGCCATCATCCAGTTGCATGGTCTGGTTCAGCAATGTCGCCAGACCCGCCCCCTGTGGGCGTTGCCAGATATTGTTTAAGGCAAAACTACTGGAAATTCTTTGGGTGACACCATTGGTTGAAAAACTGAAATCCCAAGCCAAAATGTTGGCGGCCACAAGCGGGCCAATCGTATCATCAGTTTGCACCGTACCAGCAACGACCACGTTGGTCGGCCCCACCGGATTGCCACCCGAAGGAATTGTGTAATAGCTACCGGTTCCCCCGACGTTTGAACCGCTGGTGCCCAATATCAGGTTGATGTTGTATGTTGCTGCCTGCAATGGTGCAGCTACACAAATTGCCGCAATACTGGCTAATATTTTGTTCACAATCCGTCCCCTTTAATCCCATTGGTTCCAGACCGTTACCTCTGAAACAACTGGATTTGATTTTCTTGCTCAATCCCTTGTAATCAAGGCCAAATTCGTGAAACTTGCTGAAAATACGTGAAATTGCGGGAATATATACCTTACGATGCGTCAAATATTCGGGGATATCGGCTGGGAAAAGAAGGCCATGGTGTTTTTTGGTCTGGTGATTGTCATGTCACTGATCGGGCCGTTTGGTACCTATGACGAACTGTCACTATATGAGCGGTTTGTATTCTGGGTGATGATCACCACGGGGGTCGGGTTTTTTATGCATGTCTCCATGACGCTGGCGCTGAACAGCCCCAGGCTGGGGAAAACCGGTAAGGTTATGCGTTTGGGATTAGGTGCGTTTGTGGGGGCATTACCGGGGGCGGCGATTGTGGTTTTTGTCAATCAGGTGTTTCGCCCAGGTGGCGTTGACCCGTCATCGCTGCCACTGATCTGGACGCAGGTTTTTGTCATCGGGTATGTCATCGGGCTGGTGGAATATATCGACTGGCGCGAACCGAAACACACCCGGGCGAAGCTGGCAAAAACCGAGTTTCACAAACGTCTGCCGGAAAGCATTGGCGGGGACATTGTTTCGCTGACCATGCAGGACCATTATGTTGAGGTCACGACCACCGGGGGCAAACATCTGGTGCTGATCCGGTTTGGCGATGCACTGGCTGAACTGCAGGGGCTGGACGGGGTGCGCATCCACCGATCGCACTGGGTGGCACGGGGGCATTTGGCGGGGATCGAAGAAGTGTCAAAGGTCAGGAGCAATGCGCGCCTGTCTGATGGTCGGGAACTGCCGGTAAGTGCGACATTTCTGGCGGGAGTTCAGGGTTTTTTGGCGGATGACGGGTAAGTTTTGTCAGCCGGTCGCCCGCATATACGCCAGCCCGGCCACCGCCAGATCACCGATGGCCAAGCCGCGAAACACGAAGGCTGTGCGCTTTGACGGATCAAATTTGGCGGGGGTTGTGTTGGTGAGCAGGCTTTGCAGATCGCCGGTGATCTGCGCCGGGTTGACCATGGGTTTTTCTGTTGCGGCTTCTTGTGCCTGATCATCAACGTATAGCTGTTCAAAGGCCGACATGGTACTGCCTATCCACGGGATCGCCAGATCGGTGATGGTGGCAAAAGCGCCGGGTTTCAGCCAACGCGCATCAAGGAATGGCGCGGTGTCGTAGGACAGGGTGATTGAGCTGACGACAATGTCGGCACCTGTCAGGGCGGCTTTCGGGGTGTCGCAAATATGGGCGGTCAGACCGCGTGATTTAGCGTCGTTTGCCAGCAGGTCTATGTTGGTTTGGCCACGGCCATAGATGTGGATATTCTGCAATGGAAACAAGGCGCTGAACGCTTCCAGATGGGAACGCGCCTGAACGCCGGTGCCGACGAAAGCGATTGTTTTGGCGTCCGGGTTGGCCAGCCGTTTGGCCATGACTGCGGACAGGCCGGCGGTGCGCATGGCGGTGACCCAACCGGCATCCATGACGCATTTTAGCAGCCCGGTCTGGCTGTCCAGCAGCATGATGGCGCCATTGATATCCGGCAGGCCACGGGCTTTGTTGCCGGGGGCGACCATGACGGATTTGACGGCCATGATGGGTGGGTCATCCGACACCGCAAGGGTGGCCATCATGTAGCGGCCATCACCGGGGAGGACTGCGATTTTGGGGGCGGCCCAGAGCTGTTGTCTGGACTGTTGCAACACGGCTTTTTCGATGGCGGTGGTGATGTCAGCCGGGGTGATGTTGAGGGCGGTGAGGTCGGTGTCTGAGAGGTATGTGAAGGGCAGTTCGGTGGTCATTTTGGCTCGCCTAACAAAAGTTTAAACAGGGACCCTGTGCCGGGGTTGTTGGCGCGGGTTTTTGGGGAGTCTGCACTCAAACCGGCTCGGTGCCAATTGTTAATTGGATGTTTGGATATGGCGCGGGTTTTAAAGAATGTAACACGTTTTTTGGGGGGTGTTTAAAGAATGTAACACGGGTTTTCGCAGGGATTGGGTTGAGATTGAGTTAAGGGCGGTGGGGTAACGGATGGGGGGAATGGGGTTGTAGAGAAGGCGAGAAAGGTTGCGTGAAATACGGGGGTGAAATTTCATGGGTGAGTTATGGTGGGATGGGATGGTGCGCAGAATGCGCACCCTACGGCTTGCTACGGTTTGCTGTTTTGCGTCTGAAATAGAAAGAAGCGTTCCGTGCATTCCGCGTATGAGGTATCGTGTTTTCAATGAATTGGAATTCTCAATAGTTACCCCTGAATATGGCCCAAAGGAATTTTATCGTGAAAAGAGTTTTTCTGAGTTTTCAAATGGAAGATAAAAAGCAAGTCGATGGAGTTCGGCTAATGTCTTGGAACACAAACGTACCCTTAGAGTTTTATGATGAATCTGTTAGAATTTCCTACAAAAGCGAAAATGCTACCTACATTAAATCCAAAATCTCAGAAAAGATTCGTCGATCTTCAGTCACACTTTGTTTGCTCGGCAAGACCACTCATCAAAGCGAATGGGTAAACTGGGAACTGGAAAAGTCGATTGAGTTGGGAAATGAACTAATTTTGATGGGGCTGCCGAATGGGCCGGATAAATTGCGCTTACCTCCCGTTGTTGCAGATCATGGTTGGTTACTTTGGGACCCAGCGGCTCTTTCGGAGAGGATACGATGACGGAAAATTCTGGCTACGAAAGGCTCGAACAACAAATAGATTGGTATGATAAAAAGAGCGGCAGTGCCCAAAGATATTACAAAACCACAAAGTATTTTACGATATTGGCATCATCGTCAATTCCGATCCTAGCTCTTCAAGATTTGCCTTTGGCCGTAGCAATTTTGGGAGCCCTAATTGCCATTTTTGAAGGCGCTAACCATATCAACCAATGGCAACACAATTGGATAACTTACCGATCCACTTGTGAAGCGTTGCGACACGAAAAATACACATTTGTTGAGAGTGCGGACCCGTACGACATCGACGACGCCATTGCGAAAAGGAAATTATTGGTTGAACGAATTGAAAGCTTGATATCGACGGAACACTCAAAATGGATAGCTGTTCAAGATCAAGCTGCTAAGAGTGCCAAAGATAAAGCGTAGCAAACCGTAGGGTGCGCATTCTGCGCACCATTCCAGCCTCCCCGCAATCGCCTCCGTTTCGAAACCCCGGTTTTCGACACTTCGTAACATTTCATGTTTCAACCGCACCACATTCCGCGACCGACCAACGGTGCGCAAAATGCGCACCCTACCCATCGCGAAACGCAAGGCTCCGTTAATGGGGCAACGTCGCTGTGGTGCGCAGAATGCGCACCCTACGGGGTATACATCTTTGATCGGATATCGCGGTGGATGGATGAATATGGCCAATCTTCGGGTTTTTCTACCAAACCGTGTTTCACCGGGTTGTACCAGCAATACCGGATATGGGCAGCCAAATCGTGCGGGTCCCGGATGTGGTGTTCCCAAAATCGACGCTGCCATATGCCTTTTTCGCGCCGTAGCTCATGGCTTGCCCGGACATTGCCTTTCCGAAGTTGACGCGAAAACCGCCCTTTGATCGCCCCCCAACGCGTTGAAAAATCCGCATCCCCTTCAGGCAATGTCCAAACGCAATGTAAATGATCCGGCAATACCACCCAGGCATCAATCAGAAACGGTCGCTGAACTTTGGTTTGATCAACAGCTTGCCGGAGTAGATCGATTTCTTCCACCAACAACCGTGATCCGCGGTCGGCCAAGGCAACGGTGAAGAAAATGCAGGCACCGGGAATTGTAGGGCGGAGATAAGTCGACATGCGAGGCAGCTTGGCCAAACATCGTTAATGGATTGTGAAGCGCCCCACCCGGTATAATTGGCAGAGGATGACAGCTTTCGCGGGCAGAGCAATTGTGGTTTACCGCCCCCATGACACAGAACCCGCCTGCCCTTCGCCCTGATATTGCCCCCAAGGCTCGTCTTTCCGACACCCCTCGTCCGGGTCAGCCGACAATCGGGATGGTGTCGCTTGGCTGTCCCAAGGCCTTGGTGGACAGTGAGCGGATTTTGACGCGGTTGCGGGCCGAGGGGTATGGGATTTCACCGGATTATGCC